>Ga0255782_10002841_pt1 | contig 13476 bp, 27 predicted proteins | sample 101ome_26_FD_179980 | JGI IMG/M metagenome (GOLD analysis project Ga0255782, IMG submission 179980) | Coastal salt marsh microbial communities from the Groves Creek Marsh, Skidaway Island, Georgia - 101408AT metaG (version 2) | ecosystem: Environmental > Aquatic > Marine > Intertidal zone >...
AAGCTTTTTTACATCCTCGGTTTTATCCAAAGCTAGAAATATAACTTCTAATTCAACAGTTGTCTTATCACCCAAAGCAAAACAAATATTATGTGTATAAGGAGGTGACCAAACAAATCTACCTAGATCATCATCAAACCAATCTCTCCAAGTCTTGATGGTTGTGGTCTTTAACTGAGGATTTGTGTTTCTTATAACTGCCCAACGGCTCTTTCTTACATTCTGCTCATTTGGCTTTTGGCTTACGGCTTTTCGCATTATCTCCATGCAACAAGCAACTGACTTGCCACTACCAACTGGCCCTCTTATACCACGAACAAAAGACCCATCTTTCATAAAAGCTTTGGCAACAGCCCCTGGGGGCTTGTAATCAAGTTTCATAGAAGATTTCTTCTAGCAGCACCACCACCAGTTCCTGCTATCAAAGCACGCCTTGATGCTGTCGATAAAGTAGGCGAAGGTGTTCTGGTTGTAACATCTGTTGGACTAGGAGAGACAACAGTTTCTGTTGGAGCAGAATTTTCAGAACTATCATTCTGCATTTGAGTTGTTTGGTAAGAGCCACTTGATGTTCTGGTAACTCCATCAGATCTTCCTATTGGACTAAAATCAGGATCACCTGAATAAGTAGATACACCAGATTTGCTTGTGCCAACAACTCCACGATATGATCCATCAGTACTGTAAACTGGTTGACCACCAGACCTTAATACATCTGCTTGGTTTTTGTAATTTATACTGCTTATAGTTTTTAATGCCACAGAACCTACTGTTGGAACTGGTACATTTATCTCTGACTTTTTGGCTTTGGCATCTAAGTCCATTGCTAGACCAGCATTTTCTCTAACTGTAGAAGCTTGTTTAGGACTTATCATTACATCAATTCCTTTAGAAGCAGCACTACGTTGCTGTTGATAATCACTAAAACTTTGTTCTCTTGATTTAGCTTCCTGTTGTTCTTTGGCACGATTTGTTGCTTCTGCCATTGCCTTGTCTCTTTCTCTTAGGCTATCTAAATTACTAGAACCACCTGAATCACTTGAGCTACCACCCATATTAATCTCCTTGTTAAATTGACTTCTGTAAGATAAAATTTTTTTTAGAGTGTTGTCTTTTCACATATATCATGAGTGTGATTTACCCGTTATAGAGCAGTCGTCTGTATTTTAAGGTCACCCTTCTATATTGCACTGTCTGCTTGGGGCCCCTCAATCTACGTTGAAGTTAATGTTTACTGCTGTGTTCACTGCCTTAGGTGCATCAACCCTTAGGCCAGCACGATCCATTAAATCTCTAGAGGCCTCTAATCTGACATGAGATGATTTGCTATTCAGTAGATCTCTCATAGTTGCTAATGCCTGTGTTGCATCCCATCCCAAACACATCATAGCTAACTGCTGTCTATACTCTATAACATGAGGCTTATTAATGGTTATGTAAGCCCAAGCCTTATTCCTACCCAGTCTTTTTGCACCCTCTGTTGGGTTGCAACCATCATGCAACATTGCGTGTACTAACTCAGCCTGTGCTTCGGTTACTTTACTGTGTTGTGGTAGTAGTGATTGACTGGTCGTTTCTATCTCATTCATCGGAACAACCGAACCCTTATATCTTTCTTGTTGTGTAGTATTTGCCTTCATCAGAACTTCTCTTCTTGTTACTCTACGAGATTATAAGCATCTAGGCTATTATGCTGTCTATTCACATTTCTAAGTCCTTGTTATTACTAATGATTATGAGATGGCATCGAGCCATACATAATCATGGCACTAGCCTATTTTGCTCCAGTCCGTTTGCATCATTACTTGGGATCAGATAATTACATTGCACTCATCTCACTTCGTAAGATTCCCTTCATTCCATTACCTGATCTTTCGTCTACAGAACCTCCGTAATGGGCAAGCCGTTGCTTCACAAAATCAACCCTTTATAAAAGGGTAGCCCAAACATAAGGTACGCCTAATCGGCGTGTTACTACTACTACGAATTTGTATCATAACCTCCAGTTGGGCCTATCTCCCGAGAACCTGTAAACCCCCCTCAAATTGGGAATTTGAGTTGCTGAAGCACTTCATTACGAAAAAATAGCTCCTCCCAAGTGGTCGTCGACAAAGACGATTTTTTCTTCATTACGGGGGATTGACTGAACCTTTCCGATAAGCCGTGTCCACCGTATTGCTACAATTCCGTAGCATTAGTGCTTTATGAAAGGAACATTACTATGAAGCAATTAGATTTATTCAAGAAAAGCCAACCAAGTGATCTACAGTTATTAGATGATATGGTTTCTATACAATACTATGAAGATGTTGCATCTCATGGACAGATCGTTGAAGAACGTATGCCATTCAGAGATGAGTCAAGATCAACTCAACATATTGATTGGGATATCAAGTTTGCACATGAGGCAGGCGATACTCAACGTGTTGAAGAGTTATTGCAAATCAAGCGTGACATGTATAATGGAGGTTAATATGTCTATATTAGAACAAAAGAATGATGTCAGAGCTTTCTGGCATCTAAGCCGTAAGATGGCATTTTGCCCTACATACTGGCTAATTGATTATAAACAACATCGAAAAGCTGGAAATGATATCGCATTTGCACTGAGATGCACTCATCTTGATGTAAGCGGAAAATAAAGCCAAATCGAAGGGGGTATAATTTATATATCCTCTTCACTGTCATAAGAAAGGAACATTACATGACATATCAAATACAAGAAGAACATAAAACTCAAACAGAAAAAGAAGCTGGTATAGCTCTTGAGAACATGTCTACAGAGCAACTTGACAATCTTGCTAAACAATTCAAACCTAAATCTTCATATAATACAGAATGGGAGCAAGAGTTTATCAGACGTGCATTGATGCTTGCTGAGATGTTTGAAGATGGTGATGAGGTTATCATCAAAGCCAAACTTCAAGATCAATTACCTCGTATGTTTGAGAAAATGAGAGATTCAGTTCTTGAACAAGCAGAGAAGATGCAACGTCACAGACGTGTCTTGGTTCGACAAGATATTGGCATTGAGATTACTGGCAACAAGCTAGAAGATCATGATATCAAGCTTGACCAAATGCGTAAGCAATATGCATCTCTCAATCATGCTTTCAAAACTCTTGTCAATAACTTCAGACCTATCATTCAAGGTCAGACTGGCATCAGCTTTGGTAAGTATACTCAACTACATGAGTTTGCAAAAGTCAAACGTATGCAAAAACGTAATGAGAAAATGACTCTTGATACTCTTGTAAACAACAGAGATGTTTATGATGAACTACAATCTCACAGATCTAATGTTTATCCAATCAAACATGCTCATGAAGAACTTATGCTTGACATAAGTAATCAAGACGGCATCATCGAAATGCCTGAAGATCTTGAGCAATAATTAATCCCCTTTGGTGCAAGGTCAATCCTGTAATTGGTTTATAACCTCCCTTGCATCAACCAACCTAATGGAGCATATAATGAAAATACTTTTATCTAATTTCTTAATCTTGGCTTTCTTTCCATTTGCCTTTTGTGCATTAATGGTTGTAGCTCTTTTATCTGGTGTTGGTGGTGTATTCCACATAATCAGATACGATCTTATTCCACTATATCGAAAACTATATAAAAAACCTACACGATTTATAGAGGGATCGACCCTCTAAAATCGTCAAAGACTTTCCCTCTTTGATCTCCCTAAGATCTATCAGGTTGAAACTCCCAGGCTAATCCCTGGCCCCCTAGTTTCGCCTCAGAAGGGGTTAAAGCCAAATTTATTAATTATAAAACTAGGAGGTTAGCATGGGCTTAGATCAATATGCTTATATAAGAGAAAAACAACACGAACCTGACTTCTACTGGAGAAAACACTCCAAATTACAAGAGTTTATGGAGGATATTTGGTACAAAAAACTAGGTCGTGATGATGAGTTTAACTGCAAAGAGTTGGTTCTTACTAAGGAAATGTTAGAAGAATTACTTGATGCTTTACAAAAAGACAATTTACCAAAATCTGATGGTGGTTTCTTTTATGGTCATCAATTTCAAGATGAATCAGCTAAAGAGTATCATGAGCAAGATATTAAATTCTGTAAGGACAGCTTGAAAGCCATAGAGGATGGTATGGAAGTTGTTTATGAATGTTGGTATTAAACGGAGGTTAAAATGTTTTTCTATCTCATTGCTGGCATAGCATCTGCTTGTGCCATATTATTCTTACTTGCTAAAATGAATATCAAAAGAGTTTTATGTTTTGACATTTTAGTAGATATTGGTGCCTCAATCGCATTGATAATCATGTTTGCTGGTACATTTGCAGGCATGATGGCAGGTATTCTTGGTGGTGCAATCATCTCCATTGTACTATTTATACTAAAGAAAACAATGGGTTACGAAAAGCCAATAAGAGAAGGATTCAAGGTTAGATGGGTTAATGTTCCCCCCAGATAATCTTGATAGTGTCATGTTTGGGATAAAACTTCCAAGGCAGTAATGGTTTACAGCCTATCCCTAATCAGCGAAGTTTAGGCACGTTGATGCAGAATCTAGTCGACAAGATGGTATCTGCAACAGAGAGGTGATGCCCCTAATCCTCTCAACCTTTTTAATGTGAATAGCCTTTGGTTTAAAAAAAGCCAAGGGTTATTTGCATTGGGATTGCTAGATCCCATTTTCAACAATCATCTTAACGTAAAGGAGAAACAGATGAACTTAGCACAAATCATGGTCTCAGGTAACATTGGTCAACAACCTGAAATAAAAGACGTAAATGGCACTAAAGTTGCTAACTTTTCCATTGCAGTCAACGAGAACTACAAGACAAAGTCTGGTGAGAAAAAAGAAGTTACTCACTGGTACAGAGTAGAGGCTTGGGATGGCAGTAATGGTTCAGGTCTTGTAACCAACGTCATTGAGAAGTATGCAAAGCAAGGAACAACTGTATTCGTACAGGGTTTTCCTATTGTTGAAACATATGAGAAAGATGGTCAAAAGATGACTGCTTTCAAAATCAAGTTAGCTGGTGTATCTTCTACATTCAGACTACTTAACAGCAAGGATTCAACTAATGGAGAGGCTACTGCTTCACCAAAGGTAGATTCCGTAGCTGATGACGATATTCCGTTCTAGTCTGACAGCTACTAGACGGATAGGGAGGGTGTGTTGCCCTACATCCTCCCACTTCATTTATCAGGAGAACATTATGATATCGCCTCAACATTACGAACAATTTGAAATAGAACCAGTAGAGTTCATAACCCAAAATCGCCTCAACTACTTACAAGGCAACATCATAAAATATATTTTACGATACAAGCAAAAGAATGGTTTAGAAGATTTGGAAAAAGCCAAAACATATTTAGAGTACCTAATAAACTTTGAAAAGGAGGGAAAATGTCTAAAGACTGGAGAGAACAGCTTCAGCTGGAGCAAGAAGAAGAAGAAAGGCTAATCAAAGAGCAAAGTATTGCCGATGGTATAGCCAATTTACATGAAGAAGAAGCATTAAAACGTCATCAGGAGGAAAAAGATGCAATTATTAACTAAAGAAATTAGACAAAGACTAATTAGAAACCATGAACTTCAGAAAGAAGCTGAAAAAAAAGATGGTAGCATTGATTTCAGACCTGTTGTGAAGCTATTTAACCCCATAGGTGGTGCAACGTGGCTCATTACAGAGATGGACAAAGACGAAATGATGTTCGGGCTATGTGACTTAGGTCATGGATTTCCAGAGCTAGGATACGTCTATTTGCCCGAACTAGAAGGTATTAAATTACTTGGTGGTGCATTAGGTATTGAACGTGATAGGCATTTTATAGCCAAAGGCACAATCAGTGAGTATCAAAATGAAGCAACAGCAAATGGAAGGATAGTTGCATAATGTGGGATAAACTAAAAACAATCAAACCTCTATCAAGGAAAGCCAACTGGCTTGGTTGGTTTTGTACTGTGCATATCGCCTCAACAATATTCATTTTAGTATTGTTGCTTGGTATGGGCATCAATCCAACACTAGTGGTTTCAACCATTGCAGCACCCTTATGGATTGCAGTGGCTTTCACATCAAAATATATAACCGATAAAATTATGGAGAAATAAATGTTTATCAAATTAAAATTAGGAGATCTAAGTTTCAAAGTTTCATCAGATAATCATAAAAAGATTATGGACTTTGCTAGTATGTTCTTTGACCCTGAGATAAAGGTTCAAGAAATCAGAAGAGAGCATATCTATATGAAAGATGATGATATAGAAAATATGACTATGGATGAAATAGAAGCCGTAAGAAAATACTGTAAATCAGCAAATATGAGTGACTTTCAAACTTATGAATCACTAAATGATATAACTGTATCTATGTCTGGTGAAGATATTAGTGTTATGACTCATGCTCAGCAGGGTTTGTTAGATCTAATAAATAAATCTGCAAAGAAGCCAAAAATAGTCGCTTCTAAGTAGTTTATAAAAAGGGAGAGGGTGAACATTACAAAACCCTCTCCTGTCAACGTCAACCAAAGGAGTTTATTATGCAAATTGCTTTAAATCAACTAAAACCTAATCCTAAAAATGTTAGAAAAGTACAAGCTGACAATCTTGACAAGCTTATCGCCTCAATCAAGTCCAGGGATTTACTGCACAATCTTGTTGTACAGAAAAATGGTACTGGTTACTGGGTTGTAGATGGTCATAGACGTTTTCAAGCTTTGTGTGAGATACATGGTGCCAAGTCCGACTTCATGGTGGATTGTAAAGTCATTGAAGAAGGTGCAACAGAAGTTGGTGCTATGGCTAACATGATGAGAGAAGGTATGCATCCACTTGATGAAGCTGATGCTATATGGCAGATCGTTCAAGATGGTGAGCATGACTTTGACTCATTAGCTGCTAGCTGGGGTCAAACAAGAAAATGGGTTATGCAACGTGTAGCCTTGTCTGAGTTATCACCTACAGTTAAAGAAGCTTTCAGAAACAAAGAGTTTGGTCTTGGTGTTGCTCAGTTATTTACTAGAGTCAATCACAAAAACCAAGATGATATCTACAAAGACTGTGGTGGTGACTTCAATTACAACTACATAGAAAGAATGATTGGTAACATCAAAGTTCTTCGTGAAGATGTAATCATACCAAAGAACCATAAGCTCTACAAAGAGATTGAGTTCACTGGTGATTTGTTTTCTGACAATCAGTATGTAGCTGATGTACCAAAGCTTATGGCATTACAGAAAGAATATGTAGACCAAAAAGCCAAAGCATTGGATAAAAAATACAAAAGTTGTGTCGTTATTGACTGTCATCCATCAGAAAAGCAGGGCATGATTAAGAATCTTGTACCAGTTTATTCCAATGAGCTTGACAATCTAGACCCTAAAGATATTCAGGTAATCATATCTTATATGCCTGAACGTGGTGATCTGTGGGTACAGAAATACAAAAGCAAGATAGAAATGTCCAAGAAGGAATTAGAAGCTATTGAGAATGGTGAGATACCAGAGCTTACACTAGCTGATATGTCTAATCCTCAAAGAGAACTTACCAATGCTATGTATGAAGATGTGCTTCGTCAGCAGTTTTGGGATCAGGAATCATTCAAGCATCTTGTAACTGATTCAAAACATTATGTGCTTGCTACATTATGCAACCAACTCTTAAATGGCTATACTAATTCCAAGACATACACCAATGTATTTTTCAGCCAAAAAACAGATGGAGAACAATATGATAACTATTTTGTTGAACTTAGGTCACAAATTGACGTATTTTGCAAAGATGATAAACGGTCTAGTTTACAATTTTTCTTATCTAAAACAGAGTCTGATCTCATTGCTATACTTTATAAAGGGATTGTTGCCTCTATGGATCAGAGCCAGATTTTTTCGGCACAGAAAAACATATATGGTACGACTCTTGCCAAAAACTGGTTTCAACCAACAGAGGAATGGCTCAACAAATACAAAATAACACAGTTACGTTTGTTGGCTAGCAAAATCAAATGTGATTTGTTACCAACAGACAACAAGAAAATGGTTATGGACAAGATACTTGCTTCCTTCAAAGATGGTGCAGTATTTGACCCTATACACTTTCTGGAGACTGTTCACTAATTGCAAGGACTGCCGAAAGGTTACAAGCATTAAACGGCCTTATAAGCTGACATTCAGTTCACTTAGGTTGCTAAGTCCTTGCAGTCTTAGGCTTCACGAAACCTTTCAATAGAGTATCTCATGCCCCAGTAGGCTATCAAACTGGCTTCTGCGACACCATCTTGGCTTCGCTTTTCCCATAAGTGGCTATATTTGGGCATGAGTTCTGATGCTCTCATCCTTGTTTGGTCTTTGTCTGCTGTGCAGTTTAGGTCTTTCTTCCATATTTGAGGCCTAACTTCTGTGTAGCTATAGCCACCAGCTACTAATAAACCTAAATAACAACCATAACCTACACCAGTGGCAAATGTACTTACTAGACCTTGTCTTGGCATTGGTTGTTGTTTTTCTATGTAGACATGATCTGGCTCATGTTCCTCTAACAAAGTCATGAGTGTCCACATATCTAGATATCTCTTTGTTTTTGTGTTTGTTTTTAACTCATAAACAGGTGCTTCTTCAGCATAAAGGTCATAGCTAACATTCTTTATAAAAGCTATGCCACCTTTTAGTCCAGGGTCAATTCCTGCAATTATCATTTATCGCCTCCACATTGATTTTACATTTTAGGGCCTCAGCCCAACAATACAAATTGAATGCTGTTGGCTTTCTATTGCCAGTTTCCCACTTAGCGACAAGTCCTGTAGCACAACCAATGATATGGTCTAGTTCATTTTGTGATATTTCAAGCTCATAACGTCTTTCAGTAAATTGCTTAATTAAGCTATCAATCCATTCTTGTTCTTTTGTCATTGCACACCTCATGCAAGTAATGTACTTCAGATAATATAATAAGGCAATAGGGCTTGACTTATAGGCATGATGGATTAATCTAAATAGTTCTTGGAGGAGAAGTATGCAAAACATCTACACTATACCTATAGATTCAAAAACAATGGATCTTGCTGGTTATTTTGTAGGTAATTTAATTACTGTAGATTCCTTAAAAAAGCCAAGACTAGGTGATTGTGTTCTAGTCAATTATAAAAATAAGATAATATTGATGGAATACAGAACTCCTTATTTGGTACCAAGATCATCAGACAAAACTCAAAAGGTATTGGATGTGGGATTGGTTGATATAATAGGAGTTGTCATTAACTAACAGTACGAGGTGCAACATGTTCAAAAAAGATTTATTCAAATGGCTTGCAACTGAGATTGCTCCCATGATCTACCCATCAGACATGGAAGAGTTTGCTAACAAAGTAAAAGCCAAGTCAAAAAATTCAAGATTTGATAGAGAAAAGTTTCTTGAGGTAGCTAGGTTATCTTGGGAAGGTAGGAACAGTCCTTATGCACAAGAAGACTGGCTATCAAATGATCTAGATAAACAATATCAGGAGGGCAAAAGAAATGGTTCTAACACAAAAGCAGCTTAGTGAACGTAAAAATTTTATTGGTTCATCTGAAGCTAAAATTATTGCCGATGGTTCACACGATGCATGGGCAAAGCTTATCTCAGAGAAAAAAGGTGAGCAAAAACAATTATTTACAAAACAAACACAGTTTCTTATGGATACTGGTTCTTATCTTGAGTCATACATATTGGATACATTTGCATCTACAGCTAAGATAAAGATAGGCATGAGAGGCTCTGGTCGTACACTTGACTACCATAATGTTCCTATTCATTCTACTTATGACGCAGTAGCTTCTGATGGCATACCAGTAGAGGCAAAGTTTCATTCTGGCTTTATGTCTATGGATGAAATATGTGATATGTATGGCCCACAGTGCCAGCATCATATGCATACTTCTGCTAAAGATTATTGCTATGTTGCTGTGTTATTCGGTGTACATTGCAGGTTTGAGTACAGGAGAGTAGAAAGAGATCAATCCTGGCTAAATATGTACCTAGATCAATGTAAGCAATTTTGGAATTGGTATACTAAGAACATTGTTCCTGATTCATTCAGCATCTTGCCACCAGTAGATTGGACAGATCAAATAACTATCAATATGTCTGATTTAGACTGCTGGGATAGCCAAATGCAAGCTGATATGAATCTACATGCACAAGATATAATTGAGGCATCCAAGGCTACTAAAATAGCTGACAAAGCCAAATCTGAAATTAAACACTATTTACCTCACAACTGTCGCAAAATGGTTTTGGACTTGTCAGGTAATTTAAACGGGGATAAGATTGTCGTTACCCGAAGCAAAAACGACAAAATAACTTTAACATATCAGCCAAGAAAGGAAGATAAAAATGGCATCTAAAAACTCAGCTAAATCGGTATGGGAAACATTGTCAGCAATAGACGTATCCAATCATATTGAGAAAAAAGGTAACTTCAGTTATGTATCATGGGCATGGGCATGGGCTTTGGTAAAACAAAACTATCCTACTGCTACATTTGAAAAGCATACATTTACTGATAACCAAAACAATATACTGCCTTTTATGAGAGACTCACTGACATATACTTATGTATCATGTTCTGTTACCATTGACGGCATCACTCAGTCAGAGATATATCCAGTTCTAGGTAACAGGAATGAACCTCTAAAAGCAGCTACGTCTTTTCAGGTCAATACAGCACATCAAAGATGTCTTGTAAAATGTCTTGCTTATCACGGCTTAGGTACATCTGTTTATGCAGGTGAAGATTTACCTGTCATGCAAAATGACTATGAGATCAAGAAAGCTGAGAAAGAACTCAAAGACCACAACAACTATCAACGTATTGATGGTCTATTGGAAGAATGTAAAACCAAAGACGATCTTATTGCAGTTTGGAAGTCAGAAGCACCAGTCATCAACGACATGGGCAACAAACTTGTAACCAAATTACAAGGTCATTACAAAACTTATCTAAACAATATTAAGTCATCTGCTGCTTAATATTTATCAAGTGATCTAGGTTATATTTTACAACTTAGATCACTTACATTATATAAGTATCTATGTACGAAGATACTCCTGATACGATTGCTCAAGAAATAAAAAAGATATTATCTGAAATGCAATCCAATAATCTATATCTTGATGAAGATAATGAATATGAATTTATATTCTACATTGATGGTATTCCTGTTTGCCTAAGCATACTTATCAAATGTAAAACTGATTACCTTGTACAGTTATCAGAAGAAGTAATGATGGGTAAAAAACAAAAGCCAATTAAAAAATATACAAATAATATTTATAATATTACAGATTATAAACATCTTAGAAAAAAGCCTGCCCAACAATAGTGGGGAGACACTCATAAAAAAAGACTCAAATGATAGGCGATCTACCACTTTGAGCCTTTTTTACCCCACTACTGCCGAGCTTGGCAATGTTCTAAATAATAAACATAATTTTAATTTATTGTCAATGTGAATAGATAAATAAAGGGACAGATTTAATGTTAAATCCATCCCTTCCAAGGTGCAATTTTACATTACTTGAATTAATAAATAGGAGGTATTCACATGATAGACTTTAATTACTGCAAAGAATGTGGGCAAAAACTAAAAGATGTTAAAATAAAAAGAACCAAACCTTTATCTTGCTCTAATTGCAAAGGTAATTCACAAAATTATGCCTTTAGACAAATCATGAAAGAATGTGCAGAGATGTCACAACCAGAAGAAGGTAGGTTTGAAGACATAGAACATGACCCAGAAGAAAGAATTATGATGAAATCAAAGCCAACAAATCATACAGGAGTAAGAAGTAGCTTAGGTACTCTCTAACATTTCTAATGCCGTCTTTCTTGTTTCATAGCATCGTCTATCCCAACCTTTACCAAAGGTTTCATAGTGTTTTAATGTTCTGTAAAAGGATGATCTTTGAGACGTGAATACCTCAATAACACCTTTAATAGATGTAGGATAATTATCTATAGCCTCTAATGTTCCTGAACCTATGATTCCATCTATAGCAGTAGCCAAAAAACCTTGAAGTGTTCTAGCTGCTCTTGAGACACCAGCATTAACGGCAAAATCAAAGACACACCAATCCAACCCACTTGGTAAATCATCGCCTCTGATTTTATCCCAGTATTTTCTTTTGTATATTTCAGCTACTGCATCTAATGGCATATCTTTTACTTCTTCTTTAGTACATGAACGGCCAAGATATGTCTCATATACTTTCTTTGTGATACCATAATTAGTAGCTCCCCCAGGATCTTGTGGGTGATCTACATATCCACCTTCATGTTTTAATACTAACTCTAGTGCTTTCTCAAAATTTTCTTTCATTGTTTTAACTTTGCTATTGATTTAAGACCAAATGAAGCTGCGATTGATGCCAGTATTCCATAACTAAGCCAATCAGGGCAGTCTTCCCTAAGAAATTTAAAACCATCAGATATATATGGTTGTAGTGCAGGAATAAAACAAGCAAATATAAGTGCTATAAAACATATAGTCCATGCTTCATCTTTCCAGCTACTAGCAGATGCATCCATTGCTTTGTCTTCCCAGGTACCATCTTGCTCAACACGTTTGACTTGTGCTTGTACCTTTGCAACTTCTAATTGTTGCTTTGCTTTGGCTTTCTCCTGTTTGCCTTCAAGCCATGTCGTAGCTATGCTAGTCAATGGCCCTAAAAATTGTATCATTACTTATCTCCCTTATGTTCATGACCCATCCATATACCAAAGACACCTGTCATAACACCCATTACAACTGAGACAAATGCTGACTGAGATGCTGTTGGATCTTGCAAATCCATAAACCACTCAGCACACCTCCATGACATAACTGTACTAGCAAGCATCATACATCTTGGAAGTATTTTCCAACGTAAAAACTGTTCAACAGATACCATTAGTATACCCTCACTTTCTTAGTATCTACAAAAGGAATCAATTTGCAAATACATTCATACTTTTGTGGTTCGTTTTCCTTTATATAACTTTGATTATTAAGTTTGTCTCTATAATCTATACAGTAGTTGACATTCTCAAAGTAAATACCACCTGAGGCTATTCCATTTAGAGTACATGCAAGCATAAAGGCTGTCATATTATACCTTTTTTCTTGGCTATTATTGCTAATACAGTAATAACACCTGCTAACATTCCAGCAATAAGAATAGCTAGTATTACCTTTAATACTGTTTCTTTAATCTTTTCTTTACGTTTTTCCGCATCAATCTTAGCTTGCCTTCTATTCTTCCTAGCTTCTGCACAGAAAGCAACATAGTCATTGTATAGACCTGCTCTGCCGTATAGCTGCATGAACTCTCTAAGTTGATCGTTCTTGACTCTGATCTCTTCCAAGGCCATAAACTCTTCTAGGTCATTGTCTGTTTTACCTAGAAAGTTAGTCCAAATACTGTTCTTTTTTTTGTGTAAATCTTGTTTGAGTTGTTCTTCTGCACTTACAAAGTTAGCGA
>Ga0255782_10002844_pt1 | contig 13466 bp, 15 predicted proteins | sample 101ome_26_FD_179980 | JGI IMG/M metagenome (GOLD analysis project Ga0255782, IMG submission 179980) | Coastal salt marsh microbial communities from the Groves Creek Marsh, Skidaway Island, Georgia - 101408AT metaG (version 2) | ecosystem: Environmental > Aquatic > Marine > Intertidal zone >...
AGATTCTGCAAGAAGAATTTCAGAAACTAAAGATTCTGTAACTTATAGATTAGATCGTCTAGGCATCCCTTTAATTGAAATTACGACTGGACCTGATATGAAAAGTCCAGATCATGTAATGGAAGTTGCTAAAAAAATAGGAATGATTTTAAGATCAACAAACAGCATACTCAGAGGTATTGGAACAATTAGACAAGATGTAAATATTTCTATAAATAAATCTTCAAGAGTTGAACTAAAAGGAGTTCAAGATATAAATTCAATTCATTCAATAATTGATTATGAAATTAAGCGTCAAAAAACTGAACTAGAAATGAATAGAAAAGAAGTTTCACATGTTCGTAATATTAAACCTGATTTAACTTCAAAGTATTTGAGACCCATGCCAGGATCTGCAAGAATGTATCCTGAAACAGACTTACCCATTATAAAATTGTCAAAAAAGTTTATCGATTCAATAGAATTACCTGAATTAATTGAAAAAAAAATAAATAGATACAGAAGTTTAGGTTTAAACAAAGAAATATCAAATAAACTCGCAAATTCAAATAAATCTTTTTTATTTGATATTATTAATTTTGAAGAAGATCCTACTTTCTTAGCTAGAACTTTAGTAGATACAACTAAAGAAGTTAGAAGAAAATTGAAAATTGAAAATTTTAAATTTCCAGATAGATTATTAATTGAATTATTTGAATTATTATCTGAAAATAAAATAACTAAAAATAGTATTTCAGAAATTCTTGAAAGATTTTGTAGAGGCGAGATAATATCTGAAATTTATCAAGATTATAAACCAATTTCTGATTCAGAATTAAAAAAAATAATTTCAAATATATATAATTCAAAAAAAGATTTGAATTTTGGAGCCATAATGGGTCTAGTTATGAAGGAAACATCTGGAAAAGCAGATGGCGCGAAAGTTGCAATATTTTTAAAAGAAATTTTAAAATAAAAACTGCATAGCCAAAAACTATATAAAAGTATCATATTATAAACTAAAATGGCTAAGGACTTAACAAGTCAAATTCTTGAAGGAATGAAACATTCTGATTTAATCAGAAATATTGGTGTAGCTGCACATATTGATCACGGTAAAACAACTTTTTCAGACAATTTGTTGGCCGGTGCAGGTATGATTTCTCAAGATTTAGCAGGTAAACAAAGAGCATTAGATTTTGATGAAGAAGAAGCTCAAAGAGGAATTACAATTTATAGTGCAAATGTTTCTATGATGCACAGAGTTCAAAATAAGGATTATTTAATAAATTTAATTGATACTCCAGGTCACGTTGATTTTGGTGGCGAAGTTACAAGAGCAATGAGAGCAGTAGACGGAGTTATTGTTTTAGCATGTGCAGTTGAAGGTACTATGCCTCAAACTGAAACAGTTCTAAGACAAGCATTAAAAGAACGTGTAAAACCAATTTTATTTATTAATAAAGTAGATCGATTAATCAAAGAATTACAATTAACACCTCAACAAATGCAAGAAAGATTTGTTAAAATTATTCAAAATGTTAACAAATTAATTCGAACATATGCTCCAGAAGAATATAAAGAAAAATGGCAAGTTTCCGTACAAGATGGAAGCGTTTGTTTTGGATCAGCATATCAAAACTGGGCTTTATCCGTAGGTATGATGAAGTCTAAAAATCTTGGATTTAAAGATGTTTATGAATACTACGAAAAAGATGATCCAATTGGATTAAGAAAAGCAATGCCTCTTCACGAAGCAGTTTTAGACACAGTAGTAACTCATTTACCAAGTCCAAAAGCATCTCAAGTTTATAGAATTCCTAAACTTTGGCAAGGCGATAAAGAATCGCCGGCAGGAAAATCATTATTAGAATCAAATAGCAATGGACCTTTAGTTTTCGTTGTTACAAAAGTTATAATTGATCCTCAAGCAGGTGAAATTGCTTATGGAAGAGTTTTCTCAGGTACTTTGAAAAAAGGTATGGAAGTAAACTTAATTAATGCAAATACTTCTTCAAGAACTCAACAAATTGTTTTAGCTAAAGGAGGATCCAGATTAGTTGTTGATTCTGTTCCAGCAGGAAATATTGCAGGTATTGTAGGTATGAAAGCAGCTCAAGCTGGAGAAACAATCACTACAGATTCATCTATCGATGGTTTTGAAGCAATCTCTCACTTATTTGAACCAGTTGTATCCAAAGCTATTGAAGCAAAAAATCCTAAAGATTTACCAAAACTTATTGATGTTTTAAGAAATTTAGAAAAAGAAGATCCGACTCTGAAAGTAACAATTAATCAAGAAACTGGCGAAAATATTATTGCAGGCTTAGGAGAATTACATTTAGAAATCAAAGAACACTTGATTACTCGAGATAAAGGAATAGATATTGTAACCTCAGATCCAATTGTTGTATATAGAGAATCTGTAGACAAAACTTCGCCTACATTAATGGGTAAATCTCCAAATAAACATAATCACTTATTTGTTACAGTTGAACCTATGGAAGATCAACTATTTGAAGCAATAAATTCTGGAGAAATTCCAGAAGGTCAAATTAAAAAGAAGAATCAAAAAGAAATTGTTGAAGAGCTTGTAAAACACGGAATGAATAGAGATGATGCAAAGAAAGTAAGAGAAGTTTTCAACGGATGTATATTTATGGACTCTACAAGAGGTATTGTTTATATTAATGAAATTATCCAATTGGTATTAGAATCATTTAGAGAAGCAGCAAAAGGAGGACCTTTATCAAAAGAACCTTGTGGTAAATTAATTGTTAAATTACAAGATGCTAAACTTCACGAAGATAGTATCCACAGAGGTCCGGCACAAATTATACCTGCTATGAGAAATGCTATATATAATGCTATGTTAACTGCAGGAACCGTATTATACGAACCAATTCAAACTATGAGGATAGATTCTCCTATTGATTATCTTGGAAATATATCTAAGCTTGTTCAAAGTATAAGAGGTCAACTTGTAGATACTGAACAAGATCAAGGTGCATTAAATATAACAGCAAAAGTTCCAGTAGCAGAAAGCTTCGGATTCACTTCTTCATTAAGAGCAAGCACAGGCGGAAGAGGTTCATGGTTCTTAATTGAACAAAACTTCGAAAAATTACCTTTTGAATTACAAAAGAATGTTGCTTTAAGAATTAGACAAAGAAAGGGTATGAAAGAAGAAGAACCGACACCAGATTTAGATTAAATTCTTATCACCAAAATATTTATAAAGCTCATTTATTAATCAAAATTAGCATATAATGCTTATATTAGAGGATAAAAATGGCAGAAAAACCACACATTAATTTAGTAGTAATTGGTCACGTAGACCACGGTAAATCTACAACAGTCGGTAGAATCATGTTTGATTCTGGAGCAATCGACGAACAAACGATGAAGAAGCTTAAAGAGAAAGCTGCAGAATTAGGAAAAGCAGGTTTCGAATTTGCTTATGTAATGGATACAGTTAAAGAAGAAAGAGAACGTGGAGTTACTATCGATCTTACTTATAAAAAGTTTGACACAGATAAATACAACTTTACAATTATCGATGCACCTGGACACAAGGATTTTATTAAAAATATGATCACAGGTACATCTCAAGCTGATGCAGCAGTATTAGTTGTAGCAGCAAACGATTCTGTTAACGAACAAACTAAAGAACACGCTTTCTTAGCTAAAACTTTAGGAGTAGGACAATTAATTGTAGCTGTTAATAAAATGGATATCGTAAACTACGATCAAGCTAAATTTGATACAGTATCAAGCGATGTTAAAAAATTATTAACTGGTTACGGATGGGACGTAAGTAAAGTTCCAATTGTACCAATCGCATCTCTTCCAGGAGATAACATTCTGAAAAAATCAGATAATATGTCTTGGTATTCAGGAGAGCCGCTATTAAGTTCATTAAACAACTTAAATGCACCAGAATTACCAACAAACTTACCATTAAGAATGCCTGTACAAGACGTTTATACAATTACTGGTATCGGTACAGTTCCTGTAGGTAGAATTGAAACTGGAGTAATGAAACTTGGTTCTAAAATGGTAGTAATGCCTGCTAGAAAAGAAGGTGAATTAAAAACTATCGAAATGCATCACGAACAAATGCAACAAGCACAACCAGGTGACAATGTTGGAATCTCAATTAGAGGTTTAGGTAAAAACGATATGAAAAGAGGAGATATGCTAGGTGAAGCATCAAATCCTCCGACTGTTGCGAAAGAATTCGTAGCTCAAATTATGATAATGAATCATCCATCTGTTTTAACTGTTGGATATTCTCCTGTATTCCACATAAATACAGCACAAGTATCATGTAGAGTTACAGAAATCGTAAGAAAGATCGATCCAAGAACTGGTGAAACTATGGAAAAGAATCCAGATATGTTAAGAAACGGTGATTTCGCTGAAATCAGATGTGTACCTAACAAGCCAACTTGTATCGAAAAAGCATCCGACTTCCCACAATTATCTAGAATTGCTATTCGAGATATGGGTAGAACAGTTGCAGCTGGTAAATGTATCGACGTTACATCAGCATAATATCGTAAAGGGGTTTACCCCCTTTCGATTTTTTTAATCCAAAACCTTTTAAAATAATACTAAATCATGAATAAAATGCCAACAGCAAGAATAAAATTATACGGAACAAACTTAGAAAAGTTAAACACAGTTATAGAACAAATCAAAAATATATCAAAAACAACAAAAACTAAGTTAGCAGGTCCAATCTCATTACCTACAAAGAACTTAGTGGTTCCTGTAAGAAAATCTCCACAAGGAGAAGGTAAAGCTTCTTGGGAAAGATATGAAATGAGAGTACATAAAAGATTAATTGATTTATCTGCTGATGAAAGAGCATTACATTTATTATTGAGAGTACCAATTCCTCACGATATTAATTTAGAAATTCAATTAATTGAATAAATTTTATGAAAGATACTTACGAAGAGTTAAAGACGCTGAAAGAATTATACGATAATTATATTCCAATAGACAATGATAATTTTAGATTAGATCCGTTAGATAGAATATATAAATTTTCAGAAGAAGGACAATTAATCCCTGAAATTAAAGTAAATGATAGATTTAGATTCCATAATTTAATTTTTGATTTAGACGACACATTATATGAAAAAACTGAACAATTAGGAGACGATTATAGTCTTGAAGATGTTGATAAAATAACTATTCCTCAAGAAGAATTTGATTATTTAAAAGAACTTTCTGAAAAAAATAATATGTATATTGTTTCAATGGGCGATGAAGTTCTTCAAAGAAGAAAAATAGAAGTTTTAGGATTGGAAGATATATTTATCAAAGAAAATATTCATATTGTTTCTAAACAGGAAGATAAAAAAGAAAAATTTGAAGAAATAATTAACGAAACTAAAGGAATTAAAACATACGTTATCGGAGACCGAATAGATTCAGAAATTCATTACGGTAACGAGTTAGGACTAGATACCATAAGAATTCTAAGAGGTAAATACTCAAATATGATTCCAGAATACGAATCTCAAAAACCAACTTACGAGATTTTTGATTTAATAAATTTAGAAACAATTTTGTATAATAATAAATTCTTTGATAGAGAAGATTTAACATAATTGAAAGGTTTTTTTAATTTATCAATAATAAAAAGAATAAGGTCTGGTGGTCTAGCTCGGTTATGACGTCCCGCTGACTTCGGGAAGATCCCAAGTTCAAATCTTGGCCAGACCATTAATTAATAATAAATGTTATATCTTTACAATTTAATTCACTATTCGAATAAATTGAATTTATGCAATCTATAAATTCTTCAGATAATTCATTACATAAATTTCCACCAACACCTGGATGCATTATACTATTTTTATTTTCAATATGTCCAAAGTTTAGACTATGTAATATTTCATGTATTTCAGTACTAGGATATTTAATACATCTTTTTGCTTCTGTTTGTTTATAGAAATTCATTGTCCCATTAATAATTTCTTTAGTTTGATTATTATAATAAGATGGAGAACCTTCGCCTAAAATATAATTTCCTTCATCATTTATATTGTTATAATCAAAACAATTAATATGTAATTTAATATCATTTTCACTTTCTTTAAAATTTAATATTGTTGAATCACTTAATTCTTCAAATGCTTTTTCAAGATTTGTTTTTTGAACCCAATTACATTCTGAATCATATTTATAGTTAATGTTTGCAGAATTATATCTAAATTGATTATATTTTTCAATTTTAAAATCATCTTCACTTATTATAATTGGAATTTCATTAAAATTAGAAGTATTATCGTCAATAAAAACAGTATAACTTAAACTAAGATTATCTCTTGATATGTATGCATAAGCATCACCTTTAGATTTTAACAAATTATCTGAAACATCAAAATAATATATATAAGAATTATTTATAATAACTTCACCATTTTTTATTTCGAGAGTTATATCTTTAAATTTAATTTCTCCATCATATGGCAATCCTTGTTCATCTGAAAAAGTAAATTTTGTTGAATCAGTTATATCTATTTCAAATTCTGAAAAATAAATTACTATGAATGGAATTAATAAAAAAATAATTAGTCCAAAGGATACTTTTTTACTCATAATTATATAATCTTTTTTTCTTTTTATTTATTGCTAAGTTTTTTAAATATGATAAATATGATTTTATATGGGCGGTTAGCTCAGCCCGGTCAGAGCGCTTCGCTGGCAGCGGAGAGGCCCCGAGTTCGAATCTCGGCCCGTCCATTAGTTAAATTTATAAACAAAATAATTAAAGCAAAATATGGTAAATATTGAAGTACTTGATGCAGATAAATCAATTGTTAATTTATATTTAAATGATAAGTTCCCTTTTATTCTTGCTCATAAAAAAGAACAAAATTTAGAAGATTATATTATTGAAATTAACGAAAATAATATTCCCGAATCATTCATTGACTTTAATAATTTTGACTTATTTTTATATGACAATAAAGAAATACCTGAAGAAATTAGTTACGACCCAGACGTTCACGCTACTTATATTACAATAAAAGAATTAGATAAATATTTTTCAAAAGAAAATATGACGTTAGGAACAGATTATTTTAGAAAAAAATTAATTTTAGATTAAATTCTATTTTGAACAATAGCAGCAAACTCTTTACATTTTGGAAGAATCTCAACATTTATTTCATGAATTAGTTCTGATTTATCTGAACCATTAAATTTTTCAGATCTTATTCTAGTTTTTAAATTTGTTATGATTGAAAATTCAAGATTCGGATATCTACCTGACCAGTCTCCAAATTTTTCTTTAAATTTAGAATATATATTGGATTTTTCAAGAGAGTATCTCATTGATTTTTTATCAAGAGATTTAATATTTATCAAAAAGTTTGAAACATCCGTATTTAATTGGTTAATTTCATTCATATATTCATTAGCGTTTACCATATTTTATTATTAACTCAGCTATTATAAATCTAGCTCCATTTTATTTTTCTATAAAGATCATAGTATTTAGTTATCATTCTTATTTTATCTTCTTTAATAATATCATTTTGCATTAAATTAGAGTATAGATATACAAATTTATCCGGGTGACTAACAAGTAGACCTATATCATAATTATCAATTCCAAATTCTTCTGCAATATGCATAATTCCAAAAAATAATTTTAGATTATATTTATTATCACCTATATCAAAAAAAGAAAAATCAACTTCTTGTTTGAATGGATACATTTGCCTTTCGCCGCCGTCAGTTGCACCACCATAAACTCTCATTGGATATTCTGAATAATCTTCCAAAAAGTTATCTAAAGTATTTTGTTCATAACTATTAAAATTATATTCAATTTTTTCTAAAAAACTTTCATCGATATGGACTAAGTCTCTCAATTCCCAAGGAAATTGTTGCATATATTAGATATTCATTTTTCTATATAAGCATCACTTTACTTCAAACATTAATTTTATAAATTAAAGATTAGAAGCAAAAATGGCGAAGTAGCTCAGCCTGGTAGAGCGTCCGTTTCATGAGCGGAAAGTCGTGGGTTCAAATCCCATCTTCGCCATAACTTTTTTAAAGCAAATAATTAAGTTTAATTATGTTATTTGTTAAAAAAGATATAGATAAATTCAAAAAATTATTTGAATTTGTAATTTTAAGAAATAAGTTACTTTTCCTAGGTTTAATTTTTTTTTCAATAATTACTCAAGTAACAGCTGTTTCAGTAGATTTAATAATAGCCAAAGTACTAGAATATTTTGCAAATTATTCTCTAACAAGTGATTTATCTTTATTTAAAGAAAGTATTACCAATATATTACTTATATTAATTATAGTTATGATTTCAAGTGCAGTATCTTATTGGGCCGAACCAATTATGATAGCAAAAATCATAGGTAATACCGAACCATACATTAAAAAAAAATTATTAAAGAGATTACTTTTTTTAGATACAAAAGATATTCTTAATAAAAAAACAGGAGCTTTAGTTAATAAATTAAATAGAACATCTAAGTCTTTAGAAAATTTTCTATATAATTGGAGGTTTAGTTTAGCACCATTCGTAGTCGGAATGCCAACAGTTTTGATTTTACTAACAAGTATTAATTATAAATTTTTAATTCTAAATTTATTATATTTATCCATTTCAATACCCGTATCTCTCCGATATCAAAAAATGGGTGCCAAAATGTGGGAAAAAGCTTATCCAAAATACGATAAGTCTACGGGTATATTGAACGATATTTTAGTAAACATTCTACCAGTAAAAATAAATTCCCAAGAAAAATATACAATTAATATGTATTCAAAATCTATTAAATTTATACCCCGATTATGGTTAAAAGTTTCAAAGATTTATTCCAGATGGGGTTCTTCAACTTCCGCCATTAACCTTTTATTTTTAGGATTTACAATATATGTCGGATTTGATTTATTTATTAAAAATTTGATTTCTATTGACCAGTTGGCACTTACATTCCTTTTATTTAATCGAACTGACAGATATATGGGATATTTTGTTCATGCCATCGGTGAAACATACAGAATACTTGCTGAATTTGATGCTGGAATGAAAATTCTAGAAGAAAAAGCCACAATAATTGATGACTTAGATGCCAAAGAAATAAAAGTTAATAAAGGTAAAATTGAGTTTAATGATGTAACTTTTTCTTATGAGAACAAAAAAGTTTTTGATAAATTTAAATTCTTGATTAATCCCGGTGAAACAATAGGAGTAGTGGGAAAATCTGGAGCAGGTAAAACAACGCTTGCAAATTTATTATTTAGACTTTACGATATTGATAAAGGCTACATTTCAATTGATGGACAAAACATAAGACATGTAACTCAGAATTCATTAAGAAATTCTATCTCCCTTGTACCACAAGATACTCTTCTTTTTGATGATACCATATATAATAATATTTTATTTTCAAATCCAAACTCAAATAGAAGAGAAGTATTAAAGGCAATTAAAGAAGCAGAATTATCTGAATTTATTAATTCACTTCCTAATAAAGAAAAAACAATCGTAGGAGAAAGAGGAGTTAAATTATCTGGCGGACAAAGACAAAGAATTTCAATCGCAAGAGCAATACTTGCTAATAAAAAAATAATCGTTTTAGATGAAGCAACTTCGGCATTGGATTCTGAAACAGAATTAAAAATAAGAGATACTCTGGATCGAATAACGAAAGGTAGAACAACAATTACAATTGCTCATAGACTTTCAACTGTAATGAATTCAGATAAGATTGTGGTTTTCGATGATGGCAAAATTGTTGAAGTGGGAGATCATAAAAGTTTACTCAAGAAAAAAGGAAAATACGCAGAACTTTGGAAATATCAGACAAAAGGTTATCTATAAAATCGTAAAATTTATAAACGAATTATATAAAGAAAAATTATGGCAAGAGCTAAGTACGAGTATTTAAATTCAGAAAACACTGATCAAGTAATTTCAGATATTTACAAAAATAATAATATTGATACTTCTATCACATTAGATAGAGATTATTTAAAAGAAAATCATCCAAGATTATTTTTTGCAATTCAAAAAAGAAAAGGATTAGAAGCCAGATTGGGTATTGACAGAAAATTACCAGATTATTCCTGGGTAAGAGAAGATAATCCTGAATTTGAAGAAAACCTTAATTCATTATTAGAAGATTTAAATCTTAAAGATTGCACAAGAACTGGAATAAAAAACGCCCTTCCGGGATTATATCATAGATTAAGCAAAAGTGGAATGATTAATTATTTACCTAATAATTTTTCAAATCCATGGAAAGTTTTAGATATTGAAGAAGAAAATATTGAATTTATTGAAAATTATTTAAGAGAAAATAAATTAATTGGAAAATCATCATCTTTCATTAGAAAAAATCATCAAAAATTTCATGAAGCATTACGTCATAGATTTGATTATGACGGTATTCAAAGGATATTAGACCAATTTGACCCAAGAATTTCTAATTAGATCCACAATTATCACAAATTCCATACATATCTAATTGAAAATGACAAACTTTATTTTTGTAATTTGAAATAAAATCTATCTTGTCTATACTAATATGCTTTTTTGAGTTGCATTTTTCACAAATAAAATGAATATGATTATTTCTGTTTTTTGAATATATCTTTCTACCGTTACAAGTATATGAATGAATTTTAGCTTCATTTTCTAAATCCGATAAAAATCTATAAATTGTAGCAATTCCAATTCTTTTGTGATTTGAAACTTTATTATGAAATTCATCTACATCAAAAAAAGTATTAAAATTACTTAGTTCATTTATCATTATTTGTTTTTGCTTAGTTAATCGTTTCATCTTATTGATAATAATTATCAATAAGTTTATAAATATATAGTTTACCAATAATAAATGAAAGTTAATAAAAAAGCATCTCAATTAATATTTGCAATTTTAGCATTAATTATTTTATTTGTAGCAGCAACTGCAGACTATAGCTCAATAGAACATTCACATGATGATGAACATGACGATGAACATGACGATGAACATGACGATGAACATGACGATGAACATGATGATGAACATGATGATGAACATGATGATGAACATGACGATGAACATGATGAAGAAAAGGAGCATAACGATTAATGGTAGAAACAATTGTTGCACTTCAATATTCGGTAATTAGTACATTTATTGTAGGTCTTGTATCTTTAATAGGAATGTTAACAATCTCTTTTAATGATAAATTGTTAAAAAAATTAACCAAATATTCAGTTAGTTTTGCAACAGGAGCATTATTAGGTGCTGCATTTTTACATTTATTACCGCATTTACTTGAAAAAGGAACTTACTCAATAAATTCTGGTTTGTTAGTAATTTACGGTTTCTTATTTATGTTCATAGTAGAAAAGATGACAAACCTTTATCACTCACATAGTCACCATGATTTAGATCATAATCATTCTCATTCTAGAACTAAACAATTACCAATTCTAATTTCAATTGGAGATGGTATTCATAATTTTATAGACGGACTTATTATCGCAGGAGTTTATTTAATTAACATACCTGCAGGTATTGCAGTAACTATAAGTACATTTTTACATGAAATTCCAATGGAATTAGCAGATTTTGCACTTCTAGTTAGGTCGGGAGTGAAAAAGAAAAAAGCATTATTAATTAATTTTATTACTGCAATGACTGCAGTTTTAGGAGCTTTAACTGCAATTTATCTCTCCAGTTTTGTACCGAATATTCATAGAATATTATTGGCAATAGGTGTTGGAAATTTCACCTATATTGCATCTTCAGTATTAATTCCGGAGTTATTCAAAGAAAATGATTATGGAACTTCCGTAATTCATCTAATGTGGATAGTAATTGGAATTGCACTTATGATTGCTTTAATTCCATTAGGAGTATAATTAACATAATTTATTTTCTATCTTCATTAGAAGTCATATAATTCATTACTTTTTTGAAACCTAATTTTTCAAAAATTTTAATATTTTTATCTTCTGTTAATAATTCAATAGATTGGATTTTTTCTTTCCAATAATTATTTTTTCTGTATTCTCTTAATTTAGAAACTAATTTATTTGAAATACCTTTATTTCTATATTCTTTTTTTACATAAATATCTTCCAAAGATATTCTATATTTTTTACCATATTTTTCTTTTAATTTCGGATTTATATAAGTACCATAATTTTTTAATTTTGCAGACAAAAATCCAACAAATTCTTCATCATTTTTTGCTAATAAAATCAAATTTTTCTTATTTTTTATTAATGATTTTTGATCATCTAAAGAAGGTGCAACCCACCACTCGATTTCTTTTTCTGCAAATTTATCAAGTTCATATAAATTTTTAGCATATTTTGGAGTTGCTTTCAAAATAATAATATCTTTCATCTAAATAATATTATTATATGTATAAAAATATATTAGTTATGCACCCAGAGGGATTTGAACCCGCGACCCCCTGCTTACAAGGCAGGTGCTCTACCGAACTGAGCTATGGATGCATGAATTCTCATTTTTATAGATATTTTTAAAAGTTTCGACTATGCTAAGTAACTTTTATTTAGTTTAAATAATAGTGTATAAATGAATAAATTAAAATCTTTTTTTCTAAGCAAAGAATGGAAACTTCTATGGTCATTTTATATTTTTGATTTTTTATTTTCAGCCACTGCATTTTATATGCCAATATATGTATTATTTTTTCAAAATCAAGGTATTTCAATAGCTGAAATTGGATTAATTTTTATTGCATATAGAGTTTCAAAGATAATTTTTGAAATTCCCACAGGAGTTATTGCAGATGTATATGGTCGTAAGTTTTCAACAATTCTTGGATCTTTATTGACATATATTGTATGGGTTTTAATATCATTTAGTAGTAATTTTGAATCAATATTAATTTTATATATAGTTATGGGATTTTCTTTCACATTTATTTCTGGTGCACAAGATGCATGGATATATGATTGGTTAAAATATAATCGTTCTAAAAAGTTGTATACTCGTTATGTTTCTAGAAGCACAATGATAAACTCTTTAGGATACATAATTTCACCTTTAATTGGAGGTTTTTTAGCAAAAATAATATCATTAAATTATATTTTATTAATCACCGGTATTTTTGGTATAATTTTTTCTTTATTATGGATACCAATTAAAAATGAAAATTTTTATAGAAAAAAAATTATTAAAAAATCTGATTTTTGGAAAACATTTGGAGAATCATTAACTTTTATTAAGAAAACACCTCTATTTTTATATCTTATAATCGGTGCAACTTCTTCTTCCATATTATATTCAATATGGGAGCTAATTGAACAACCCTTTTTATTTAGCATAGGAAGTTCTTACGAATTAATTGGTATAATAATTGCTATTATGGCTTCTTTAGGATTTATTTCTCCAATTATTTCAATGAAGCTTGAAAATAAATTTTCAAATATTGATAAAATTTTATTTTTTTATTTTATA
>Ga0255782_10002854_pt1 | contig 13427 bp, 12 predicted proteins | sample 101ome_26_FD_179980 | JGI IMG/M metagenome (GOLD analysis project Ga0255782, IMG submission 179980) | Coastal salt marsh microbial communities from the Groves Creek Marsh, Skidaway Island, Georgia - 101408AT metaG (version 2) | ecosystem: Environmental > Aquatic > Marine > Intertidal zone >...
AATTGATAAAACACACTGTTAATAGTTTTGTGATGAGGGCCCAAACCCCTCTGAGCCCTTAAATAGATTTAAAGTTTTATAGCAATAAAATACAAATTTGTTTACAAACTTAAACTTTTTATATCTTTAGCCTCAAAAAACCTTTTAAGGCATTATGTTCCACCTTCTTTATAAAATATAAAGAAAGAGGAACATAATTTTCTTCTACTAAGGAAGAAGATCAAATGCAACTAGAACTCCAGCAACAAATAATACCCAAGCTAAAGAAAGGGGAAGAAAAACTTTCCACCCTAAACGCATAAGTTGATCATAACGATATCGTGGAAATGCCGCACGAACCCATATATATAAAAATAAAAACAAAATTGTCTTTAAACCTAACCACATTGAACCTGGAATCCAGTATAAAAATGTAAGTGATAAAGGTGGTAGCCATCCCCCAAGAAAAAGAATTACGCATAACACACTCATCATAATCATGTTTGCGTATTCCCCAAGAAAAAATAATGCAAAACCCATAGATGAATATTCAACATTATACCCAGCTACAAGCTCTGCCTCTGCTTCAGGGAGATCAAATGGAGCACGATTTGTTTCTGCAAGGCAGGAAATAAAAAACAATAGAAGCAATGGAAATAATGGAACAGCAAACCAAACATCTTCCTGTGCAAGAACAATATCAGAAAGGTTTAATGAACCTACACATAATAAAACAGTAATAATAATTAAGCCTAAAGATACCTCATATGATACCATTTGAGCAGTCGAACGCAAAGCACCTAAAAATGCATACTTAGAGTTGCTCGCCCAACCAGCCATGATTACACCGTACACACCAAGAGAAGATATTGCAAAAATATATAACATACCAACATCTAAATCACACAATACCATACCTTCACCAAATGGAATAACTGCCCAGGCGATTAAAGCGAGTAGAAATGTAAGTACTGGTGCTGCTAAAAAAACAACCGTATTCGCGCTACTTGGTAACACAGGTTCTTTTATTAATAATTTTAACCCATCTGCGAGAGGTTGTAAAAGACCAAAAAAACCTACCACATTTGGACCTTTGCGTCGTTGCATGGAGGCCATTACTTTACGTTCTGCCAAAGTTAGATATGCTACTGCAACTAAAAGTGGAACAACAAGACCTAAAATTTTCCCGATAACGCTTAGAAGAAAAACTAACATAAAATGAGTCTCTTTTTTTTATCCCCTACGGGAATTGAACCCGTGTCTTCGCCATGAAAAAGCGATGTCCTAACCACTAGACGAAAGGGACTTAACTAAAGGAGAGTAGTTCCAAAGGTAGAACGTTGGTCTCCAAAACCAAAGGTAAGGGTTCGAATCCCTTTTCTCCTGTAGTGTGCTCGTAGCTCAATGGATAGAGCGCCGAACTACGGATTCGGAAGTTGAGAGTTCGAGTCTTTCCGAGCATGATTAAGGGCCTATAGCTCAGCTGGTTAGAGTGTACGCCTGATAAGCGTAAGGTCAGTAGTTCAAGTCTACTTAGGCCCATATTTTTGATAGCGGGAAAAGGGACTTGAACCCTCAACCCTAGCCTTGGCAAGGCTATACTCTACCATTGAGCTATTCCCGCAAGGATTTTTAAGTTTTTAAAAAGCTAATCATGTATTGCTCACTTTATTAATGAGCAATACAGATAAATGTTTTAGTGTAAATGAATTGCATCATTTAAATAAATACATGTTAAAATGGTAAACACGTATGCCTGCAAACATGCTACACCAACCTCTAAAAACATAAGCGCAAAAACGACCGCAAAAGGAATACCTGCTGCAAGCTTCAGTACACCGCCTAAAGAAAGCATACTCCAAGCAAAACCACTTAGAATTTTCACAAGTGTATGTCCAGCCATCATGTTAGCAAATAATCGAACTCCTAAACTGATTGCACGGAATCCGTACGATACAAGCTCAATAACTACAAGAAAAGGTGCTAGAGCTAAAGGTGCTCCAGGAGGTAAAAGAAAACTAAAAAAATGAAGTCCATGGATTTGGAATCCAATAATAGTTACTGCAATAAATACCGATACAGAAAGTCCAAATGTCACAATAAAATGACTTGTTGTCGTAAAACTGTATGGGATCATACCAATCAAATTACTGCATAAAAGAAAGGCAAAAAGTGTAAATAACATTGGAAAATATTGCTTACCTTTTTCTCCAATTTGCTCCGATACTAAACTTACAACAAATTCATAAATCATCTCAACAAAAGACTGCCAAGGTGTTGGAATTAATGTACCCCCTCGTACAGTTACAAGCATGCATAAAAGCATAAAAAGGCCTGTTGAAAGAAACATAAAAAGAGACGAATTTGTGAATGAAAAATAAAAATTCCCAATATGCATTGGAATTAACGAAATAATCGTAAACTGTTCTAATGGTGAGAAAAATAACATATAACATGTGTGTTTTTCATCTTTCGTATATTCGAAAGAAAAGAATCAAGTATAAAAAAAGCACGTACTTATTATGGACGCCTTTTTATTTTATGTGTTCGCATGTTTTGCTTTATTAGCAGGAATAATGGTAATTAGAGCAAAAAATCCCGTTTACTCTGTGTTGTTTCTTATTCTTGTTTTTTGTAATGTATCAGGTATTCTTCTTTTACTTAATCTAGATTTTTTCGCTATGGTTTTTCTCGTTGTGTATGTGGGAGCCATCGCTGTTTTATTTCTTTTTGTAGTCATGATGTTAAATGTTAAACTTTCGGAAATTAATGACAATATTTTACGTTATTTACCTGTTGGTGGAATTTTTGGTCTTCTTTTTCTTGGACAAATTGTTCTAGTTCTTGAACAGGATTTACTTCCTATTGTGGCATATCATGCACAAAATGTTCTTCCTTGGATAGAATACGTAAGTATTATCTCTGTGTTTTTTGCATGGAGTACTGCATGCATTTTATGGATTTCTATCTCACAACCTTGGATTTTTTTTAGTGTTATTTCACAATGGCAAATGCATTGGAAAAATCTACAAACACATTTAAATACATATGCAAGTTCTGTTTGTCTAGACGTTCCGACTTTAGATGGCGTTTACTATGTGATCTGGCCTCATAGCATGGAACAAACGACAACTATTCAAACACTTGGTCATGTCGTGTATACCTATTACATGGTATTTTTTCTTTTGGCAAGTATTGTATTACTTATAGCAATGATTGGCTCTATTGTTCTGACAATGCATAAAGGAGTACTTGTAAAACGTCAAGATGTTTTTGAGCAAAATACACGTGATTTTTCTAAAACATTACATAAAATCAAAAGTCTTTAGTAGAATTGATTTGTGCATAGCATAGTTAATCTATGCTATGGCATAGGAATTTCTTCAGTAGCTCAGGGGTCAGAGCGAATGGCTGTTAACCATTAGGTCGTTGGTTCAAATCCAACCTGGGGAGCGTTTTAAATATTTAAAAACAGATTTTTAGTATGACACGTGGTATCTTTTTATTGTTAGCATTTATTTTTCCATCCGTGGCTCTTTTAGATGCTCCAACAGCTTGGCAAACTGGATTTCAAGATCCTGCAACACCTATTGCACAAGGAATTCAGGATTTACACAATGATATCTGTTTTTTTATGGTAGTCATTCTTATTTTTGTAATGTGGATGCTTGGCCGTACATTATGGCATTTCCATTGGACAAAAAATCCAGTTCCTTCCAAAATCATTCATGGAACAGTAATTGAAGTTGCTTGGACAGTGACACCTAGTCTTATTTTAATGATTATTGCTGTACCATCATTTGCTCTGTTATATTCAATGGATGAGATTGTAGATCCATCTATTACTCTTAAAGCAATTGGTCATCAATGGTATTGGACCTATGAACTTTCAGATTATAGTGAAAATGACGAAAATTCCATCGTATTTGATAGTTATATGGTACCTGAAGATGATCTAACATTAGGACAACTTCGTTTACTTGAGGTAGATAACCGTGTTGTATTACCAATTCAGACACACGTTCGCGTACTTGTAACTGCTGCTGATGTTTTACACAGTTGGGCCGTGCCTTCACTTGGTGTAAAATGCGACGCGGTTCCTGGTCGTTTAAACCAAACATCTATTTTTTTACAGCGACCAGGGGTATTTTACGGTCAATGTAGTGAAATTTGTGGTGTAAATCATGGATTTATGCCTATTGTTGTAGAGGGAGTGTCTTTAGATGAGTATATCACATGGCTCTCAAATAAGCTGGAAGAGTAGTCCTTCTGATCAGAATTAAAAAATACAAATTGTATGAGTCAAAATGTACAAAAACATCCTTTTCATCTCGTGGATACAAGTCCATGGCCTCTTTTTGCGTCTCTTGGCGCACTTTGTACAACAGTCGGTTTAGTAATGTATATGCATGGTTATCTAGGGGGAGAACTCTTGGGATCATGTGGCTTTTCTATGATTCTTTACACAATGTATGTGTGGTGGCGAGATGTCATTCGTGAATCTACTTTTCAAGGACACCATACACGCACAGTACAATATGGTCTTCGTTATGGCATGATTCTTTTTATTGTATCAGAAATTATGTTTTTCTTTGCTTTCTTTTGGGCTTTTTTTCATTCAAGTCTAGCGCCAACAATTGAAATTGGAGCTATGTGGCCACCAAAAGGAATCGAAGTTTTAAATCCTTGGGAAATCCCTTTCTTAAATACTGTTATTTTACTAACATCTGGAGCTTCTGTAACATGGGCACACCATGCTATTTTAGCTGGACAACGATCACAAGCATTAGTTAGTTTATGGATTACAATTGTCCTAGCAGCGGTTTTTACTGGATTACAAGTGATGGAATATATTGAAGCACCATTTACAATTACTGATGGAATTTATGGTTCAACATTTTACCTTGCTACCGGTTTCCACGGTTTCCACGTATTCGTTGGTACAATTTTTTTATTTGTTTGCCTTGTGCGTTCATATAAAAATCATTTTACAATAAACCATCATTTTGGTTTTGAAGCAGCTGCATGGTATTGGCATTTTGTTGATGTTGTGTGGTTATTTCTTTTTGTCGCAATTTATTGGTGGGGCGGAAATTAAATAATATATTCATGCATGGCACAAAGTGCCATGCATGTATTCTTTCTAACCTAAAAATAAATATGCTATTTTGTATGTCCATAAAAAAAGGCTTTGAGGGCAAAGAAAAAAGAATACAATACATACACTAGTTAAACCAATTAGTGTAGCTTTTTCACGATCCATAGCAGCAAATGTAGTTACTTGTGAAGGTTGTTCAAAGTACATTATTTTAATTAAACGAATATAATAAAAACAACTTACAACACTACTTAAAACACCTAGTACAGCTAGTACATAAAGTGAAGAACTCATTGCAGCAAAAAATAAGTAGAACTTACTACAAAATCCTGCTAACGGTGGAATTCCTGCCATTGAGAAAAGTGTTGCACTTAGTGTAACTGCAAGAACTGGATGTGTATAAGCAAGAAGACCTAAATCTTGAATATACTTAAGTCGGCTTGTTTGTGTATGATCAACACTTGCAAGAACAATAGCAAACATGTTAACTGTCATTAAGATGTATATAACTAAATATAACAGTACAGCATGTAAACCCTCAACAGTTCCACAACATAAGCCAATTAAAAGATAACCTACGTGCCCAACAGAACTATATACTAGTAAACGTTTGATTTTCTTTTGAGCAAGGGCTCCAAAAGACCCTATAGCTAATGAACAAACGCTACAGAAAAATAATATATACTGCCAAGCAAACAACATATCATAAAAACTGCAGAGAAGAAGACGGATAAACACACCAAGTAAAGCAATTTTGGGTGTTAAAGCAAAAAATGCTGTTACAGATGTAGGAGCTCCTTCATAAACGTCCGGGGCCCAAAAATGAAAAGGTGCTGCTGTTAACTTAAATAAAAATCCGATACTAAGCAAACACATACCAATATGGACTGCAGAGTGTTGCGTATTAGCTGATCCTGCGAAACATTTTGCAAGATCTTCAAAATTTGTTAAACCTGTAAAACCATAAACAAGGGCGCATCCAAATAAAAGAACCCCTGAGGAAAAAGCACCAAGAAGAAAATATTTTAAACCTGCTTCAGTAGAAAATTCGGAATGTCGTTTGGATGCGGCTAATACATATAGACATAAACTTTGCATTTCTATGGCTAAATACATAGAAATAAAATCATAAGACGAAATAAGAAGTAGCATACTTATACTCGCAAGAAGTAAAAGAATACTATATTCGAATACATTTAATAATGATTTTTTCAAATACTCCATTGACATTAGTAATGAAGCGAGAGTACTACAAAGAACCAAACTTTTTAGAAAAAAAGTAAGTTCATCTATTACAAATGTATTATAAAAACACACCATAATAGAAAATGGCATATGTAAAGTTAACACAAGCGCGCAAACTACAGACCATACACCTAACCATGCCACTGTTTGAACAAGAATAGGGTAACCTTGTGCTTTGGATGTACTCCAAATTACGCCAAAGATTAGCAATACAAGTGTAGTACATGTTAAAAACAGCTCTGGAAATAAAGCATAAAGGTCATTTTCAAAAAGATGAATGAAATGCATAAAACATTCTTTTTTTATTGTGTGCATACGTTATTTTACATATACACACTGGCTTAATTTATAAGTACGCCTTATGTTGAATGATATTAGCAACAGAAACATGCATAGGCTCTAAGAATACATCTGGGTATACACCCATCCATACAATTGCAATTACAAAAGGCACAAACATCCAAAATTCTCTACGATTGACATCTGCGCAAACTGAGATATATAAAGGCTTTAAACTTCCGAATACTACTCGATTATACAGCCAAATAGAGTACGCTCCACCAAGAATCATACCGGTTGCAGCAAGAGTAGCAGTCCATGTATTTGTTTGAAACGTTCCAACTAAAATTAGGAATTCTCCAATAAAACTACTTGTGCCGGGCAAACTCAAGTTTCCCATAGTAAATACAAGAAAGAAGAAAGAAAACAACGGCATTACATGCACAAGACCTCCATAATATTGAATTAAACGTGTATGTGTGCGATCATATAACACTCCAACACAAAGGAATAATGCAGAAGCAACAAATCCATGACTTAGCATAAGGAGTAATGCCCCCTCGATACCTTGGACATTTAAACTAAATAAACCAATTGTCACAAATCCCATGTGAGCTACTGAAGAATACGCAATGATTTTTTTTAAATCAATTTGACGTAATGTAGTTAATGAAGCATAAATAATTCCAATAATACTCATTGTATAAATTAAAGGAGTAAAATATAAGGATGCTTCGGGGAAAAGTGGAATAGAAAATCGTAAAAATCCGTATGTTCCTAGCTTTAAAAGAATCCCAGCTAAGATTACAGAACCTGCTGTTGGAGCTTCAACATGTGCTTCAGGTAACCATATATGCATTGGGACCATAGGAACTTTCACTGCGAAAGAAGCAAAGAATGCAAGCCAAAGAATAAGCTGCCGACGTTCACTGAATTCAGACACAAAAAGAACTTGTAAATCTGTAGTTCCAACTTGGAAGTAAATTAGTAGAAGAGCCAGTAGCATAAGAACTGATCCAACTAATGTATACAAAAAAAATTGATAAGCTGCTCTGATTTTTCTAGCACGCGATCCCCACACACCAATAATTAAGAACATAGGTAAAAGAACGCTTTCAAAAAACACATAAAAAAGGAGCAAATCAAGCATACAAAATACAGCTAACATGCATGTTTCTAAAAGTAGAAATGCAATACAATATTCTTTAACATGTTTCGTAATATTTACCCAGCCTACTAAAAGACAAACAGGTACAAGAAAAGTAGTAAGGATGATAAAAAATAAAGAAATTCCATCGAGTCCTATATACACATTCATATTTAAGAATGGCAACCAACCAATATGTTTCACAAATTGGAATTTGGCAGTGGATGTATCAAAAGTAAGCCAAAGACCTAAAGAAACAATAAAGTTAATGAGAGTAAGCAACAAAGTCTGTAATTTGATCAAGCGGACCTCCCAACTCGGTGTAAATGCAATAAGTACAGCACCTAAGAGAGGACTAAGTAAAAGAAATGTTAAAACAGAAAACATAACAACTGTCTTTTTTGAATGCGTGCATTACCGTAGATATACCTACGGTAATTAATTAGTTTAAGCTTTTTGTGTCTGATGATAAAAAATAAAACTCAGCACAAAGATACCGTATAAACGCGGATCTACCCAAGGGGATAAAATATCCCAAAAACTAATGACTGCAGCACAAATACTGACCCCACAAAGCATGAGGAGTGCGTAATGATAAATATAACCACTTTGTAAAGCACTTACTTGACGCATTGTGTTGGTACACACGGCCATTAAACCTGTTGGACCTAATACCTCAATAAACCCTTTATCAAGTGTTTTGAATGATGTATGATAACCAAAAGCAAGAGCTTGAGAAGCTACATAATCATTGTAAACCTTATCAAAAAGCCATCGCTTATTCAAAAAAATATAAAGTTTTCGACCAATAATGCTTGTCTTAGTCATGTAAGCAAAAGCGCTTCCTACAATATTAATATTTAATGCAAAAAAAGCACCAAGTACGCTAAATATAATAGGAATAAATTTAATTGATTGTGGAATGTATTCAGATTCTAAAATAATTGTATGAACTGGTAAAGTAAATACTGCATTATTCCAAAAAGGTGTTCCTAATCCAATCATCATATCTTTGGCCATGTAACCAACGAAAATACTTCCGAATGCAAGAAGAATCAACGGCCATGCCATAAGTTGTGGAGCTTCGTGCACATTTTGAAGATTTGCTTTAAATGCATTGATTGGGCCTAAAAATGTAAGGAAAAGTAAACGAAATGAGTAATATGATGTAAAAAGAGCTGAAATAACACCTAACCAATAGGCAAAATTCCCCCCAATTGTATATTTGGCGTAAGCTACTTCTAAAATAACATCTTTAGAATAAAAACCAGTTAAAAAAGGAAAACCGATTAAAGCTAATGAGCCAATAAACATCATAGAATAAGTAAACGGTAAAAGTTTAACTACCCCACCCATTTTTCGCATATCTTGCTCATCAGCAAGAGCATGAATTACCGACCCTGCACTTAAAAACAACAATGCTTTAAAAAAAGCATGATTCATTAAATGAAAAACACCAACAGCATATTGAGATAGTCCACAAGCAAATACCATGTAACCAAGCTGACTACAAGTTGAATAAGCAATAACACGTTTTAAATCATTTTGCACAACCCCCGTAGTTGCTGCGAAAAAAGATGTCATAGCTCCGACAACTGTCACAACAAGCAATGCGGTTGGAGCATATTCAAAAATAGGAGAACAGCGTGCAATCATAAATACACCTGCCGTTACCATAGTTGCCGCATGAATAAGTGCAGATACTGGCGTAGGTCCTTCCATTGCATCAGGTAACCATGTATGTAAACCAAGTTGAGCAGATTTTCCAACAGCTCCGACAAATAAAAGAAGGCAAATGGTTGTTAAAGCATGAGTTTCCATATGAAAAAAGAAAAACGACTCTTGCGAAAGATGGCCTGCACAGGCAAATACAGTTTGGAAATTTACACTTTTACAAAGTGAAAAAATTCCCATAATACCTAAAGCTAAACCAAAATCCCCAACACGGTTTACCAACATCGCTTTAATAGCAGATTTATTTGCTTGTACACGTGTATACCAAAAATTGATAAGTAAGTATGAAGCTACACCAACGCCTTCCCATCCAAAAAACATTTGGATAAAATTGTCTGCTGTTACTAGCATTAACATGAAAAATGTAAAAATTGACAAGTAAGACATAAATCGGGGTAAGTGTGGATCTTCACCCATGTACGCGATAGAATACATATGTACAAGTGTACTTACCACAGTAACGACTACAAGCATTACTACTGTTAAACTATCAAATAAAAATCCCCAAGACGCATCAAAAAGTTCACAATGAAACCAGGGTGCAAAATGGATGATACAAGGACTTCCACAAACTCCTACTTCATAGAAAGCTACTAGTGAAAGAAGAGCAGTACTTGCAACACATAATGTTGTTAAAAGTGGAGCCCCTCGTAAACCAAAAAAGCGCCCAAACCCGCAAGCAAGTAAAAAACTTAGAAGGGGTAAACAGACAAGTAAAAGATACATAAAAGTCTTTCTTTTGCTAAACCTTACAAAAAGGTCAAATGTTCCGGAGTGGATTTGAACCACTGACACAAGGATTTTCAGTCCTTTGCTCTAACCAACTGAGCTACCGAAACATAATTTAAATACAAATCCTTAACTAGTATGAAACAAAATCTTCAAAAATTTCAACATCAAAAATCAAATTTAGGGTCAATTGAGATGCATTCTTGGATGTTCCCATATGTGCTTGGTTACAGAGATCGTGTACCATTTTTTAATACTGAAGAAACACTAATAGCTACACAAAAAGCTATTGCTTTTCTACAACATATCCAGAAAACAAAGGGCTCTATTTTATTAGTCAACACAAATCCCACTTTTGGTCCTTTAGTAAAAAAAACCGCTTCAATTGCAAATCTTTGGTATGTAAATGAGCATTGGATAGGGGGACTTTTAACAAATTGGCATCAATTAAAATATTCAGTGCATGCTTTTCAAAAATTCGAGCATTTTATATCACCCTTATTAAAAAAAGAGCGAGTAGCTTTTCCAAAGTATGTAAAGGCAAAAAAACGTTTTGAGGGGCTTCAAAAAATGGATAAAATGCCTGATGTTCTTATTCTTTTACAGGCAACTACCAGCCATCAACATATTTTGTCAGAAGCTAAACGATTAAAAATCCCTATTATTACATGTATGGACACGTATGCTCCTCAAGTTAAAGTGGAATATACTATTCCTATCAATGTACATTCAAAAGCTTTTTTTCACTTTTTTTGCCGATTACTCGTAAAATTGCGCACGACTTAACACTTTTTGGAGTAAAAGGGTTCGAACCTTTGCATGTCGGTATCAAAAACCGATGCCTTTCCACTTGGCTATACTCCAATACAAAATCTTATCCACATACAAAACTGTATGTGGATAGGTATACTACCACCAACGTTTCCTAATGAATGTTCTATTATGTTCTGCTTGTTTATGCAAAACTTGTTTTGCTTGACAAGAAGCTCCTTGATTTTTCGATGCTTCCTGAATTTCTATTGCTAAAAAATAACAAAATGTATACATTTCAATTTTTTTAAAAGGTCCTTTTAGTTTTTTATGTTTTAAATTAGCATTCATTATAAGTGTTCGAAATGCTTTGTTTTCTTGTTTATGGGCAGGTAAACTAGCTGGAATTAATTGTGTAGTCCCCCCCATTCTTGCTTTTCGTAACTCAAAAGCTGGTTTAACATTTTGAAGTGCTTCTTGAAGTATAACTGGACCATTAACTTTTTTATGAGGCTGAAGATTTTGTAATATGTTAAAAACCTGTTGTACAATTCGTGCTGCCTTTGCTTTCTGACCTTTTTTTGTCAAAAAATTTGTAAATTTTGAACACAAAGGTATTGAAAAATCAATTGAAGGTGCATGAAGAGCAGATGTTAAAATTTCTACACTATGGAGTGTTTTTTTGTATTGATGTTTTATAGGCGTGTTGGTTTTTTTGTTCCATACTTAGATCGAGCTTGTGTACGTTGTTTAAGTCCTTGAGCATCCAAAGCACCACGAATCACTTTGTATTTAACTCCAGGCATGTCTTTAACTCGACCTCCACGAACAAGTACTACAGAATGCTCTTGCAAATTATGACCTTCACCAGGAATGTACGCAATAATTTCTCGTTTATTACTTAAACGGATTTTTGCAAGCTTTCGGATAGCAGAATTCGGCTTTTTTGGTGTTTTAGTATAGACGCGAACACATACACCGCGTTTTTGAGGGCTTCCTTTTAGAGCAGGTGTTTTATTATCTCGCATGCGTTTCTTTTGTGCACGTTTTTGTGTTCCTAAAAGTAATTGATTCATTGATGGCATAAACAAAAGTTTGTTTTTATACAACTGCCTGCACTTAAATTAAAGTGCAGACATGTGATTACATTATGCTGTACGAGCTGTATACTGAAGAAGTGCTTTTTCAAATCTTCCTAAAAAAGGAATGCAAATTAAAAAATACAAAAAGAAGTAAACAGATGCTGCTTGACCGATAAAAACATATGGGTCTTCTACAGGTTGACAACCAATCCATCCTAAAAGCATGCAATCAGCCACAAATAACCAGAAAAGTTTTCGGTACAATGGTCGAAAGTTAGAACTTCGAATTTGCGAAGTGTTAATAAAAGGCAATAAGAGAAGTGAGACAAAAACAAGCCCAATTGCAGCAACACCTGCGAGTTTGTTTGGAATACTTCTTAAAATTGCGTATACTGGAAGGAAATACCATTCTGGTACAATATGAGCAGGAGTAGACATCGGGTTCGCTGGAATGTAGTTATCTGGGTGCCCAAGTGCATTTGGTGCGAAATAGATAAAAAAAGAAAAGAAGACTGCAAAGCATACCCATCCAACAAGATCTTTAAAAAAAAAGTATGGGTAAAATGAAACCTTGTCAACTGTGGCTAAACATCCAAGCGGATTATTTGAACCATATTGATGTAAAGCTGCAATATGTACAATACTTGCTCCTGCGATGATAAACGGTAATAAGTAATGTAGACTAAAGAAACGGTTTAATGTTGCATTATCTACGCTAAAACCACCCCAGAGCCAATAAGTAATATCCATACCTACAACTGGAATAGCCGAAGCTAAAGAGGTGATAACAGTTGCCCCCCAAAATGACATCTGTCCCCAAGGTAATACATATCCAATAAAGGCTGTGAGAATCATTAGAAGTAAAATTACTACACCAACAATCCAAACAAGCTCGCGTGGACTTGCATAGCTTCCATAATATAAGCCACGAAAAAGGTGTAAGTATACAACAATAAAAAACATACTTGCCCCATTAGCATGCATATAACGTAAAAACCAGCCACCATTTACATCTCGCATAATATGCTCAACGCTCACAAAAGCTAAGTCTACGTGAGGTGTATAATGCATCGCAAGGAAAATACCAGTAGCGATTTGTACAATTAAACAGATACCAGCAAGTGAACCAAATCCCCACCAATAACTTAAATTACTTGGTGTTGGGTAATCAATAAGGTGATCATTTACCGTTGCTAGCAAAGGTTGTTTTAAAAGAGAAAGACGACGCATAATAATATCTAGTGTTTTATAAAGTTTAAGATATAAAAAGTTTAAGTTTGTAAACAAATTTGTATTTTATTGCTATAAAACTTTAAATCTATTTAAGGGCTCAGAGGGGTTTGGGCCCTCATCACAAAACTATTAACAGTGTGTTTTATCAATT
>Ga0255782_10002855_pt1 | contig 13422 bp, 14 predicted proteins | sample 101ome_26_FD_179980 | JGI IMG/M metagenome (GOLD analysis project Ga0255782, IMG submission 179980) | Coastal salt marsh microbial communities from the Groves Creek Marsh, Skidaway Island, Georgia - 101408AT metaG (version 2) | ecosystem: Environmental > Aquatic > Marine > Intertidal zone >...
TTAGAATTTGCAATAGTTGAAAATGTTCAAAGACATGATCTTAATCCTCTAGAAGAGGCCCAAGGCTATAAAAGATTGATAGATGAATTTTCTTATGATCAAGAAAAGGTTTCAAAGTTTATTGGTAAAAGTAGAAGTTATATAACTAATTCTTTAAGAATACTTACCTTACCAGACGATGTTATAAAATTAATAGAGACCAAAAAGTTATCGACTGGACATGCTAAGATTTTAGTAGGTCTAGATAATGCAAGTTTTGTTGCAAATAAAATTATAGAAAATAAACTTTCAGTTAGACAAGCAGAAAATTTTGTACAATTATTTAAAAAGAAAAGACAAAAGTCAAAGATCACAAAAGACACTAATATTATTGCTCTTGAACTTTCTGTATCAAATAAAATAGGATTGAATGTAGAAATACAAAATAATAAGAGAAATAAGGGAAAAATTTCTTTTGAGTATAAAGACCTAGATCAACTAAATAAAATTATAGATATAATTAAATCTAATTATTAGTTGCTGAAGATGACTGAAGTAAAATAAAATCAGTAATAAACTTTATAGAATTATTTATATTTTTTTTAATTTGCAATTCAGTTTCACTTAATGAGTAGATCAGATTTTTAATAGTTTCTGGTTTCCATTTTTGAATTTGTTGTTTTGTTATTTCTTTTTCTTTCCAAAAAATTGGTGGTTTTGCAGATGAGATGGTCAAATCTATGTTTTTGTTTGTTTCAAATGTTTTTGACAATTCTAGCAATCTTTTTGCTTTTAATATAAAAGATCTAGTAATCATAATGCAGTCTTCATTACTAAAATTATTTTCATTTAAAATACTGATTATTTTCTTTTTATTCTGAGCAAGACAATTATCAATAAGTTCAGATATACTGTGGTTTTCATTTAAATTGATCAGCTTTGATATGGTTTCACTATTAATTTTTTTTCCATTCTTGCCAAAATATTCTATCTTTTGAAGCTCATTGGTAAGAGCTTCTCTGTCCCCACTGCATTTGTTAACTATCAAGTTAATATTTGAAGGAGAAAGTGAAATTTTTTTATTATTCAAAAAGTTATACACTAATTTAGATAATGTTTGGTCGTTGTCAGGGTAAAAAGGAACACAAACTAATTTTTTATCTTTTTCAAAAAGAGATCTTAATTTTGATCTTTTTTCTAAATTATCTGAATTTAAAATAATTGTTATATCTTCTAGATTTTTTAAATGCAAAGTTTCGATTACTTTTAAAATTTTATCGGTAGTTCTTTTAATAACAATAAATTTTTCTTTTTCGAAAAGAGATTTGGATAAAATATTTTCAATAAAATTATTTTCATTATCTAAAATTTCTTTTTCTTCATAATTCTGAATATTGCTTTCATTCTTAATTAAAGCGCTGAGGGCTTCATTTTTTAAGCCATTATTTTTCCCATAAAAAAGTATTAATCGATTTATTTTTTTATTAATTTTATTTATTTCAAAAGATTTTAAAATCATTTTAGATTTGCTAAATCAATTAAAATTTTCGATATCATTTTATCATAAATGTTTAATCGAATTTCACTTTCGTAGCTGTTTAATTCAAATTTTTTACTTAAGTTTTGGTAATTAAATTGTTCGTTATATTCTTTTTTTGTGACTAATTTATCTTTTTCATAAACTTCAATTTTTAGATTTATTTTTAAACCTAAGAGTAAAGGATCGCCTTTAGTGTCTTTTGATAATACCAATTTATTTTCAGAAGTTAATAATTTTAATTCATATAAAAAAAGATTATTTTTTTTATATGAATAATTATTAAGTCTTGTAGCTAAAATTTTATTTGATCTATTTTCATTAAATTCTATTATTTTAATTCCAAAGTTCTGATTATTTTGTGAATAAATTGGTTTATAATCACACTGATTAAACAAAAGAAATATTATAAATAAATATTTTTTCATATTTTATAAAATTATCAAATTCATTAATCTATTTTTTACAAATATAGTTTTTTTTATATTCATAGCACCATAATTTTTTATAAAATATTCTTCTTTAATAATTTTATCGTATACCTCTTTTTCAGTTGAGTCAGTATTACTCTTGATAGTAAAACGTTTTTTGCCGTTTATTTGTATTACAAATTCGACCTTATCCTCTTGAAGGTATTTTTTATCAGCTTCTGGCCACATAATTTTTTCTTTAACATTTAATTCAGACAAACATTCTTCTGCATAATGAGGAATAATTGGTGATAATAAATATAATATATTTGTATAATTTTCTTTAAGTGCGTCTTTTTTAATGAAATTATTTATTTCTTTTGAGAAGTAGTTATAAATTTCATGAAAATTTGCGATGATAACATTGTAATTAAACTTTTCTAAATTATTGGTAATCTTTTGTATGATTTGATTTGTAAATTTGTTTAATTCTTCTGTCTTTTCATTGTTTTTGTCTTTGGTTTCTATTTCATCGTTTAAGATTTCTTTTATTTTTTTGTGAAGAACCCATAATTTTTGTATAAATTTATAAGAGGCAATCATACCTTCTTCTGACCACTGAACATCTTTTTCTGGAGGGCTATCTGATAATATAAATAATCTTACTGAATCTGCGCCATACTGCTCAATTATTTTAGCCGGTTCAATTGTATTTTTTTTTGATTTAGACATGGATTCTATTGGTCCAACAATAACTTTTTCATTTAAGTTATTTTTTTTAAAATAATTTTTACCATCATCTGACGTTATTTCATCAGGATGAAGCCAATTGTTATTTTGATCTTTATAAGTTTCGTGACAAACCATCCCTTGAGTAAAAAGACCATCAAAAGGTTCTTTCATATCAAAGTTATCATTTTTATATGATATTGCTTTCATAAAAAATCGAGAATAAAGAAGATGTAAAATTGCATGTTCAACACCTCCTATATATTGGTCAACTGGCATCCAATATTTAACTTCCTCATTATTAAATGGTAACTTTGAGTTTTCGCTTGAACAAAATCTTAAAAAATACCAAGAAGAGTCTACAAAAGTATCTAATGTGTCTGTTTCTCGAGTACATTTTTTTCCATCTATTTCAATACTTTTCCATTTCTCTTGATGGTCTAGAGGGTTTCCTTGAACTTTAAGATCTACTTTATCTGGTAATTTTACTGGCAGTTGTTTTTCAGGTATTTTTAAAATTTGATTATTTTCATCATAAGCTATTGGTATTGGACAGCCCCAATATCTTTGTCTTGAAATACCCCAATCCTTTAACCTAAAGTTAATTTTTTTCTTTCCTAATTTTTTTTCTTCTAAAATTTTGATAGTTGTTGGTATAGACTCATCTGGAACTTTCAATCCATCTAATTTTTGAGAGTTTATAAGAATACCATTTTCAGTGAATGCTTTATCTTTTACTTTGAAATTTTCATCTTTATCTATTGGTTTTACAACTGTTTTGACTGGTAAATCATATTTCAATGCAAAATCTAAATCTCTTTGATCGTGAGCTGGACATCCAAAAACAGCCCCAAATCCGTAGTCCATTAAAACAAAGTTTGCAAAATATACCGGTACAGTCAATGTTTCATCAAGTGGATTAATTGCATTTAGATTTGTTTTGAACCCTAATTTCTCTGCTTGAGCTATGGCTTCTTCTGTTGTTCCTGTTTTAGAGCATTCTTCTTTGAACTTTAAAAAATTATCGTCATTTTCATATAATTTTGACAAGGGATGATCAACGGATACAGCCAAAAAGGACATTCCGTAAAGTGTATCGGGTCTAGTTGTATAACACTTTATTTCTTTAATATCTTTATTATCTTTAATTTTAAAATTAATTTCACATCCAAAAGATTTTCCAATCCAATTTCTTTGCATTATTTTTACTTTGTTTGGCCAAAGCTCTAAATCATCTAAACTTTTTAAAAGTTCATCAGAAAATTTTGAAATATTAAAAAACCATTGATTTAATTTTTTTCTCTCAACTTGAGCTCCTGATCTCCATCCTTTACCATCAATTACTTGTTCGTTTGCAAGTACTGTTTGATCAACCGGATCCCAATTAACATAATTTTCTTTACGATATACTAAGCCTTTATCATAGAATTCTAAAAATAATTTTTGCTGATGTTTGTAATAATCAGGTGAACAAGTTGAAATTTCTTTATCCCAATCTATTGATAGACCTAATTTTTTAAGTTGATTTTTCATATTAGAAATATTTTTTTCTGTCCAGCTTTTTGGATCAAGATTGTTTTGTTTAGCTGCATTTTCTGCTGGCATACCGAATGAATCCCACCCCATTGGGTGTAGCACATTAAAATCATTCATTATTTTATAACGAGCTAACACATCCCCAATAGTATAATTTCTAACATGACCCATGTGGATATTTCCTGAGGGATAAGGAAACATTTCTAAGCAATAGAATTTTTTTTTATCTTTTTTTATTTTAGATTTATATGTTTGATTTTGATCCCAAAAATCTTGCCATTTTTTTTCAACTAATTTGAAATTATATCTTTCCACTTCAGGTATTATCTAAATCTATTATTGATCTTTAACGCGGTATTCTTTTCTATTTTTTTCAATATCATCTGATTTAAATTGTGCTGCTCTTTTTAGAATTGCAACCCTAAGCTCTTGGTTAATATCAGATTGAGATTGAATTACTTTACAGTTGGATAAACTAATACATTTTTTTTTAAAAACTTTTATATTTAAAGCGTCGGATCTAACTTCATTTGATAAAAACTGTATTGTAATTTTAATTTGATCATTCTCATTTTCCTCTCCATACCAATCAGTAATTATTATCCCCCCTCCATAATCAACAGAAAGTAATGGCATGAAATCAATTATATCTAGAGAGGCCCTCCATAAAGGGTTAGCATTTGCAAACTCAAATTTTCCACCTTTCTCATTTCTAAATCCAGTCATCAATCTAAATCCTCTTCCTTCCTCTATATTGTTTTTTACCCTTAGTTCTGGCTGCGGAGGATATTTTTTTGCATCTACAGGCTTATAAATTCCACATGAAGTCAGAGCTTGAAAGATGATGAAATATAGGGCAAATAAAGGAATTATTTTTTTCATTTATATGTAAATATTGTTATTAAATAAGACTTTTAATATCATAAAATTTCATATTTATTGGGAAAATATTCAATATCAAAATAAATGTTGTATATATGCAACAATTCAATTTTTTTATTAATAAATCAGACAATTTTCTAAAATTCAATAATTAAGGTGATAAATAGTATCCAATTATAATTAATTATAAATAACAATAACAGGAGTCAATTATGACAAACTTAAAAAAACTAGGATTAACTGCTTTAGCAGGATCTTTAGTTGCAACTACTGCATATGCTGGAGCATTAGATGTATCTGGTGCTGCAAAAGTATCTTACAGTTCAGGTAACAATGGTGCCGATAATGGTAACCCATTCTCAATGACTAGAGATATTACTTTCTCAGGTTCAGGTGAAATGGACAACGGAATGTCAGTTAGTTATTTCCAAATGCTATCTGCTGGTTCAATTTCATCTTCAGGAATAACAATTGATATGGGTGATGCTGGAACTGCAACATTTATGAATGGTGCATCAGGCGGACACGGTATTGCGGCATACGAAGATAAAGTGCCAAATGCTGCTGAGCAAGTATGGGATGACTTAGATGGTGAATCAAATGGTGTTGTATCTATGAACAATGCTAACACTTTTGGTTATGGTACAAGTTTTGCAGGAGTTAACGTTTCAGCAAACTATAACAAACAAACAAGTGGTGGTTCAGCTTACTCAATAGGTCTTGATTTTGCACCAGTAGATGGAGCAATGCTATTCCTTGCAACATCTGATAAATATGCTGGTCCTCAAGCAACTACTGATGAAACGACTTTTGGTGGAACTTATACTGCAGGAGCTGTATCAGTTGGAATTCAGAGAACAAATATAGATGTATCTACTGTTAACGGAGATGCTGACAGAACTCATCTTGGTGCATCTTTCGCAGTAAATGAGGATCTATCGGTTTCTTGGGGTATGTCTACAGTTGAGTTTGAAGACGGAAGTTTATCTGATCAAGAAGACTCAGGTTTCTCTGCTTCTTACACAATGGGTTCAATGTCGCTTACAGCTGCAATGAATAGTTCAGACAACGTATCTGGAGCAAGTGGAACAGACGATGAGCATAAAGAAATCGGTCTTGCGTTTGCATTCTAATTAAATACATATTTAATTATTTAAACGGCCTCCTTAGGGGGCCGTTTTTTTTTGGAAGAAAGAAATCCCAGCAAATCCACATATAGATAATAAATTTAATCTATTTTTATTACCTTCATTAATTCCTCCAAGAGCCACAAATTTAATTTTTTTGTTTAATGTTAATAAATTAAATTTAACTACATCTAAAAAATAATTTTTTTTCTTAATTTTAAAAATAGGAGATACAAATATAATTTTGCAACCCTGCTTTTGTTTGATTAAAATTTCAATATTATTATGCGCAGAGCCAATAATAGCAAAGTTTTTTGGTAATAAATATTTAATAAAGTTAATTTGTTTATTAAAAGCTGGGATATAAATTCCATCCAACTGATATTTAATAGCTAATTTAATATTATTTGAAATATAAAATTTTATCTTATTCTTTTTGCAATAATTTCTTATTGAAATTAGTGTACTTATATCAATGTTTTTTTTATAATTACGGTAAATGATGTTAATATTTTTGTTTAATTTTGATAATTCAGCATGATTATATTCATCAATGAAATAATATAATTGAGAGATTTTGTTTTGCATAAATCAATAGATAACTTAAATTTAATAAAAGAAGATTTAAAGTCTAAAATAAATAATTATCAAAATGTTAATGTAATTGCAGTAAGCAAGACATTTCCAATGGAAGCTATAATGCCATTAATTGAATATGGACATTTAGAATATGGTGAAAACAAAGTTCAAGAAGCAATAACTAAATGGACAGAGGTAAAATTGGCAAATCCCAATATAAGGCTGCACTTGATCGGAAAACTACAAACAAATAAAGTCAAGGTTGCTTTAAAATTATTTGATTATATTCATTCTGTGGATACAAAAAAACTTGCAAAGAAGATAGCTGATGAAGAATTGAAACAAAATAAAAAAATTAAGATTTTTTTGCAGGTAAATATTGGTAATGAAGAGCAAAAATCTGGAATTAATAAAGATTATCTTAATGAATTCTATTTATACTGTAAAAAATTAAATTTAGATATCGTGGGTTTAATGTGTATTCCACCAGCAGAAGCTAAGTCTGAAATTTATTTTAAAGAAATGGCATTATTGACTAAAAAACTTGATCTAAAAGAATTAAGCATGGGAATGTCTGCAGATTATATCGAGGCAGCAAAAAATTCTTCAACATACTTAAGAATTGGTTCTAATATTTTTGGAAAAAGAAGCTAGGAAATTTTTATTTTAGTATTTTTTTTCAAAATTTTTAGCATAATTAAAAAATCTTTTTTCTTAAGTGCAATACACCCAGCTGTGGGCAAGTAATTATGTGTTAAATGAATAAATATACAGCTACCTTTTCCCAAAATTGTATTATTAAAATTATATTTAATAGGAATTAAAAAATCATACTTTTTATCTTTTCTATAAAGTTTTTCATGCTTAATATTTTTATCAACTTTAATTAATTTGTTATAATTTCTTTTATTTGTTAAATCATCACACCAACCCATATCTTTTTCAATTGACACACAGTGCAATTGAGTTTGAGGTTTTTTAATTCTATCTTTTCTATAATATAGATGACTAATTTCAAATAAACCTATCGGTGTTTTTCTATCACCTTCTATCTTTTTTTTAGTTACGCCATTTTTGCCAATTGAGCATTTAAAATAAAAGTTATCGACTTGAAGAGTATGTTTATTTTTTAGATAAATTAACATATCTATTACATATATATGAATTTAAAAAAATTGATAATTTATGATTTTAAAGAGTTGTTTAAAATTTTGTATGAAATTAAAGAAGAATTAAACTATGAAATTATTGAAATATCAGCAGAAAATCTTTTAAATGTTTCTTTGAACAAAAAAAATGATCATCTAATTATTGTTAAAAAATTAGTAAAAAATATAAACAACCAAATTTTAGTTACATCTTTACCAATCAAATTATCAGAATTAATTGAAAAACTTAATATTGAATTTTTAAAGAAAAATTTTCAAAATCAATCAGAGTTAAAAATTCAAAAATATAAACTTGATATAAATTCACGCGAACTTATTCTCAAAAATAAAAAAATTAAATTAACTGAAAAAGAGTCAAATATTCTTTTATATATTTCAAATTCCACAAAACCGGTATCTATAGAAGATTTACAATTAAATGTTTGGGGTTATCACTCAGATTTAGAAACGCATACAGTTGAAACACACGTTTATAGATTAAGAAAAAAAATATCAGCAACTTTTGAAGACAATGATTTCATAAATAGTAAAAAAAATGGTTATCAAATTAATTAAAAAAAAAAATATTATTGCTAAAGATCTCTTTACAAAGAAATATAAACCAAAAATAGTTAAACCCAAAAAGGGCAAAGGAAGCTTTAAAAGAAATAAAAGTTAGATTTTAAGAATAAAAATTTTATAATTAGCAAGAGGAACGGTAATATAATTAATCTCTAAAATTATTAATTATTATATTAAAACTTATTACTATTCTATCCTCATCAGATTTATTTTCTTCTACACCATGTGGTAGATATGCTGGAAAAACTAATAAATCTCCTTCTTTAATTTCTAATTTTTCTAATCTTGAATTATATTCAGTTTTTCTATTAGAAATTGGATAACTGTGTTTACTTATTGAGTGTGGATTTTCAATAGTAAATTTTCCACAATCTTTTGGAGCTTTTACGTAGTAGGCTGCGCTAAGATTACAATTTGGATGAGTATGCCTTACATTAAAATTATTTTTTTTATTTATTATAGCCCACATTTCTGAGCATATAACTTTTTTAGGTTCCAATACCCAACCGTAAGTTTGAATAGCATCAAATACATACTTGGTTGTTTCCTTCGCAAATTTGTACTGAATTGAATTTGTATCTTCTATTTTAAAAGAATTAGAATGCCAACCACCTCTATTAGATCTTTGAACTCCTTCTTTATCTTCTTTATTTAGATTGTAGATATATTCAGATAATTTTTTGTTAAATTCCTTAAAGTTATAAAATTTATATTTGAATACTGGTTGAGGAAATAAATTCAATGTTTCTTTATTATCCATGATCATTAATTCGATAACGATAACTTAAAGAAATTAATATTGCAATGTTTGATTAATTAAATTCATTAAATTGAAATTTATAATTATTTTGATCAATATGCGAAATAATAAATGAAGAGCGATTAATAAAAGCTTAAAAAAATTTATAGTCTTGCACCAATTTTTTGAATAATTTTTGAAGATAACTCGGTACCTTTTGCCAAACATTCCTCAGTAGTTTTGTTATTAATTAATCCATGTAAATAGCCAGCTGCAAACAAATCACCCGCACCGGTAAGGTCTTTAATTTTAAGATTTTTTTGTATATCACACTCAAAAACAGTACCATCTTGAACCGCAACTGAACCTTTTTCTCCTCTAGTAATAACTATTAATTTTTTAAGTTGCTTTGAAAAATTAATAACCTCATCAAAATTTTTTGCATCAATTAATGAAGTAATCTCTTGCTCATTAGCAAAAGTTATATCTAGCTTATTTTTTACTAATTCTAAAAAATGAGATTTATGTCTATCAACACAAAACTGATCAGAAAGTGACATTGCTACTTTATTTGCATTTAAGATTGCTTTATCAAATGCTTTTTTTGGATCACCCTCATCCCACAAATAACCTTCTAAAAATATTATCTCACTACTTTTAATCGCTTCAGAACTAACATCATTTTCACTAATTTTTCCTGCAGTCCCTAGGAATGTGCACATTGTCCTTTCAGAGTCTGGAGTAACTAATATTAAACAAGTACCTGTTGGTAATTCTTCTTTTTTTTTTGAATAAAAATATTCTACGTTTTCCTTTTTTAAACCTTCTTCATATTTATTACCAAAGTCGTCTTCAGAAACTTTTCCTATAAAACCTACTTTGTCACCAAGCTGAGATAATCCAACTATAGAATTTGCTACAGAACCTCCAGAAACAGTTTTTTCAATTTTAAGATTTGTTAATAAATTTTTGAATTCATTTTCATCAAAAAATAGTTTCATTGTGCTTTTTGTAAGATTATTTTGTTCAATGAAACTGTCATCTACTTTACAAATGACATCAACTATTGCATTTCCTATCCCTAAAATTTTCATATTAAGCTTTTTGGGTAATAACAGGTTTTTTTCTATTTGGGTAGCAAGTAGTACATATTTTACATGTTAAACCATAACAATCTCTTGCTTTACAATATTCTCTTCCATAAAAAATTATTTGTAAATGTAGCTTAGACCAAGTTTTCTTGGGAAATATTCGTTTTAAATCTTTTTCAGTTTGAACTACATTTTTTCCATTTGTTAATCCCCATCGTTGTGCAAGTCTATGAATATGGGTATCAACTGCAAAAGCTGGATATCCAAAACCCTGAGACATTACCACGCTAGCTGTTTTATGTCCTACACCTGGTAAATTTTCTAATTCTTCAAATGTTTTGGGCACTTTTCCGTTATGTTTTTCTAAAATCTGTTTTGACATTAAATAAATACTTTTTGCTTTAATTCTAAAAATACCAATTTTTTTTATTAATTTTTCAATTTTTTTTCTTCCTAATTTTACAAAGTGTTCCGGTTTAAAGTATTTTGGATATATATCTTTTGTTACATTATTAACATTTACATCGGTACATTGTGCGGAAAGCAGTACAGAAATTAAAAGAGTAAAAGTATTTTTACTTTTAAGAGGAACAGGTGCTTTAGGGTAAATCTTATTTAGAGTGTTAATGATAATTTTTGCTTTTTGTTTTTCATTCATTATGAAAAGTTAAGCAAATCTCTCATAGAATATAAACCTGGTTTCTTTTTCATTAACCATTTAGAGGCAGTTAGAGCTCCATCTGAGTAAAGCGCTCTATCAAAAGCTTCGTGGTTTAATGTAATTATTTCTTTTCCACTTGAGAATTTCACTTCGTGTTCACCTATAATTTCACCTTTTCTAATTGAATTAAAATTTATTTTTTTTCCATAAGGAAAAGATTTTTTATTTAAAAATTTTTTACCAATTAAATTGTATAAATTTTTATTTTTTCCATCTGCGATTCCTTTACCAAGCATTAACGCAGTACCAGATGGATAGTCTTTTTTATGTTTATGATGTACTTCAAATATTTTACTTAAATATTCATCATTTAATGATTTTGATGCAATTTCAGTTAAATACATTAATAAATTTACACCTAAGCTCATATTGCCAGCTTTTAGAATAGGTATTTTTTTTGAAAACTTCTTAATTTGGTTTTCTTGACTCCTATTAAATCCAGTTGTTCCAATAACAACCTTTTTTTTTAGTTTAGATGCTATTTTTAATATCTCTAGGGTGCAATCAGGAACAGTAAAATCAATAATTACATCTGTTTTTTTAAATGCTTTTTCAGAATTTAATTCTGGTTTAATATCATTAAAATTTTTATTTACTGATCGATTTTCTGTAAGTGCAACTAATTTAAAATTTTTATTTTTCTTTGAAGATTTGATGAGTTGTTGGCCCATTCTTCCCATACAACCTGAAATAGCTAAATTAATTTTTTTCATTTAACTTAGTATTAGCCTTTTTTAGAAGATTAGTCTTTTAGTTTTTCCAGAAATCTTTTGCTTTTTGAAAAAACTTTTTAATACTTGGATTTGATTTATCGTTTTCAATTTCTCTAAACTGCTCTAATAATTCTTTTTGTTTTTTATTTAAGTATACAGGCACTTCAGTTTTCACTTGAACGTATAAATCACCAAAATCGCCTCTTCTCATATAAGGCATTCCTTTACCCTTTAACCTAAATTGCTTACCATTTTGAGTTCCATCAGGAATTTTTATTTTAGCTTTACCTCCATCAATGGTGGGAATTTCAATGGTAGTACCTAGTGCAGCATCTGCAAGAGAAAGTGGAAATTCAAAAAATAAATTTTCATCTGATCTTTTAAATAAGTCATGAGAATAAACATTTATAAAAAGATATAAGTCACCTGTAGCTCCACCTCTACTACCAGCTTCTCCCTTTCCTGCTAATCTAATTCTTGTTCCATCATCAACACCTTTAGGAATTGTTACCGATATTTTTTTAGACGCTTGTTTTTTGCCTTGGCCATTACAGTCATTACAGGGATGAGTAATCTCTTCCCCGTTCCCGTTACATTGTGGACAGGTTTGTTGAACGGTAAAAAAACCCTGGTTGGATCTTACTTTTCCATTACCACCACAGTAACTACATCTATCAGGGGAGTGACCAGGTTTGGATCCATTTCCCTTACAAGTATTACATTTTTCAGTTGTTGAAAATTTAATATCCTGTTTTTTACCTTGGTAAGCTTCTTCAAGTGTGATTGACAAGTCATATCTTAGATCTGAACCTCTGTTATTAGAGCTTCGATTTCTCGATCTTCCACCTCCACCGAAATCTCCAAAAAAATCCTCAAAAATATCTGAAAAATCTGCTCCTCCAAAACCACCAAAACCACCACTTTGTCTTCCACCTCCATTTTCAAAAGCGGCATGACCAAAATTATCATAATTTTGTTTTTTTTCTTTATCTGAGAGAATTCCGTAAGCTTCACTGGCTTCTTTGAATTTATCTTCAGCAACTTTATCACCAGGATTTTTATCAGGATGATATTTGACAGCAAGTTTTCTATAAGCAGACTTTAATTCGTCAGGAGATGCACTTTTTCCTACACCTAAAACATCATAGAAATCTCTTTTAGCCATAAGTTACCTTGAGATAATGATCGTTGATATTCTTAAGCGCTTTTTTCTTTATCTTCTTCTTTATTTTCTTCTTTTACTTCCTCGAAATCTGCATCAACTACGTTATCGTCTTTTTTTCCTTCGTCATTATTTTTACTGTCATTAGGTGAATCTGGTTTTTTCTCTTGAGCTTTATATATAGCCTCACCTAATTTCATAGATGCTTGAACTAACGCTTCTGTTTTTTTCTTAATGTCTTCATTATCAGTTCCTTTAAGAGCTTCTTTTAAACTTGATGATGCATCTTCTATAGCTTTCTTTTCAGCATCAGTAATTTTTGATCCATGCTCCTTAAGATTTTTTTCAGTTGAATGAATTAAAGTATCAGCCTGATTTCTTGTATCTACAGATTCTCTTTTCTTTTTATCTTCTTCCTTATTAGCTTCAGCATCTTTAACCATTTTTTCAATTTCTTCTTCACTTAATCCGCCTGAAGCTTGGATTT
>Ga0255782_10002858_pt1 | contig 13417 bp, 10 predicted proteins | sample 101ome_26_FD_179980 | JGI IMG/M metagenome (GOLD analysis project Ga0255782, IMG submission 179980) | Coastal salt marsh microbial communities from the Groves Creek Marsh, Skidaway Island, Georgia - 101408AT metaG (version 2) | ecosystem: Environmental > Aquatic > Marine > Intertidal zone >...
ATGCTTTTAGGTGTACACATGCCGCAACCACAATGCTTTCCTGGCCCCAGTGGGCAAGTAATAACAGGCATAGTTTTGTTTTCTAAATTGGTGCGAAGGTCGTCAATAATTGTATCACACTCACTAATACTACCAATTGGACCACGTGTGCCATCAAACCGTGCTTGACAAGTTTGGTGATGCCAGATGGTATCTGTTTGTTGTTCAATATGTAGGAAGAACCAGTTAACACTACACTGCCAGTTTCTAAATTTAGCAAACTCTAGGAAAGTGCTCTTGCTCCAACACCCGTCTGTGCCACATGTTTCCATTGTACGGCTACCGCAACAAGGACGGCCCAACTGTCGAGCAAATTTCTTTTCTTCATTCTTTTCTGTTTTAACAGCACTGGCATTATGTCCCGCTTCAGCATCTGCTTCAACTTCTGTCTTTGGCTTATTTAATGCTGCGTTCTTATCTGCCCAATAACTTTTCATCCACTGTAATTGTTCGTCTGTATATCGATGAGCATAACTATTTTTACTATCTTCATGTTCTCCAATCATACGTGGAACATATCCAATACCATCACGTTCTAATCTTTGACATAGCTCTACACATTCATCCCAATATTCTGCATGGAACATTACATTTACTTTAATTGGAAAGTTTTTTTCTGTTAGATAATACATGTTATCTATTACTTGCTTTTTTAAACTAGCATGTGCTTCAGCATGATAACTGATGGTCATAAACCCATAATTTTCACATATGCTATCAGCCATCTTCTTACCAAAAGCACCATTACTAGTAATGGTTAAATTCATACTATAATTATCTTTATATTTTTCTTCCCATGTTTTTCTTAGCCATTCACCGAATGCCAAAAAGTTGGGATTATTTGTAGGTTCACCGCCTGTAAAATTAATGTTTACTCCACGATTCCTTTTATACGGCATCATTAAATTTGCATAATCAAAAATAAATTGTCCAGTTTTTTTAAGTGTTTCTAAACTAGCATGGGGCGAAAAATTATCATGGCGGTGTGGAGGACAATACGTACAATCATAATTGCATCGACGCCCAACGTCCCAGGTAACTGTTAAGTTATCACCATCAAGCAAATTGATTGCCGTAAAGTCTTTATATTCTAATTCTAATTTGCTCATTCTATTGGAGACTCCAAAAATTTAATTATATCCGGGTGTAAGTATTCACTATAACATTGATTACGTGATTTGTCAAACACTGTAATTTCACGTAACATATTTTGACGATCTTGATCTGTTACTGGAAAGTCTAAATTTTGTTTTAAAAATGATATTGCTACATCCATTTGTGTTACTATTTTTTTCGCATGTTCTGTTTTTCCGAGATCTTGATACATGTCAATTAAATCTTGTTTAATTTCCTTCGACAAAAATTTAACATTAATAAATTTATTTTCTGGCCAAAGTAAATCAACATAAAAAATTGAATACTCAATTTGGTTGTATTCTTTAATTAAGCTGTATTGATAATTTAATAATTCTGGCATGTAATGTGCATTAAGAGCACTTAGTACAACGTTAAAACTAAAATTCTTAATAAGAGGTGACCGATTTTCTTCAAGTAACCTTGTATCTCGTAAAGATTTTGAATTTTTTGTTTTTTCTAATAAGTTGCGTAAGCTGCTATCTAGTTTATCCCACAGCATAGGATAGCGTATATATTCATAATTTTTACCCACACTATCAATACTCAAGTTTAATGTTATACCTTCAAATTGTTTTAATTTTTCAATATTAGCGTCAGTAAACTTAGTTGCATTAGTATGAAACTCTAGCAGAATTTGTTTTGCTACGCCACGTTCAATTGCAGTATCCATAAATTCAATAAAAGGCTTACTTAACAGTGTTTCGCCGCCTGTTGCTTTAATATGAGTTAATGTATGGATATTGTCTAATATATTACGCCACTGTGCATTGTCTGCCCAATTATAAACTTCATTTGTAGCACCTGGCCACATGTTTAAATTCTTTTTAGAAAGTTCATCACGACTAACACCTGGCCAAGTTGCACGATAGTCATATTGTTGTATACCAGCAGTGTCTATATTATTATCAACAAAATACTTGTAATCAGCTCTTAGCTTGTTACTTAATCCTGGCATACACATCCGACAGCGTAAATTACAATGTTCACCAAATGCAAAATCAATACTTCTGAGCTGTGGATTGTTTATTAGGGCCTGGTCTGTTTCTTCATCTCTTAAAAATCCTGGTGGCAAGCTCTGCATGCGGTAACTGCTAACAGTATCACCTTCTTCGCGAGCACGGTCCTCCATACGCCAACATGTAGTACACGCATCGTGTCTGCGTCCTTCACGCATTGCCTGTCGTATACTTTCCATTTCCTCGCCATGAAATATGTCATACGGCATTATAGAGTTTGGATTATCTCTTAACTTCTGTTTAATTCCTATAGGGTCAGGTGTTTCAGGCCTAATACTATTACAGCAAGGAGTTGCATTCATTATCCCTTTGTCACGATTCCATTCTTTCAGTGCAAGTAAACTAAACGGATACCAGCAAAATGTATTGTCTTTATCGGGTTGCATTAATTACCCCACTGGCCTGTCGTTTTGCCCATTCACGCTCAGCACACCAAAAACACCAACACTCACGGTCATCAGTCAATTGATGACATTCTTTTAGTTCACTAACACCATGGGTGTATGTTGTATAGTCCTCAAACTTTTCTGGAAACAGAATTTTATCTCCTTCACAACTACGTGTAGTGTTGAGTAATTCGTCCCACCCTCTCCTGTAATATTGTCCAATAACAAAATCTTTTGTAATTAACTTCCAGGGATGAACCAGGGCAGGTGAGTCACTAAAATACTGCGGACAAACACTGGTTTCTGCTAGTTTGTCCTTGTCCCAGATTCTGTCCCATGGTCCCCTGGGATGCCCTACAACTTCTGGATTTGGATTAGCAGTAATAAAGTTATATACTGCATCTAATTTATATGTGTGCACAGCAAATCTATTAAAACTTTGTGTACACATTCTATCACCAGTGGTGTTAATTTGTTCAATAGTACCAATAGCCCCTTCTTCAAGTTCTGGAGGAATAAAGTTTTGTATACGATGCATCTTTACATTAGGAAACATGTCACGTATTTTATCATATACTTCTACACTAATTGGTCCAGCCCAGGGCCTATTGTTCCATACTCTAACGTTGGTTAAAAAATAAATTTCTGTATTATTTCCGTGTTGCTCAATTAGTTCAGCAAGTATAGCGGTACCAACAGCACTGTCAGCACCTCCACTTACATTTACCCCTACACGCTTCCACGTGGGATCATATGGATATAATGCTTCATCAATTTGATGCAACACTCTAGAATCTACACCATGCATTTCATAACTACTATTACTTAAACTTACATCAAACATCTTTAAATATATCCTTCATTTCTGGAAATGTGTCACTAAAACTGTTGTTACGTTGTCTGTCACATAGAGATAAAAATTCTCTCATCTGCGGCAGTCGTATACTCCAATCTTCGCTCTCCATAAAACTCAACATACCTTCAAGTCTTTTAATTCCATAGTCTGCATTACGCCAAGTATCGTAATCTACTTTGCCTTTATGCCAGGCAGGTATTGATTTTTCCCAATTGGCTTCCCACCATGGATAAAACTCTTCGTACTTGCGTCTACACTCTGCTTTGAACCATTCAGGTAATACTTTAACGTTTAAGTGTGCTGGATGATAAACAAAGTGATAGTTAATACCACCTGCACCAAACGGCCACATGTTTACTTTATTAAATCGTTGTTCTAGTTTCCACTTGATAAAATCAGGCAGATAATACACGTTTAAGGCTTGTACAGCGCATGCTACAGTGACTTCTACATTATTACTAGTCTGTGTGTCAAGTATGTGGAAGACCTCTTCTGTGCGCTTCCAGTCGCTTGGATAACGTATATAGTCATTCATTTCGTGTATACTGTCTACCGAATAGTGAAAACGCACCAGCTTAAATTCTCGCCATAGATCAAATAAATCCTCTCGCCATTCAACTCCATTTGAGTTATAACGAAGTTCCAAATTTTTTGCATGACCTTGACGAATACACTCTTCAAGTATCTCATAGTGTTCCTCAATAATTAAACTTTCACCTCCGGCGAAATATATCTGTTGCATGTTGGGAATCTGCTCGTAAAACTGTTCCCAGAACACTGGATTATTTTTATGCCAATTATAACTGCTACCGTTGATACTTCCCTTATCAGCCCATTGCATTGTTTCTTTTAGTGTTTCATTTTTCACTTCTGGATGTATTGCTTTCCAGTCTTTAATCCAACCACTGCTATCGTGCGGGCTACACATTACACAAGCTAATTGACATTTTGTTCCAAATCGTAAATCAATATATGCAAGCTGTGGCGGCACTTCACCATCTTCAGCTGTATTAGCAATCAAATCATCTACGTTAACACGCTCACTCCAATATGCTGTTTCCCATTGTCTTTTGCTGCGGTGTCCAGCTGCCTCTTCTTTAAAGCATTTTGCACAACTGGGAGGGACTTCTCCAGTAAGCATTTGCTTACGAACATTTCGCATGTAAACACTATTCCACGAGCTCTGAAAATCTGTAATATTTAAGTTATTAGGGCGGCCTTCATCGTCCTTAAGAACTCCTATCATACCTCCGTATTCACTTTTATCGTTAGTAGGACCTACGCTACTAGCGTTGGCTGTACAACATACTCTCATACTTCCGTCTGGTCTTGTGCTTAAATGCACCCATGGAAGGATACAAAATGTGTCACTGGTTTTTGTCATGTTATAATCTCATCAAAGTTGGGTATTACATCATACACACTTTGTTTCCTGTGTTTATCTAACTGATGCGTATATTTTTTTAATTTATCAACAAGAGCATCATCTGGCTTTTCACTGCTGTATATCATAAATTCAAGTTTTCCGTCATCGTTAAATCTCAAAACTTCCATGTATTGAGCAATGTTAACCAAACGTTTTCTTAAATCTATCAAAATATGCCAATAATTTCTTGAATCAATGTCGTAGTCATGTATGTTGTTAATTATGTCATCTAAAAAATCAATAGTAGGAACATAAACCTCTTTATGCCATTTGTCTTTGCCTTGGTAGCTTAGAAGTTTTACACTTAAAAAACTAGGGTCGTATAACAAATCCATTTCTAATAGAAAATAATTTTTACTTTTATGGTGTATGTTTATCCACTTATTTACATACCATCTAATCATATCACCTATGTTAAAAATATTATAAAGTTGAATAACAGGCGTAAATGTGAGGCTAATTGTTCCCCAGTGATCAAATTTTTTCCTACTTAGATGTAAAAGTTTATCAATATTACCTTCTACAGTGTGCCAATCGCTTGGAAATCTTATATAGTCGTTGGTTTCTTCTATACCGTCTAAACTGCCATTGATCTGAACATTTTTAAAATTAGACATATATTCCAACATTCTATTTTGAATATTGGTTAAGTTTGTAGTAAATTTTAATCTAATATCTTTACTTTGGCCTGTTTCAACAAGTTTTTCTAGAAGATCATATATTTCATCGTGCAACGTAGGCTCACCTCCGACAAATGATATTTCCTCTAATTTTATAAGATTTTGATTAATACCATCCCAGAGACGTTGTGTATCCCATTCTTTAACTTCGTACTTGTTGTACCACGTAGGTAATCCTTGTTCAGCAAACTGTTTTTGTTCTTTTGATATTTGACTACTAAAATGAGGCCAACACATTCTACATTTTAAGTTACATAAGTTACTCAATCTAATATCAAAATATCTAATTTCAGGATTACTAGTTATATTACTCCAGCTATCGTCGATTTTAGTTTTTTCTCTATGCAGCCATTTCTGATTTTCTTTTCTTCTTTTACTAGGTAACTCGTCTTTTTTATCAGCTGACCATTCACTATAAAAAATTTCTTCTTCACGCCAGCATACACTACATTCTGGCAGTTTTTGATCTTCTTCCAAAATTTTACGTCTAATTTCACGATAGTGTGAACTATTCCATATTTCATCTATACTGTGAGTATTAACATTATATGGGGTTCCAGTATCATCCAATATCACGTCATGCTTACTTACTTTACAGCAAAGCCTACATGTGCCTTCTGTTGTTGTTGCTAGATGTATAAACGGGAGAATGCAAAAATTTTTATGGTTCATAATTTTATTTATTAACTACTAACTTTATTTATAAATATCAGTATGAAGCATTTAACATACTGTATTTTTCCTTTTACTGGCATTGCTCCCAAAAGTTGGAATAAAGGTAAACCCCATCGTGTTACCCCCTGCTGTAATATGAAAGGTGATACTGAAGACCCAATGGGAGTAAAATCACTAATCGACAATGGAGCAAGTTTAACTGAAATATTCAATAGTGACCAATTTGATAAACTACGCAAGGATCTATTAAATGGTAAACGTAATTCTGCATGTGATTACTGCTGGAAGATGGAAGAAAAAACTAACCATAGTCCACGCATTACTGCTATTGAATCGATAAATCAAATACAAAATACTGCCAAATTAACAAAGATAGACACTATGATAGACGAGTCCTGTAACTTGCGCTGCCGTATGTGTGCTCCTAGTGTTAGTAACAGTTTACGTCAAGACTACAATCGTGTAGTTGAATTAAACTTACCTTTACCTGAATATTATAACGTAAAACAAGATGAAAGTCAAATGGATCCACAAGGTAACCAAACTTTTTTCGCAATTGGTAGTGAATATCAAAAAGAAATAATAGAGTTAGCACCTTCACTAGACGAATTAAAGTTTACCGGAGGCGAACCAACTACTAGCAGTGTTTTTTGGAATATTGTAGATTCTATCCAAGATAAGAGTACAATTAAATTACACCTAACAACAAATGGTACAAAGTTTAACGAAAGGTTGTTAAAAACTGTAGAACAGTTTAGCAGCCGTCATTTTACCATTAGTGTAGATGCTACTCGCAGCACATATGAATATATGCGTTATCCATTTAAATGGAGACAATTAGAAAAGAATATTGAACAGTTGTGTGAAACACAAGATCCAAAAACAACAGAAATACACATTTGCAGTGTACTTACTGTTTACAATATGATTAATATACGTAACCTGGTTGATTGGATACACCAACACAACTGGTACAGTGAACATAAGATTACTTGGAAGTGTATTCCTGACCCACATCCAGTAGATAGCTGTTTAGATGTTAAATGGGCGGACCCAGAACTAATCGAAACAGCATGGATGAACATGAGTGTAGCACTAGAAGATGCAACAGTATACACACGCCCAGCACTGCAAAAAACCTGCAACTATCTTACAAACTGTATGGAAGCTGAACATGACATAGAACTTGTAAAGCAAAAACGTCAAAAATTAAAACGTGATACACTAACACTTGATCGTGTACGCAATCAAAACTATGATGAAATATTGTATCCGCAAATTGCAGATTTTATCTCAAGTATTCAAATGCTGGATGAATAGACCAAGCGTTGATGTTACGCAACCGACTTACTGTATCCATATATTTTACTAAAGTATTGTGATAGTCTGTATTATAGTGTGCACGACTTAGCATATTTTCTAATTCTTGGAATCTGTCAGTTAAATTAGGCCACAGTGATTTACACGCATCAAGTTGATGTAGTGAATAATCAATTGCAATTGGTGGCATCGCATGTAAACTAAAATGGCGAGGTTTACTACATTCATTGAAAACTATTTTAGTATGTGGTACACGTTCTTTAAATTCAGAAAACCATTCAGCCCAACTGCGAACCGTCAATATATTAAACGGTTGTACAACAATGTTTACATTCATATCATCACACAATTGTTCTTCTATTGCAGCATCTATGTTGTCTTGTATTGTACGCCAGTCAGCAGGATAACGTATAAACTCCAGTATATCACCTGTGGCATCTAAACTGAGTGTTACACACAAGCGTTTAAATCTAGGCTTGTACTTGCGCAAGAAAGGCAACATACGTGTTGCATTTGTCGTAACCCAAAGTTCAGTGTCTGATGTATTTGTTAAACTGTCTAAGAATTCTATACACTTGGGATCAATTGTAGGCTCGCCGCCTGCTACCTTAAGTACTTGTAAGTTAGTTAAGTCCACTGGAACATTTACTGTTGTGTTTTCAAACTCACGTGGTGCATCTTTAAAGAACTTTTCCATCTCAGGATTGCTGCGAACATAACTTTCAATTTTACTACTGTCTAATGGCGAACACATATTACACTGTAAATTACAATAGTTACTTGTACGTACATCTGCATATACAATACCTGTACTGCCGTAGTTTTCTTTGTATTGATCAAACTTTTCTCTTAGTGTAGTTTTGTGTAAACTTTGCTCTTGACATATACTACAATTTGGTATATAGTCGTCACTGGCTGCGATTTGTTCAGCAGGTATACTGGGATCATAATCTTCAGGCGCCCATGTTTGCTGATACTGACAACACGGTGAAATACGGTTTTGATTTGTTCTATAAAATATGCCTATTTCTGGCGCACTACACTTCATATCAATCCTCGTGGCCGTAAAAACTCCTGTTCGATCCAGTCTGCTACAAGTGCGCTTCCTTCAACACCCAAGTGACCAAAATCGTCAATTTGCAACTGTTCAAAGTTTTCGATTATATTTTCAACACAGGGATAATCAATTGGATCTTCTGCACGCCATTTAAATACAAAATCACATTCTGATGTCAATCTTTCTACTACGCCTTTATAATTTATAGTATGAAACTCATTAGGCACCATTTCAAAGTATTTTCTAATAAAAGGAACCTTGGGTTTACTGTTACCAGGCCATCCAAATCTTGGCGTTCCTAGCCATCCACTACTGGAAAAATCACACAACAATTCTAATTCTTTACTGTTCCAAAAAGTATAATTTTCACTACGTTCATTTAGACAGTGTTTAATACTATCCCAATTATCTGGCCATAGCGTTAATCTAAAAGGACTTGTTAACTGTGCAATTACATAATCTTGTGCATCTGCATTGGTTAAACAATACTGTGCCCATTGTATGCTACTGCCACCTTTACTTAAATCTAAAAATTGCAAGTGCTTATGTCGTTGACTCAGTATCCAACTCCAGCTATTTTCATAGGGTATTGTGTGTCCTTGTGTAAAACTACACCCCAGTGTTAGAATCTTTGTCATATTTTATCTCATTATGATAAGCACGATTTTTAGCACATGTTCTAATGCAACGGCTTACATGTAAATTATGTCTTGGATCAAAACTATCTGCTAGTGTTTGTTGATAATAGTCAGTATTTAATATGTCTTCGATACTATGCTGATTTAAATTATTCCAATCATTTGGAAATACACTATATTTGTCTAATATATTATCTTTATTTTTAAATGCACTATCCCACAAAAAACAACAAGGCCACAGTGTACTATTCGCTGTTACAAAAATTTCCTTATCATGATAAAATTTACAACTAATACTATTAACAATTTCTTCAATTTGTTCTTGACTTTTATTTTCTTGTTGTATAAATTTATCTAACTCTTTTACAACTTCTATTTTACTGTGTGCCTTCGCTCCAGTGGTAGTAATAACTTTTTCTTCAGTTATAACTTTCTTTTGTTCATGATCTTTCTTTTTAATTTTTGCAACCCAATCATGAAATGTATTACGCATACCAGTACGAGTAGCGAATCTAAAGTCTAGTTCTTCTGCACGTTTTCTTGCTGTTTCTAATTCATGTTCGTTGTGGTCAAATACAATATAAATCCAACTTGCCTCTGCACGTGATCCTGTACTATGGCCGCCATCGCTGTATGCCTGCATATTGCGATCAATAATATCATAAACAGTGTTTACACGATAGATGTGATTTGTTTCTCTATGACCGTCTACACAAAAGTGTACTTTTAGTTGGTCTCTACCATGTTCTCCGCTTAGTCGTCCAAGTTCGTACCACCAATCTGCACTATTACGACCGCCATTGGTACTATAGTGGACATGGCCGCCGTGTTCGAGTAACCATTTTGTTATCTCCATACAATCTGGGTTTACTATAGGATCACCCAGTACTCCGCACAATTTAAATATTTTGTTTTCAATATGCCTTCGATCAGGAAACCAAGTTTTAATTTGATCTATTGTAAGATTTTTTGGTTTAAGTATATCTAAGTTTTGTGTACGTGCGCAACCTGGACATGCTGCATTACAATCGCTTGATATTTCAAGTTCGACTCTTTTGATATCATCTATGTTCATTAATGTCTCTTTTATTAAATACGTATATATTTATACTAAATAATAGTATGGATAAAAAAGAATGGAAAGACCTTAGTAAGTTTGAAAAACATAGTGCAGTTGTAGAACGATTTGGTGAAAAGTTTTGTGCTAGCCCGTGGAATAGCTTTCATGAAGGACCACAAGGATTAGTTAGTACTTGTTGTAAAACAAGATCACCCATAGGATATAGTCATAAACAGACATTTGAAGAGATGTACAATAGCGATCATGCTAAAAGTGTACGTGCTGATTTTTTAGCTGGTAAGTGGCCTGCACAATGTAAAGAATGCTGGAAAACAGAAGTAGATGGTATCCCAGCTATGAATCGAGTACATGGCAATGCCATGAGTACATTAGAAAATTTAGAGACACTAGTTTCAGCAACTGAGGCAGATGGCACACTACACGAACATAAACCAGAATGGTTGGACTTGCTGTGGACTAGCAAGTGTAATTTTGCGTGTATGGGATGTAGTCCTGAACTGTCTAGCACTATACACAACAAATATCGTAGTGCATACGCACTTTTAGATACTACTGCAGAAGAAGAATACCATTCTAATATGACGGAATGGGAGAACGGTAGTACACATAAAGTTGATTATGTGCTAAAACATGCTGACACTATACGCAGTATTCATTTAAATGGCGGTGAACCATGGATGAGTGAAAATACTTATGAGTTACTTGAAGAAATGCTCAAGCGTGGACTCAATAAAAAGATACAAATATGGAGTCATACCAATGGCAGTATCACTAAAGGTTATAAAGGCGTTGACATTATAGAAGATTATCTAGTGCATTGGGGTCAGAATGCAAAGGTTACTATGAGTAATGATGGTTTTGGTAGTGTAGGAGAGTATACTCGATATGGATACAGAGATGCAAAATGGTTGGAAACATACGCTAAGGTTGCTGCTACTAAAATTGAAATTACTATTCAAACTTGTTGGAACATGTTTAATGCACCAACTATACACGAATTAGGAGAATGGTTTGTTGATAATTGTGCACAAACAGAACAACAGCGATCAGGATTACATGACAGACCTGATGGAAGTTTAACATTATGGGCAAACAGTACATTAAATCCAAATATGTTATGGTATTTTCCTGAGGTCAAAGACCGTGCCATTGCAAGTTTAAAACAGTGTCAACGGTCAGGAGCACATCCAATACATTGGAAAGAAAATTTACCGAGATGGATCAATTACCTTGAGGGGGATAGTCAAAAATCCACTGTCAGTAAATTGTACAGCTCTAATGATTACAAACTATTAACTTATTGGTATAAAGGTATAAATGAAATGGATAGACTACGTAGTACAGATTTAAAAACAAGTGTGCCTGCGCTAGCTGACTTTTATGATTTTGCTACTGAAATTGTGACGAAAACGGATCAAACTCCGAACCACACTTCATAGCACAAACACCCAGTTTACCTTCTTGTACACTGTTTAACTTCCAGCTATCTTCAATACTTTTCAGTATAGGACCTTCCATTACTTCACGTAGGTCATTTTCAATAACGTCGATTGCTGACAGTCCGCCAGCAGCATCAATATGATCCCAAATTTGTTCTACTTTTGGATCTAAATGCCACCATTTATACATGCGCCCAGCAGTCCAACAGCATGGCATTAAACTACCCTCAGCAGTAATAAAGATTTCTTGTTTCTCTATTGCTTTACAATTGATACTACAACTGTTATAATATTCAGTCATACTGCCGTATGTTTTTTCAATCTCTTTTTGTTTTAGCAGTGCTAGGTTTTGATGGTCTAATTTTTTAGGCTTTTCAATCAATTGTGTTTGTTGACCTTTACGATTTTGTGCCTGGTGCTTGTCTTTACCTTTGTTACTGGCAGTAAAGAATCTTCCACTCTTTTTAAGTTGAAACTTTTCTACACCCCATTCAGCTGCTAGTGCTTTTGCTTCTTCAACCTGATGTTCATTATGTCCAAAGATAATAAAATCCCAGCGAGCCCTTCCGCCCGCTGAGATAAATGCTTTCATGTTACGCTCCACATTGTCCCACTTAACGTTCTGTCGATAAAGATGATTAGTATCACTAAGGCCGTCAACAGAAAAAATAACAGCACCGTGACGACCAATCGTTCTAGCCAAGTCAGCCCACCACGCTTCATCCTTTGCTCCTGCATTTGTATTCATGCTCAACCACATTGTAGGGTTATGTTCCCTAAAGTATTTGAATATCTCCAATGTGTCGTGTGCAACTATAGGATCACCCAAGTTACCACACATATACATTGTAGACAATTGATTAATAAAGTCAACGCTGAATATCTTTTTGCAGTCATCTAAGCTCAATTCTGTGTTATTAATGTGACGGTTGTCTGGTCCACCATTTTCGTTACGGTCGCACATGGGACACGCTGCTTGACAACGTTGTGTAACTTCTAAGTGTACTTGTTTTATATCTTTGTAATTATACATGGTTTTATAAATTTATCCAAAATTTCCCTGTTTCCGTGTGCACTCAAATGTAACCCATTATCAACAACATAAGAATGCATTTCTTTAAAATCACGCTCAATAATAAAATCTAAATGATCAGAATTAATATCTTTTATATCCGTATGGCTATATGCTACTGCTGGTATATTATTACGTTTACATAATTCTATAGCATGACGCTGTAATGCTTCAGTCATAATATGTCCTTGTGTGTCTTGAAATTCACTTGCATACAGTAAATTATTTTGATATTGTGTTCGTAAATTACCGCCATTATTTTCTAATTTACCTGGGTGTGCTACACAAAATCCTGCTTCATTGAATTTCCATTCGTCACCACAATTATATATAGGGAGTTCCCTATAACTCTTTTGCGCCATACAACTGTGTCTGCTAGGAATTAGATTTTTTATATTAGCTAAATTAGCTAATGAAGACTCATCTTTAACAAATGTTTGACGAAACGCTCTAGTAAATTGTATTACAAAACACACTGCTTCATGTTTTAAATCATTAGCTAACATCGCAGTTAGCTGTAAAATAGCATAATTACTGTTGCCACGAATACCATAGTTAAGTATTTCATATTCATCATTTAAGTCTTGAGAGAGTA
>Ga0255782_10002862_pt1 | contig 13407 bp, 17 predicted proteins | sample 101ome_26_FD_179980 | JGI IMG/M metagenome (GOLD analysis project Ga0255782, IMG submission 179980) | Coastal salt marsh microbial communities from the Groves Creek Marsh, Skidaway Island, Georgia - 101408AT metaG (version 2) | ecosystem: Environmental > Aquatic > Marine > Intertidal zone >...
ATCGTTGTTTTTTTTATTTCTTGCCTGTTGAAACGCATTTTTGGGGTTGTCCGATAAAAAATCCATGCTACAAACGCTCCACAACAAACCCTTGTTTCAAGGGGGTGTAGCTCAGTTGGTTAGAGCGCCGGCCTGTCACGCCGGAGGCCGCGGGTTCGAGTCCCGTCACTCCCGCCATTATTTTCCAAAATAATTAGACATTTACCGCCTAGTCGTCTTAGCTAGGCTGTTACTGGACGATCCGTTATGGGATATTTCGTCACGGGGATGATCTGGGGCGCGGTCGCATCACCTGCGCGCCAGTTTTTTGGCTGTAAATATAAATCTTTTGAAGCCAGTAAAATGGATATCCATCTTGCCTTCAACCGATTTGGAAAGGCTTAATTGTGAGCCGTAACATCACATTAATGGTCTTTTACCTTGCCGTTTTTTTACAGGCCGGCGCATATGGGTTGACATTTATGCTGCCCCGGCTGTTCGAAGGGCTGGGCTCGGATGAAAAGGCGGTCGGCACAATGCTGATGTTTACCGCTCTTTCGACGCTGTTCAGCGTTTATTATTGCGGACATCTCTCAGATGCTTTCGGCAGGGTGAAAATGCTCGCCATTGGGTGTCTGGCGATCGCGCTTGCTTTGGCTTTTTATGGCAATGCGACAGCGGTTGGCAGTTTGATTTTAGCCGCCAGTCTGCTGCTTGGGTTCGGCTGGGGCACGACCTATGCGCTTTGCCCTATCGTGCTAACCGAACTTGTAGCGGATGAATTTAGGGTGCGTTTTTTCACATTGCTCTCGATCGCTGTTATGGCTGGTTTTGGACTTTCGCCAGTCCTTGCCGCGCTGTTAGAGGCGGCGGGGCAGACGGTGGCTGCGGCTTTCTTGGTGACGTCGGCACTTTGTGTGCTGTCTGCGATCATGTTTTTCTTCCTCGCGAAACCGGTCAAAAATCACGCAATAAGCACCAATTCAGCCGAACAGTCCAAGATTACGCTAGCGTCAATAAGGGCTATTTGGCGTTCGCCCGCATGGCGGCCGGTCACAATGGTTTTTATAGGTGCTAGCGTTTTTGCGGGTGTCAGCAATTTTCAGACGGTTTACGCCGATGAACGTGGGCTTAATTACGCCGATTATTTCCTCATTTACACGGCAACGGTGGTGATATTCAGACTGGTACTGGCGCGCTTTAACGGCGGGAATAATCCGTATTTCACAATTGCCTTCCTGCAATATGTGATGTGTGGAAGCGTTGTTTTATTCTGCCTGATTTCTGGCGATCGGTATCTTTACTGGCTGTTTGCTGTGCTTTTTGGCATCGGCTATGGCGTGTCTTATCCGATTTTGGTGGCTATGACGGCGCGGGACGCATCGCGCGGACTAGTCGCCCAAACATTACAGCTTTTCGCCTTTACTTATTTTGCCGGTATATTTGGGTTTCCGTTGGTTGCAGGTTGGATGATCGTGGATTTTGGATCAATCAGCCTGTTATTGCTTGTGGCAGGGATGGCAGCGGTTGAAGCAAGCATGGCACTTGCGCGCGCCCGTGCTAGGTAGGGTGAAGCACGCTTGCCAATGATGCCCCGATGGCCCAGCCCGCCGCGACTTTATAACCGCTGGATAATAACGGGTAAATCTTTGGGCATCTTGGGTGTTTTTTTAGCGTTTGTTCTTTAGTGATTTTCTGGCATCGTTCTTGGACATCGTTCTTGGGCATCATTCTTATGGGGGGCATGCCCGATCGTCATAGAGAGCCCGATCGTAATGAAGAGATCATGGTGATGGGCGCGGGTACTATGGGGCAGATATAAAAGATCATGGCACGGCTGGTTCTACTTGGCACAAAGGGCGGCCCATCGCTTCGCGCCCCGGGCGCATCTTTCTTGCCAACATCATCACATCTTTCGATCGCTGGCCGGTCGATCATTATTGACTGCGGCCTTGGCGTCACGGCCGGCATGGTCAGGGCTGGCTATCCGCTGACCGGCCTTACTGACGTCTTTATCACGCATTATCATTCTGATCATGTTCTGGAATTTGGCGGCTTGCTTCATACGGCGTGGACAGCCGGACTTGACCATCAGGTCTCGGTTCATGGGCCGCCTGGTCTTGAGCTGATCTGGCAGCGGTTTTGCGAAATGATGGAATTCGATATCGCGATCCGTATCAAGGACGAGGGCAGGCCGCCACTTAAATCGCTGGTTCAGGTGAATATTTATGATGCGAAAACGCCGGATCTGGTAAAGATTGTTGACGATGGCGGGTTTTGCGTCTCGGCGATGCGGAACGACCATCCGCCGATTGATGATTCCTATGCGCTTCGCTTTGATGCGGCGGGAAAATCGGTCACATTTTCCGGTGATACGCGCTATCTACCGGCGTTGGCCAATTTTGCCAGAAACAGCGATGTTCTGGTGCATGAGGCGATACTGGCAAAAGGCATAGACTATGTTGTGGCGAAAACAAAAACCGGGGATGACCGTCTGAAACAGCATCTTTTTGCGGCGCATAGCCTAGCTGAGGATGCGGGACGAACCGCCCGTGCAGCCAATGTTGGGCATCTGGTGCTGCATCATCTTATCCCGCCCGAGCGCGACATTTGCAGCGATGCGGATTGGCAGGCCGAAACTAGCCGCGGTTTTGACGGGCGCTGCTCGGTCGGTTGTGACGGCATGGTAATTGATTTTTAGCCCTAAAGATTTGGCCTCCAAAGAGTCAGCTAGCCCGCGTGATCACAAAGCTGACATCACCGGACACATATTTGGTTGATTGGGCGTGCGTAGGGCCAAGCTGTTGCTCGGCACGGCGGATAAAGGCGGCGCGGTTGGCATAAAATATTTGCTGGGTAATTTTTGTCTGTGGCGCAACGAGTAAGTTCAGCACAAGCGCATAACGAGCCTTCTTCATGCAGCGTTCGAGGCTGTCAAAGATGTAATCCATCCATAGCGCTGGATCATCACAATGGGTCAGGTTAAACGTGCCCGAAAATATTGCAAAATCAACCGTGGTTTGCGGCGCATTTCCACATTTGAACAAGGCTTGCTCGGTCGGGTGTTTTTGCTGGCATGCATTTACCATCGCGGCATTGATATCGACGCCGCAATAGATTGTTTGCGCATAGGCCGGTTTGGTTTTGATGAAATCAAGCATTGCCCCATAGCCACAGCCGATATCGGCGATTGTGACCGGTTTTTGCGGTGCAAGTTGATGTACCAGCGATAACAACGCATCAAACCGCGCAATTTGGCTCGTTTCCGACCGCCAGAAAACGCCTTGAGCGCTCGCACCGCGATCGGCCAGCCTGTTGCGGTAGGCGCGGTTTATCTGGCGCTCATAACTGGCATAAAGAAATCGGCGAAGCAGCTTTGTCTCCTGACAGCAATCAAACGGGTTTATTTGGCAGATCAATTTGGCAGATTAATTTGCGCGTTTCAGTTTGCTGTTGCAAGGTCTAGTGTTCGGATTGGCAATCTGGTTGGAAATCGGATTGGCAGCATCAAAGCCAATTGTTAAGCTGGCTGTAATTAAGGGAGGCGGGTTTTTTGAAACTATATGGGCTGAAGAATTGTGATAGCTGCAAAAAGGCGCTAAAGGCGTTGCAAGCTGCGGGTAAAAGCGTTGAATTTATTGATCTGCGGGCAAATCCAGTTACCAGTGATCAGCTTGGAAACTGGCTTGATCAGCATGGCGATGATGTGGTGGTGAACCGCAAATCAACGACATGGCGCGGCCTTGATGACGCGGCGCGCCAGCACCCTGCGCTGGCTTTGTTACAGGCTCATCCAACCCTGATTAAGCGGCCGGTTATCGTAACGGATAGTGCCAGTTTTATTGGCTGGACAGCTGATGTTAGGGCGGCATTAGGGCTTGATTGATCATGCCCCCATGCTTCTTTGGTTGGTTTTACCAAAACAACCGATTATACATCATATTAATGGCCTAACGGGTGACGAGGGATGCGGCCCGCAAGGGTTTTTGGCGGCATGGTAATGCGGGTGATGACTGCAAATCGTGCCGGATACCAATTATCGGGCTGGTGTTTTTTAGATTAGGAAAGTTTTCATTCATGGCAAAGAAACGGATGGTGATGGAGCTTGGCATGGGCAGTTCGCTCCGCCAGCAGGATTACACACGCGCCGCCTGCCGCGCGCTTGAAAACGCGTTATGGCATAATTCATTATCGATAGCCGATGCGTTTGGTCTTGATCGTTCAGCGATGATTATCGAGGTGGAAATTGGCGTACAAAAGCCTGATGCCGTCGATACCGACAAGGTTGCGGCGCTGCTGCCTTATGGGCAGGCATCGGTTCGTGCTGTTCATGGCGGCCTTGATGTGCCAAAGCCGGATGGTGGGGCAACGGTAATCGCAAATGCGGCAGTTGTTGTCTATCTTGATCTTGAGCCAGCAGGAGCTGCGTCATGAAACGAATTATTCTGGAAATGGGCACTGGCAATGATCTTTATGGCGAGGATTATACCAAGGCGGCGTGCCGCGCCGTTGATGATGCGCTGCATCACAGCTCGCTGATTCTGTTTCGCTCGCTGGGCTATGACCATGCTGATATGGAAGTGCGGGTCACCATTGCGGTACAGGAGCCATCCAAGGTTGATGCGGCGATTGTCGCGGGTAAGCTGCCTCGTGGCAACGCCATTGTCACGGTGGTTAAAGGCGGGCTAGATGTCGTTGACGATGTGCATAATACACGATCCGTTATCGCCACAGCGGCGGTTGAAGCCTGTCTTGATATTAATCCAGATGACTGGGTGGCTGCCTAGTTCAAGCCGGCTGGTTAGGGGGCATTATGACACCATTTGACCTGCTGCTCTATGCTGGCGTGGTGTTTGGCTGGTCGACAAGCTGGTTACCGCTGAAATGGCATTTGGGTGTAGTCGCGCCTGAAATATCACTGTTTTGGCGATTTTTGATGGCGGCGCCGATGATGTTTCTGCTGGCCTATATTTCGGGTCAGCCAACATGGTTTCACTGGCGTTTGCACTGGCGGTTTGCCGCGCTTGGTCTGTTTATCTTTTCCGGCAATTTCACCCTGTTCTACCATGCGGCCAATGGTGTGGCGTCGGGCTTGCTGGCAGTGGTTTTTTCGACCGCTTCGCTGGTAAATGTACTGATGACGGCGGCTCTTGGCCGGCAGCGCCCGCCAGCTTTGCATTTGCTGGCAGCCGTTGTCGGCATTAGCGGTGTTGCGCTACTTTATTGGCCGGAATTAAGGGTTTCAGACGCCGCGTTGCCCAGCCTTGTTTTATGTCTGATTGGCACGTTATTTTTTTGCAGTGGCAATATGGTCTCGGCAGATAGCCAGCGCCAAGCCATTCCGGTTTTTGCGTCAGCCGCATGGGGCATGGTTTATGGCGCCGGTTATCTTGGGCTCGGATCACTCATCATAGGCAATGAATTCATGATCGAGCAAACCCCGCTCTATATCGGCTCATTACTCTGGTTGACGATTGTCTCGTCGGTGCTGACCTTTAGCTGTTATCTCGTTCTGATCGGCAGGATCGGCGCTAGCCGGGCTGGCTATGCCACCGTCATATTTCCAGTTTTTGCTTTGCTTCTATCGACAATTTTTGAGAATTATCAATGGGGTGTGCTTGGGGTGATCGGGCTTGGGCTTGTGGTCAGTGGTAATCTGATCATGATCCGCGCACGCTAGGCAGTTTTTCAGGCCAGCAACATTGCCGCAAGACTGATCACCGCACCGGCTGTTAATAGCGTGCGAAGCCGCATATACCAGTCTGGGATTAACCCGCGGATGGCGGCCTGATGATCAACCGACCAAGCCAGCCCAAAAAGCGGGATTAGCGCGAATATTCGGTAATTTACATCAAAGATCAGCAAGCTGGCAAAACCCAATAAAGCCGGCGTAACCGACCAGACATACCAATAGGGGCTGCGATTATCCTGCATTGTCAGCCCCCAATGCACCGCGCCAAGAAAGCTGAGAATTATCGCGCCATACGCCGTACCGCCGATAAAGCCATAAAGCACCAGCGCATCAACGCCGCTATGCGTGCCCAATGCCGCCAGCCCAAACGGAACGAGCCCCCCCCAGCCAAGCAGGGCTGCCATGTCGGGAATCTGATTTGATGAGGATGGGCTTTGCATCGGGTTAATCCTTATTTCGTAGTCGCGCTAGAGGTTTTATTGCAGCTTAGGCAATGATCAATGCCGGACGCAACCTTCTGTCGTGACCGCCCCTAAAAACAGCCGCCACACCAGCCATTGCGGTAGGCCGATATGGCGATGTCGGGCAATTACCAGAAATTTGGCTTTTATCCGATATTTTTCTGCTTTGCGACTTGCAATTAGAGCGGCGCTGAATTATTCCCAAAGGGGTAAGTCCCAAGCCCTAAACCTAGGAGCCCCTATTGGATTTGTTTCTTGGTGAATATCTGCCGATCGCAGTCTTTTTTGCCATTGCAATCGGCCTATCCGTTGCCTTTGTTTTGACTGCTTTTGTGTTCGGAAATCAGCGCCCTGACAGCGAAAAAATGACCGCCTATGAATGCGGTTTTGATGCCTTTGATGATTCCCGGCGTCAATTCGATGTTCGGTTTTACCTTGTTGCGATTCTGTTTATTATCTTCGACCTTGAGGTGGCATTTCTGTTCCCATGGGCGGTCGCGCTTGGCGGTATCGGATTGTTTGGTTTCTGGTCAATGATGCTGTTTCTGGCTGTCCTGACTATCGGGTTTATCTATGAATGGAAAAAGGGAGCGTTGGAATGGGAGTGATGGATCCATCATTGGCACCGCCAATACCGCCGGGCGCTGATCAAGACGCTATCCTTCGCGCCGTTGGTGATGAAATCACCAACCGTGGCTTTGTGATTGCCAAGGCGGACAAACTGTTCAACTGGGCGCGGTCTGGCTCATTATGGCCGATGACTTTTGGTCTTGCTTGCTGCGCCGTTGAGATGATGCATTCAGCCGCAAGCCGGTACGATATGGACCGGTATGGGATGTTGTTCCGGCCAAGCCCGCGCCAGTCGGATGTGATGATTGTGGCTGGTACGCTGACCAATAAAATGGCGCCAGCATTGCGCCGTGTGTATGATCAGATGCCAGAGCCGCGTTGGGTGCTGTCGATGGGATCATGCGCCAATGGCGGCGGTTATTACCATTATTCCTATGCCGTGGTTCGTGGCTGTGACCGGATTGTTCCGGTTGATGTTTATGTGCCTGGTTGCCCGCCAACTGCGGAAGCATTGATTTACGGCCTATTGCAACTACAGAAAAAGATTCGTCGCACCGCAACAATTGCACGCAGTTAGGCCAGTTTTCCGTAACGTTTTATGTTAGCTAGCCTTGAAAGGGCGCTGCAATGAATGACAATGACCTAATTGATAATGTTGGCGATACCAGCGAGCCGCCGCTTCAGCTTATGGCAGATCACCTTCGTGATATCGGGCAGGGGCTGCCGCTGTCATCTGAGGTCGTCCATGGTGAGATTGAAGTGCAGGTGAACGCCGCGGATGTGGCGCAATTGCTGATGCTGCTGCGCGATGATCGGCAGGCCGCCTTTACCCAATTGATCGACCTGACTGCAGTTGATTACCCCGAGCGTAAAGACAGGTTTGATGTCGTTTATCAGATGCTGTCGATGGAAAATAACATGCGGTTGCGCGTTGTCGCGGTGGTCGCCGAAGGGCAAACCGTGCCGTCGGTTACCGCCGTGTTTATGGCCGCAAACTGGGCCGAGCGTGAAGTCTGGGATATGTTCGGCATATTCTTTGCTGGCCATCCTGATCTGCGCCGGTTACTCACCGATTACGGTTTTGAAGGCCATCCATTGCGCAAAGATTTCCCGCTAACCGGTCATGTTGAGGTGCGGTATGATGATGCACAGCGCCGTGTGATCAACGAGCCGGTTCATTTGGTGCAGGAATTCCGCGATTTTGATTTCCTTAGCCCGTGGGAAGGGATGCATAGCGAGCTTGGCGGCAAGCCAGCCGCATCTGACCCTGACAAAACGGCGAAATAGGGGGTTAGAGGTACCATCATGGCAGAGATGCAAATCAAACCGATAACGATGAATTTTGGCCCGCAGCATCCGGCGGCGCACGGGGTTTTACGGCTTGTCCTTGAGATGGATGGCGAGGTGATTGAACGCGCCGATCCGCATATCGGGTTGCTGCATCGCGGCACTGAAAAGCTGATTGAGCATAAAACCTATCTGCAGGCTTTGCCTTATTTCGACCGGCTTGATTACGTATCGCCGATGAACCAAGAACACGCGTGGGCGTTGTCGGTTGAAAAGGCGCTTGGCATCACGGTGCCGCGCCGGGCTCAATATATCCGGGTTCTCTACTGCGAGATCGGCCGTATCTTGAACCATTTATTGAACCTGACAACCTTTGCCATTGATGTCGGGGCGATGACGCCGCTTTTGTGGGGTTTTGAAGAGCGCGAACATCTGATGGGATTTTATGAGCGTGCTTGCGGGGCGCGTCTTCACGCTGCCTATTTCCGCCCCGGTGGGGTGCATCAGGATCTGCCTGATGATTTGCTGCGCGACATCAATAATTGGGCGAAAACATTTCCCGCCTTTATTCAGGATATGGAAACCCTGCTAAGCGAGAACCGTATCTTTAAACAGCGTACCGTTGATATCGGGGTGATTTCCGAGGAAGACGCATTATCGCTTGGCATGACCGGCCCGTGTCTGCGTGGATCAGGGGTTGCATGGGATTTACGTAAAACCCAGCCGTATGACGCCTATGATGACATGGATTTTGATATCCCGGTTGGCAAAACCGGTGATTGCTATGCGCGTTATCTGGTCAGGATTGAAGAAATGCGCCAGTCGCTGCGAATTATCGAGCAGGCGATTGCAGGGATGCCTGATGGGCCGGTTATGGCACCAGATCATAAGGTGACTCCGCCGCATCGCGGTGAGATGAAGAATTCGATGGAGGCGCTGATCCATCATTTCAAGCTTTATACCGAGGGTTTTCATGTGCCCGAGGGAGAGAGCTATACCGCTGTCGAAGCGCCAAAGGGTGAATTTGGTGTTTATTTGGTGTCGGATGGCACGAACAAGCCTTACCGGTGCAAAATTCGCGCCCCGGGATTCTATTTCATGGCGGCAGTAGATCATTTGTCGCGCGGTCATATGCTGGCCGACTCAGTGGCGATTATTGGATCGCTTGATATTGTTTTTGGTGAGATTGACCGATGAGTATTGAAGCCCGTATTGCCAGTGATCAGCCTGACAGCTTTGCCTTTTCCAAGGAAAATGAAGCAGAGATCAAGCGGATTGTGGCAAAATACCCAAAAGGGCGTCAGGCGAGTGCGGTGATGCCGCTTCTTGATCTGGCGCAGCGCCAGCATGATAACTGGATCCCGATGAAGGCGATTGAGCTAATCGCTAAAAAGCTGGATATGGCCGAAATTCGTGTTCTCGAGGTTGCGACCTTTTACACGATGTTCAATCTAAAGCCTGTTGGGAAATATTTCCTGCAAGCCTGTACCACCACCCCTTGTTGGCTGCGTGGTTCGGATGAGATGATGCGCGCGATCAAGGATCGCTATCAAATTTCATCGGGCGAGACATCTCGGTGCGGAAAATTCTCGTTGCTTGAGGTTGAATGTCTTGGCGCGTGTGTAAATGCGCCTATTCTGCAAGTGAACGATGATTTTTACGAAGATCTGGACTATCAGTCGACCAGTGCGCTTCTCGACTCGCTTGAGGCTGATGCGCCATTACCGGTTGGGTCGGTTCTCGGTCGGTCTGGATCTGAGGCAACAACCGGCGCAACAACGCTGGCGGCAGCAAAGCCAAAATCAGCGGCGTCGGGCGCAACAAAAAAGCGGAGCCAAGCCAATGCTTAATGATGCAGACCGTATTTTCACCAATATCTATGGCTGGGGTGATGCCGGGCTTAAGGGCGCAAAGGCGCGCGGCGACTGGGACAAGACCGCCGCAATATTGGCGCTTGGGCATGATGAAATTGTCGAACGGATGAAGGCTTCTGGCCTGCGTGGACGTGGTGGTGCTGGCTTTCCAACCGGCCTGAAATGGTCATTTATGCCAAAAGAGGTTAAGGATCGGCCACATTATCTGGTGGTCAATGCCGACGAGTCCGAACCTGGCACGTGTAAAGACCGCGATATTATCCGTCATGAGCCTCATAAATTGCTTGAGGGCTGTGTTATTGCCGGTTTCGCGATGCGCGCCCATGCGGCTTATATTTACATACGCGGCGAATTTGTGAATGAAGCGCGCCGTCTTCAGGCCGCGATTGACGAGGCGTATGATGCGGGTCTGCTTGGCAAGGATGCAGCAAAATCAGGCTGGGCCTTTGATATTTACCTGCATCGCGGGGCGGGGGCTTATATCTGCGGTGAAGAAACCGCATTGCTTGAGTCGCTGGAAGGTCGCAAAGGCCAGCCGCGCCTAAAGCCGCCATTTCCCGCTGGTGTTGGTCTTTACGGCTGCCCAACCACAGTCAATAACGTCGAATCTATTGCTGTTGCGCCGACAATCTTGCGCCGGGGTGCCGACTGGTTCGCCGGTCTTGGCAAGGAAAATAACACCGGCACCAAGCTTTTCTGTATTTCCGGTCATGTGAATAACCCTTGCAATGTTGAAGAAGAAATGGGCATTCCGCTTCGTGAATTGCTCGAAAAGCACGCTGGCGGGGTTCGCGGTGGCTGGGATAATTTGCTGGCGGTTATTCCGGGCGGATCATCAACGCCGCTGATGCCAAAAGATGTCTGTGCCGACATGACGATGGATTTTGACGCCCTTCGCAATGCTGGAACTGGCCTTGGCACTGCCGGCATTATCGTGATGGATAAAAGCACTGATGTCGTCAAGGCGATCTCGCGGCTATCATATTTTTACAAGCATGAATCCTGCGGACAATGCACGCCGTGCCGTGAAGGTACTGGCTGGATGTGGCGGATGATGGAACGGCTTGTTCGTGGTGAGGCGGAAAGCCATGAGATTGACACGCTTGAGCAGGTAACACGCCAGATTGAGGGTCATACAATCTGTGCGCTTGGTGATGCTGCGGCATGGCCAATTCAGGGGCTTATCAAACATTTCCGGCCCGAAATCGAACGACGGATTGCGGCGCGCCATGCGGTTGACGCTGTGAATGCGGCAGAATAGGAAACGGACAGCACCATGCCAAAAATGACGGTAAATGATGTTGAAGTGGAAGTTGAAGACGGCTCAACCGTGCTTCATGCGTGCGAGGCGGCTGGTGTAGAAATTCCGCGCTTTTGCTATCATGATCGCTTGTCGATTGCTGGCAATTGCCGGATGTGCCTTGTTGATATGGAACGCGCGCCAAAGCCAATTGCGTCATGCGCGATGCCAGCCGGTGACGGTATGGTTATTCGTACCGATACTGATCGGGTGAAAAAAGCGCGCGAAGGCGTGATGGAATTTCTGCTGATCAACCATCCGCTTGATTGCCCGATCTGTGATCAGGGCGGCGAATGCGACTTGCAAGATCAGGCGATGGGGTTTGGTCTGGACGGATCACGTTTTGCCGAGAATAAACGCGCAGTTGATAACAAGCATATGGGGCCGTTGATCAGTACGGTTATGACCCGCTGTATCCATTGTACGCGCTGTGTTCGGTTTGCTACCGAGGTTGCTGGTGTGCCTGACTTGGGCGCGATTGGCCGCGGTGAAACGATGGAAATCACGACCTATCTTGAAAAGACGCTTGCGTCTGAATTGTCGGCGAATGTGATTGACTTATGTCCGGTTGGGGCTTTGACCTCGCGGCCTTATGCCTTTACCGCGCGGCCGTGGGAGTTGAACAAGGTTGAGACGATTGACGTAATGGATGCGCTTGGCAGCAATATCCGGGTTGATGCCAGAGGGGCGCAAGTCATGCGTGTTTTGCCGCGCCTTAATGAAGATATCAATGAAGAATGGATTTCCGATAAGACCCGTTATGCAATTGATGGTCTGCGCCGGCAACGCCTCGACAAGCCCTATGCACGAGGCCAAGACGGTCGGCTTCATCCGGTAAGCTGGGACGAGGCTCTGAAAACTCTGGCAACAGCCTTGCGCAAAGCCAAACCTAATAAAATCGCAGCAATTGCCGGTAATCAGGTCGATGCCGAGGCGATGTATGCGCTGAAAAGCCTGATGACACGCCTTGGCAGCCCGAATATTGATTGCCGTCAGGATGGCGCAAAAATTGGCGGTAAACGCGCCGGTTATCTGTTTAATTCGACCATTGCCGGCATCGATGATGCTGATGCGATTTTAATTATTGGCAGTAATCCGCGCATCGAGGCGGCTGTGCTGAATGCGCGTATCCGGCGCAACTGGCTGTCTAGCCGGTTACCGATTGCGGTGGTGGGGCCAAAAATTGACCTTACCTATGACGCTCAATTTCTTGGCGAAGATCCGGCAATTCTGGGATCGCTGGCCGATGGCAGCCATAAATTCGCGGCCAAGCTGAAAAAGGCCAAACGGCCGATGATCATCATTGGTATGGGCGCTTTAGCGCGTGCAGATGGCGCGGCGATGCTGGGCAAGGCACGCCAGATTGCCGAGACTTATGGCGTTGTTACAAAAGACTGGAACGGCTTTAACGTCCTTCATAATGCGGCGGCGCGTGTTGGCGGGCTTGATCTTGGGTTTGTGCCCGGCCGCGGCGGTATGGATGTTGCAGAGATGGCCAAGGCGGCCAAGGCTGGCGAGCTGGACCTTGTTTGGTTGCTTGGGGCTGACGAGCTGGACCTCGAACCGTTTGCCGCTAGCTTTGTGGTTTATCAGGGGCATCATGGTGATGCAGGGGCGCATCATGCGGATCTGGTGTTGCCAGGTGCCGCCTACACCGAAAAAGATGGCATCTATGTCAACACTGAAGGCCGTGTCCAATATGCAAGCCGGGCTGCATTCCCGCCCGGTGATGCGCGCGAAGATTGGTCAATTATTCGCGCCGTTTCTGGTGCCGTCGGCAAGTCAATCGGCTTTGACACGCTGGCAGAATTGCGTGAGGCTTTATGTGCTGAATTTCCGCATTTTGCCGATGCTGATGAGATTGCGCCGGCGAAATGGGCGGCATTTGGCGGGCGGGCAAAACTGTCTGCCGAGCCGGTTGGTCAGGCGTTCGATAATTTCTATATGACCTGTGCGATTAGCCGTGCGTCTGAAACGATGGCGGATTGTGTCCGTGCCAGCGGGGCCGATAGCGGCGCCTCGGTTGCAGCGGAGTGACGATGATGATGGATTTTCTGACACAGGACTGGATTTTGGAGCTTGGCTGGATTGTGGCCAAGATTATGGTTGTGATCGGGCCGTTATTGATTGCGGTCGCCTATCTAACCCTTGCCGAGCGCCGGGTCATCGGCTTTATGCAGCTTCGTAAAGGGCCGAATGTGGTTGGCCCGTTTGGCCTTTTCCAGCCATTTGCCGACGCGTTAA
>Ga0255782_10002891_pt1 | contig 13329 bp, 17 predicted proteins | sample 101ome_26_FD_179980 | JGI IMG/M metagenome (GOLD analysis project Ga0255782, IMG submission 179980) | Coastal salt marsh microbial communities from the Groves Creek Marsh, Skidaway Island, Georgia - 101408AT metaG (version 2) | ecosystem: Environmental > Aquatic > Marine > Intertidal zone >...
GTATCATTTGCTTTATGAGGTAAGTGTCGATCAATACAGTTATACGAAACGTTTAATGTTCCATCATAAAACCATTTAATATCAACTTTATTCTTACTATAAATAACATCTTTAACTTTAGTATAAGGCTTTATCCAATCAATTCGTTTTCCTTCCTTGGCCCAAAAAGCTTCATTGCTTTTAACAGACTCATTATATTTTTTTTCATAACCTTTTTTATCTATTAAAGCATTTTTTGACCAAGATGATGGAACTCTAAATATTTGCTCTCCACTTGATTTTTGAGAAGATTTTTTTGTAACTTTCTTCTTTGATTTTTTTACAGCTTTCTTTTTTTTAGAAACTTTTTTCTTTTTCGCTTTTTTTACAGCTTTCTTTTTTTTAGAAACTTTTTTCTTTTTCGCTTTTTTTACAGCCTTCTTTTTTTTAGAAACTTTTTTCTTTTTCGCCACAGTGTCCCCCTTAAATTTTTTTTAAATTTTACCCAACTTACAAATTATTTTCCAGCTTTTAGAATCAATTGGCATCACGGATAGGCGACTTTGTTTGATTAAAGGTAAAGCAGAAAGTGCTTTATTTTGCTTGATAATTTCTAAACTGACAGGCATTTTTAATTTTTGTTTAAACTTTAATTGCACCGCAACAAATTTTTTATCTTTATCCGTCGGGTCAATGAAATGTTCCTTGATCACTTCTACAATCCCAACAATTTCCTTGCCGATATTGGAATGATAAAAAAAACAAAGATCTCCTTTCTTCATTGCTTTGAGATTTTTTGCTGCTTGATAATTTCTAACCCCATCCCATACAGCACCTTTGGATCCTGATTTTTTTTGTTGATCTATAGACCAAACATCAGGTTCAGATTTTACTAACCAATAATTTTTCATAGAATTAAACCTGCGCCTTTCATAAAGGGTGCTTTTTGATCCAGTGGCCATCTGGGTTGTGAAACCATTTTAATATTTGGTTTTTTTCCAGCTTCGTAATTTAATAATCCTGCCCAAGCAATCATTGCAGCATTATCTGTACAAAGGTTTACTGGTGGAAAGTGAGCATTAAAATTTAATTGAGAAGATACCTGTTTGATCGTTTTTCTTATTGACTGATTTGATGCAACTCCACCAGCGACTACAAAATTTTTATTTTGAATTTTTTTGTGTCTTTCTAAAAACATTTCTATCGCCTTTTTACACTTCACTTCTAAGATTTGATTTATTGTTTTTTGAAAAGAAGCCGCTAAATCATATTTATCTTTTTTTGATTTAATTTTTTTTGATGCGTGCAAAACAGCCGTTTTTAATCCAGCGTATGACATGTTGCATCCTGATCTATGTAAAATTGGCTTTGGTAAATCAAATGCATTTTTATTTCCAAGTTTTGCATAAGTTTCAATTTTGGGACCACCAGGAAACTCTATTCCTAAAATTTTAGCTGTTTTATCGAAGGCCTCTCCTAAAGCATCATCAATAGTTGTGCCCAGCCTTTTATATTTTCCCAATCCTTCAACTGATAAAAATTGAGAATGACCACCGGATATTAAAAGAAGAAGATATGGAAATTTAATAGGTTTAACTAATCCCATTGTCAGAGCATGACCTTCAAGGTGATTGGTTCCAAAAAATGGTTTTTTTAATGCATTTGCAATTGTTTTACCCGCTGTCATTCCAACCATTAAACAAACTAGAAGCCCAGGACCTGCTGTACAAGCAATTCCATTTATTTGTTCGAGTTGAACTTTACTATCTTTTATTGCTTTCTTTATAATTAGATCTATTTTTTCTGAGTGAGCTCTAGCCGCGAGTTCAGGGACTACGCCACCAAATTTTTTATGAACGGTTTCTTGGCTTGATACAATGTTTGATAATATTTTGATTTTTCCAGATTTAGACTTTCTAACCACTGCCGCAGCAGTTTCATCACAGCTAGTTTCTATGCCTAAAAAAATTAAATCCTTTTTCATTAACTTAAGCGTGTTTAATAGAATTTTGTCTTGATTAGAACAATTTACACGTATATTTCAAAATTAACATGGATGTATTTAACAAATTTTTTGCTCTTTTAAGTGAAGTTTGGAAAGATGGTGTCTCTGGTGCAAGCTTTACTGATATTGTAATTGCTTTATTCGTTTTTTTTATTTTTCTGCTTTTGAGAAGTGTTGTTTCTCGGTTTATAGTTAAAAAAATCGAAGCTTATGTTGCAAAAAGTACAAACAATTTTGATAATAGTTTGACCATTTCTCTTGAAGGACCAATAAAGTTTTTTCCAGTTGTATTTGGATTTTTTTTAGCCTCAACATTTTTAAATCTTGAAGAAAAATCTTCTATTTTTGTAGATCATCTAAATAGATCTTTGGTCACAATTCTAATTTTTTGGTTTATTCATCAGCTTATTTATCCAGCATCATTATTAATTAAAAGCATTGAAGAAATATTATCTAAAGACTTATTAAACTGGATATTAAGAGCATTAAAAGTTTTAATTGTAATATTAGGTTTTGCTGCAACTTTAGAGATTTGGGGAATAAAAATTGGACCTATTATTGCTGGATTGGGTTTGTTCGGTGTTGCTGTAGCGCTTGGTGCACAAGATTTATTTAAAAATTTAATTTCAGGAATTTTAGTTTTAGTTGAAAAACGTTTTAAAGTTGGAGATTGGATTAGCGTTGAAGGGATTATTGAAGGCACTGTAGAAAATATTGGTTTTAGATCAACAGTAATTAGAAAATTTGATAAGTCATTAGCAACTATTCCAAACTTTCAATTTGCAGAAAAAGCTGTTGTCAATCAGTCTGAGATTTCAAACCGAAGAATTGATTGGATGATAGGACTTGAATATAAAACAACTTCAGATCAGTTAGAAAAAGTCAGAAATGAGATTATTGATCACATCAAATCTAATGAAGATTTTATTGTTTCTGAAAATACACCTTACGCTGTTAATTTAAATCAGTTTTCTGCAAGCTCAATAGATATCTTGGTAAGATGTTATACAAAGACAAATGACTATTATGAGTGGTTAAAAGTTAAAGATAAATTTGTAATTAAAGTTAAGCAAATTGTAGAAAATGCAGGAGCTTCTTTTGCCTTTCCTTCTCAATCTATTTATGTTGAGAAATTTGATAAATGAATTCATTAATTATTTTAGTTGATAATATCATCTATCTTTACTCAATTGTATTAATTGTAAATATTATTTTATCTTGGCTGACAACATTTGATATTATCAATATTAGCAACAGATTTGTTTATGCAGTTTTAGAAGCAAGCTATAAACTTACTGATCCATTATTAAATCCAATTCGACGTGTGATGCCAAATATTGGAGGATTAGACTTTTCTCCAGTGATATTATTTTTATTATTAGGATTTCTAAGAAATCTTTTAAGAGAGTATGGGTTAGGTTTGCTATGATTATTGATGGTAAAAAAGTTGCTCAAGAATTAAGAGAAAAAATTAAAAAAGATATTAGCAATTTAACTAGTGATAAAAAACCTGGGTTGACGGTAATACTTATTGGTGAAGACCCCGCTAGCCAAATTTATGTAAAAAATAAAGAAAAATTCGCAAAAGAAGTTGGAATTAATTCTACGGTTATAAGATTTGAAAGCAGCATTACTGAAGAAGAATTAAAAAACGAAATTAAAAAATTAAATAATGATAATAATGTTCACGGTATTTTAGTTCAGTTACCTTTACCAAAGCATATTAATCAAAGGGATATTATAGAAACTATTGATCCAAGTAAGGACGTAGATGGATTTCATCCAATCAATGTTGGAAATTTATCTTCAGGCAATGATGCATTAGTACCATGTACGCCACTTGGGTGTTATTATTTGATTAAACAAGCGGTAGCTAATTTAAGTGGCTTAAATGCAGTTGTTATTGGAAGATCAAATATCAATGGCAAACCAATGACCCAGTTGCTTTTGAAAGAAAACTGCACGGTTACCATTGTTCATTCAAAAACTAAAAATATTGAAGAAATTTGTAGTAGGGCAGACTTGATTATAGCCGCAGTTGGCATACCAAAAATGGTTAAACATAATTGGGTTAAAAAAGATGCGATTATTATAGATGTTGGAATTAATAGAATTGAACTTGATGGTAAAAATAAAATTGTGGGCGATGTTGATTTTGAAGATGTAAAAGATAAAGCCAAAGCCATTACCCCAGTTCCTGGCGGGGTTGGACCTATGACAATAGCTTGTCTTTTAGAAAATACTTTAAAAGCTTTTAATAAAATTTCGGGGAACGCTCCTCATTAGAGGAGCCCCCTTTAATGTATAGTCTTTCGACCGAATTCATTTAGAAAAATGAATTCATTTTAAGTATTTCAACCTAAAGTATACGGTTAATACTACCGTCTCTTTAAATTTCAGGTGGTGACATAAACACCTCCTCCAAAAATTATCTAACCACTGTTTAAATTGAAAATCAAATTACAACCTAGTTTAGGCTTGATTAAAAAAATTTTAATAAATTCAATGACATCGATTTTATTATTTTTTTCGATTTATTGTTTAGTGTTTTAATTAATGTTTATTTCTGCGGTTAATTTTTTTAAATTTAAAAAATAAAAATAAATATTGCTTTTATCAGTAACTTAAATTTCTTTATTTTTGTAAAATAGGAGAGTATAAACTTGATAAATTTTTTTTTATAAATCTTCTTTTTCGATATTAATTTTTAACATCTTACTTTTTCTCAATTTTAAAACCACTATTGCAATAGCGAGTAATAAAATTGCACCAGACTCATAAATTAATGATGATGCATCAATATCTTTCTTTTGAAGGATAATAAGTCTGGACAGTGCAGTGATAGCAATGAATAATGGGTAAGTTAAGCGAATGGATTGATTGCTCCAAAAGTTACCAACCATTCCCATAACCTCAAGATAAATGAACAGTAGTAGCAAATCAGCTAGCTCTATACTTTTGTTATTTGCCATGTGTACTATTTCTAGGCAAAAAGCAATTGATGTTGCTAATAAAACAATGGCAGCGCCAACTAACTGAACAGATCTTATAAAATTTTTCATTTACTTACGTAAAAGTTTACAATGTTTTTTTATAAAATTCTCTACGTTTTTTTTATTAAAAGTCTTATTTTCTTCAAATGATACTTTTTTTAATGAATAAAGCGGACTATTGGAGATTCTAGAGATAATTGTAATATTTCCTTTATAAAGTTTTAATTTAATTTTTCCTTTTATTTTATTTCTATTTTTATCGATTATCTTCTGAATTCTAAATCTTTCTTTTGAATACCAATAACCGTTGTAAATTAATTCTGCATATCTTGGCATTAACTCATCATTTTTATGCATAGTTTCTTTGTTGAGATTAACAGATTGTATTGCTCTATTTGCAAATAATAAAACTGTTCCACCAGGTGTTTCATAAACACCACGAGATTTAATTCCAATAAATCTATTTTCTACAAGATCAACTCGTCCAATTCCATTTTTACCGGCAATATCATTTAATCTACCCAAAAGTTTTGCTGGAGATAATTTTTTATTATTTAATTTAATTGGGTCCCCATTTTTATATTCAAGCGTAATAAACGTAGGTTTATTGGGAGCTTTTTCTGGAGAAATTGTTCTTTGAAAAATATATTCAGGCGCAGGTTTTTTAGGATCTTCTAAAACCTTACCCTCTGTTGATGTATGAAGAAGGTTATCATCTACAGAAAATGGCGGTGCACCTTTTTTATCTTTAGGAACTATGATGCCATTTTTTTTAGCATACTTTATTAATGCGGTTCTTGAGTTAAGATCCCAATCTCTCCAAGGAGCGATCACCTTAATTTTTGGGCCAAAATAATAGTAACCAAGCTCAAACCTGACTTGATCATTTCCTTTTCCAGTAGCGCCATGAGACACAGCTTGTGCTCCAAATTTTTTTGCTATTTCAATCTGTCTTCTTGCTATAAGTGGTCTTGCGATGGACGTTCCTAATAAATAGATTCCTTCATAAAGAGCATTACCTCTAATCATTGGGAATACATAATCTTTTACAAATCTTTCCTTCAAATCCTCGATGATTATTTTTTTTACCCCAAGCTTTTTTGCATTCGTATAAATTGCTTTCCGATTAATTTCTTGGCCAAGATCGGATGTATAACAAATGACTTCTGCATTATATTTATCTTGAAGCCATTTAAGAATTACAGAAGTGTCTAGACCACCTGAATATGCGAGTACAATTTTTTTTATTTTTTTCATAAATTAATTTTTACAATTGTTTCTTGCTGCATTGTATGCATCTGTAAAGCCTATCATCGAATAAGTATCTCGAGTTTTGTTCCCTCTAGATGATATACCAATAACTTGAGCTTTATTTGCTTTTTTCATTGCTCTAATCATTTTTAATTCTTCATCTAAACTTGTCATCCAGGCAAAATTTCCTTTTGTTTCAAATTTAAATTGAGCATTTCCTACATTTACATTGACATTACTTTTTTTACCGAATGGATAACCATTGGTTACGCTAATTTCATTTGAAACCCCATCTTTTGGTCTAAAAGTAACAAATATTCTGCTCTCAGCCCTATTTAAATTTGCAGGTGACATTTTTGTTGGAACACTTACCGCAAAACAAACTTTATTACCCGCTTCTTCAGTAAATTGACTTTCCCACATTTTAAACCTTTTTTCGATTTTGATCTGAGCATTTGCAATTCCATTTAAGAGCACTGAAAATATTAATATTAAAAATACTTTTTTTATGGACATGGATTTGAATATATTAGTTGTACTTCATTTATAGCTTGAATTACTTCTTCATCAAGTTTGATTTCATGACTTTTAAGGTTATTTTCTAACTGATCCATTTTTGTTGCTCCGATGATAACAGAGGTGACAAAGGGTTGAATTTCACAAAACTTGATTGCCATTTGACATACATTCAAATCAAATTTTTTAGCAATTTTGATGTACTCTTTTATTGCCGGCTCCGAGTTTGGAGTTCTGTACCTTGGGTACCTGTCACCAAAAAGTTTTAATCTAGTACCTTCTGGCAGCTTTCCGTCTAAATATTTTCCGCTCAGAGTTCCGCTTGCTAAAGGAGAGTAGGCAAGTAAGCCAACATTTTCTCTGATTGAGATTTCAGAAATGCCAACTTCATAACTTCGGTTTAAAAGATTATAGGGATTTTGTACTGATACAATTTTTTCTAAGTTTTTAGACTCTGCAGTTTTGATAAATTCAAAGGTTCCCCATGCAGTTTCGTTTGAAAGACCGATAGTTCTAATTTTTCCTTCTTTCACAAAATCATTTAAGCAATTTAATGTTTCTAATATCGGTGTGACATCACCAGAGTTCTTATGTTGATATTCTAGACCGCTAAATACATTTAAAGGTCTATCAGGCCAATGCAATTGATAAAGATCTATATAATCTGTATTTAGATTTTTAAGAGATCTTTCTAATGCAAATTTTATTTGTTTTTTATTTAGCCTTGTTTCTTCACCACCATCTCTGAACCAGTCCATATTGGACCTTCCAACTATTTTATCCGCAATAATAAGTTTATCTCTATTATTTTTTTTACTTATCCATTTAGATATTATTCTACTCGTTTCACCTTGTGTTTTAGCGCTTGGTGGAATTGGATATAATTCAGCTGTATCAAAAAAATTTACTCCATAATCAAATGCCAAATCCATCTGTTTGAAAGCTTCATCTTGATTGTTTTGTTCTCCCCAGGTCATTGTTCCAAGGCAAATAGTGCTAACTTTTAAGTTTGAGTGTCCCAATTTTTTATAAAGCATAAAAATTGTTTACCCTATGATCGAACAATTATAAATAAAAAATCTAATGTCAGAACAAATTGCTATTTTAGTTCAAATAATTTTAATCGATCTTGTTTTAGCAGCTGATAATGCGATCATAATCGGGATGTTGGCATCGAAGTTTGATCAAAAAATTAGAAAAAAAATATTCTTTTGGGGTATTTCAGCAGCGGTTGTTTTAAGAATAATTTTTACATTACTTACAGCTTACCTTCTTCAGATTAAAGGACTTAAACTTATTGGAGGGTTAATTTTGTTATGGGTTGTCTATAAGCTTTATAAAGACGTTATTAAAAAAGAAGAAAAAAAAGAAATAAAAATTGACTCTAAAAATAAATCTTTGATTAGTGCAATTGGAACAATTGCATTAGCCGATATAAGTTTAAGTTTGGATAATGTACTAGGAGTTGCAGGAGCAGCCAAACATCATTACGAATTGTTAATCTTTGGTTTGGTTTTATCTATAATTTTAATGGCTACTATGGCCAATGCTATTTCAAAGCTAATTACGAAATATTCTTGGATTGCATGGCTAGGTTTAATTGCCATTCTCATTGTTGCACTAGATTTAATTTATTCTGACCTAAAATTATTGATATAATAGGGTTTTAGACACCTTGAAAATGTCATAATATAATTACATATTAAGATTAATAATTTTTATAAATTTAAAAGGAGATTATGAATTTAAAAGATAGAATGGCCAGAATTCAGTCATCTGCAACAGTTGCGGATGAAAGTATTCATGAAGGCTTAAGAAGTTATATGCTTAAAGTTTATAACTTTATGGCATCAGGTGTATTGCTTACAGGGTTTGTTGCACTTGGTTTATTTAAATTTTCTGTTGTGACTGATCAGGCCGGTAATATTACAGGTCTTACGTCTCTAGGAAATGCAATTTACTCATCTGCTTTAATGTGGGTGATTGCGCTTGCCCCACTGGGAATTGTTTTTTACATGAGTTTTGGAATTAACAAGATGAGCGCACAAAGAGCTCAAACAGTATTTTGGATATTTGCGGCTTTGATGGGCGCATCATTATCATCAATATTTTTACAATATACGGGCGCTAGTATCTCGAGAGTGTTTTTCATTACAGCAGGTACTTTTGGAGCAATGAGTTTATACGGTTATACAACTAAAAAAGACCTAACTAGATGGGGATCTTTTTTGCTTATGGGATTAATAGGAATATTGATCGCATCTTTAGTAAACATATTTTTAAAATCTCCAGCAGTTTATTTCGTTGTTTCAATACTTGGCGTTTTAATTTTCGTAGGATTAACTGCTTATGATACTCAAAAAATCAAAAATATGTATTTCGAAAGTGACTCGTCTGAAGTTTCTTCAAAAAAAGCTGTGATGGGTGCTTTAACATTATACTTAGACTTTATTAATTTATTTATAATGTTGTTAAGACTTTTTGGTCAAAGAAGATAATTTTTTTAAAACCCTAGCTTTAATTAATTGATTAGGCTAGGGTTTTTTTATTTGAACATTTTTTTGAACAATATTTTACTTTTTCCCAATTTTTTTCCCATTTTTTTCTCCAGGTAAATTCTCTATTGCAAATTTTACAAATTTTTTTTGGGAGTAAATTTTTTCTCACTTAATTAAACGAATGTTTCTTTTATAAAGAACAGATATAATGTTTTTCAATTCATCAGAGTACTTAATTATCTTTCCATTTTGATCCTTTAAATTGTATTTTTGACCAACTTTACTTCTCAAATTCTTGATAATTTGAAATAAGGGTTTTTCAGTTGCCTTTCTATAAATATCAAAACCGACAACATTCTTATTTATAAATATTGCATAGTCTTTCCATTCACCCCTTGAGACCATGGAGCCATAAATATTTAGTATTTCCCCTAATTCTTTTTTGTTAAAAAAAATTTCTTCTTTGAAGTTTTTATTTTTTATAACTTTAAACATCGATTTTGTATTTCTTGATTATGTTGACTTGAAAAATTGTGAATATCAATGTGATTGGTATTATCCCAAAAACCTTAAACTTTACCCAAAAATCTTCAGTTTGCGTCCTCCATACTAGTTCATTTAACAAAGCTAAGAACACGAAAAATATGATCCAACGTTGATTAAGAATTTCCCATCCTTTCTCTTCAAGTTGAATTGAGCTTGCTAATAACGATTTTAATAGATTTTTTTTTAGAAAAAAACTTCCAAAGAATAAAACAAAAGCAAAAAGAATATTTACGATTGTTGGCTTCATATAAAAAAAAGTTTTATCGTTAAAATATAAAGTTAATCCTCCAAAAATAGAGACAATCACCGCACTAATAATTGGCACTTTTGGAATTTTTTTTTCTATAAAGTAAAGAATTCCAGTGGCAATGACCGTTGCTATAATTAAAGGCAGTATAGCTTCATTCATTCCAAACTTTTTATAATAAATAAAAAAAATCAATAAAGGGCCAAAGTCTGCTATAAACTTCAAAGTAGATTTGCTCATGGTTAAAAAATTTTTTATTTTTTTTATATTAATATTTTTGCAGAGTTCACATTCATATTCAAGAGAATTTAGCTATGATGTTTATGGGTTAAACATTAATTTTGTAAATTTAAAACTTAATATTAGTGAAAAAAAGATCTACTCTAAAATTGATAGCAAAGGCTTAATTGGTTATTTTTTTAGCTTCAAAAATATTATTCAAACTACTTATGACAATAAAATAACAGAATATTATTTTAATTTAAAAAAAAAGGGTAAGGAAAAAAATTATCAATTTAAAAGCATAAACGGTTTAATAGATTTTAAGAATGTAAAGTTAAATAAAGGTAAAAATTTTAAATTAATCAAAAGAGTCGATTTTAAAGATGCAATTGATCCTTTGACAGCTTTAAACAAAATTTTTTATAGTAATAAAATAAACTCAAAATGTAATTTAAATGAAAAGATTTATGATGGTGATGATATTTATGAAGTTTTTTTAAAGCCAATTAACCAAAAAAAGTCAGAAGTGAAATTTAAAGAAAATAAATATGAAATTAGATTTGTTTGTCGGTTAAATTATAAAGCTATTTCAGGACATAAAATTAAAAGAGAGAAAAAATTAAACTCTATGTATTTAGATGTATATTTTTCAAATATTCAAGATGGTGTTTTCCCGGTTTATTTCGAAACGAAGACTAAGATAATTCCTTTAAAAATGTATTTATCAACAGTTTTAAACCCTTGATTTCTGATTAAGGATAATTAACTATTTAGTAGTTAATGAAAAATAAAATCCCTCAAAAAGCTAAATTTTCAATTGGTGAAGTTGTAAGACACCGACTATTCGAGTTTAGAGGAATTATCTACGACGTAGATTTTGAATTTAACAATTCAGAAGAATGGTATCAATCAATACCAAAAGATGTTCGACCAAGAAAAGACCAGCCTTTCTATCACGTACTGGCAGAAAATGATGAGATCACATATGAGGCTTATGTCTCTGAGCAAAACTTAGTTTTAGATGATAGGAATGAGCCTGTAGGCCATCCGCTAGTAAAAGAGATTTTTCATGGCCAAGGAAAAGATGGCCTTTATTTAAGATCTACCAATTAAAGATCGCCTCAAATAAAACACTTTTTCTTCAGTAATCAGACAATTTCTTAATTTATTTAGATAATCATAGTCCAGTTTGAAGTTTTTTCCCATTCTCCCTCTTCAAACTGGACAGACTAACACATACCAAAAAAATATATTTTCATTAGTTTTTAAATAATGTTTAGTTTTTTAAATACTAAAAATTTTAAAGATTTTCATGACCACTATCTTTTTTGGGTGAAAGTCTTTTTTCTATCATTAGTTATTTTTGGTTTAATTCTTTCTTTGTTTTTGTCTCCAGCTGATTATTTGCAAGGTGATACTGTGAGAATTATGTACATTCATGTACCATCCTCTTGGTTAGCTTTACAAATTTATGCTGTGATGTGTGTTTGTGGTTTTATCGCATTAATTTTTAAAAACAGAGTTTTTACCTTAATCACAAAAAGTATAGCTCCAATTGGTTTTACTTTTTCTTTGATATCTCTTTTTACAGGCTCTATATGGGGGCAGCCAACATGGGGAACATTTTGGACTTGGGATGCAAGATTAACCTCAATGTTAGTTTTGGTTATTTTTTATATTGCATATATTCTTACTTGGAAAATTATATCCGAGTTTCTTTTGGCCGAAAAACTTTCTTCAATCATTGCCTTAATTGGTTTGGCTAATTTACCCATTATTAAATTTTCAGTTGATTGGTGGAATACATTGCATCAACCTGCAACAATAAAGTTAACAGAAAGCTCAACGATTCATGCTTCAATGTTAACTCCATTAATAGTTATGTTTTTATCTTTTGTGGCATTCTCAGTAATTATTTTTTTAATAAGATTTAAATTAGAAAGTCTAAATCTTCGAGTTAATTCTAAAAAACAATGAATAGTAATACAAAAAAGAGATTAAATATTTTTTTAGTATCAGTAATCACGGTTCTAATTATTGGAAAATTTATTTATGAGTCTTTATCTAAAAATACAGTTTATTTTTTTTCCCCAAGTGATTTATTTAACTCCACCGAGTTACCGCGCGGTCTTATTCGGGTAGGAGGAATGGTTAAAAAAGGTTCTTTGATTAAAAATGGAAATAAATACTCTTTTACTATTACTGATTTTAAAAAGAATATTTCAGTAAGTTATATTGGTATCAAGCCAAATTTATTTGCTGAAGGCCAAGGAGCAGTAGTTGAAGGAAAATTAAGCACAAGAAACAGCTTAGTTGCTTCTAAAATTTTAGCAAAGCATGATGAGAATTACATGCCTAAAGAAGTTGCAGATGCTTTAAAAAAATCTGGGGATTGGAATAAGAAATATGGCAAGTAATTTTGCTAATAGTTTATTAATTATTAGTATTTTTTTTTCTTTTTTAAGTAATTTTTGTTTTTTTAAAAAAAATTTTTATTTATCTATTCGTTTATTTAATATTTCGTCAGTTTTAATTATCCTTGCCTTTTTGTTGCTTGTCTATTTTTTCTATTCATCAAATTTTAGTATTGCCGCTGTTTATGAAAACTCTCACACATTAAAACCTATCTTTTACAAAATAGCTGGAACCTGGGGTAATCACGAGGGCAGCTTGTTACTCTTTATTGTTATCATTGCAATTTATGGCTCTCTATTTTCTTTTTTTTTTAATGAAAAAGAAAATACATTATTCAAATCATGGGTAGTATTCTTTCAAAATAATTTTTTCTTAATTTTCTTAATTTTCTTAATTACTACCTCTAACCCGTTTGATATGATCATTCCAAAACCAACCCAAGGACTTGGTTTAAATCCTATACTTCAGGATCCTTTACTTGTTATTCATCCACCTTTTTTATATTTGGGATACGTTGGTTTCTCTTTGACCCTTAGTTTAGTGCTATCGGGTTTAATTAATAAAAATTTAAATTCAAACTGGGCTATTATTAGTTGGCCTTGGGTAATGATTGCCTGGGTTTTTTTAACAATCGGAATTACTCTAGGGTCTATTTGG
>Ga0255782_10002901_pt1 | contig 13303 bp, 12 predicted proteins | sample 101ome_26_FD_179980 | JGI IMG/M metagenome (GOLD analysis project Ga0255782, IMG submission 179980) | Coastal salt marsh microbial communities from the Groves Creek Marsh, Skidaway Island, Georgia - 101408AT metaG (version 2) | ecosystem: Environmental > Aquatic > Marine > Intertidal zone >...
GTTCTGAAATCGTTATTATAGATACTCCTGATTGGGGCCCAGCAAAACTAAGTGCATTGCCTTATGAATTCCTTCCTAAAGGAGTTTTTCCTGTAACCACTTAAGAACCAGCTGAGATGGCATCGGAAATTTTTTCAGCAATCATAATGGTGGGCGCGTTTGTATTGCCTGAAATAACCGTTGGCATTACGGACGCATCAACAACACGAAGTCCTCCAATACCTCGCACTTTGCAGGTAAGGTCTACAACGGCCATAGGGTCAGAGTCTGCTCCCATGCGGCACGAGCTTGCTGGATGCCAATTTGAAGCTCCTATTTCTTTTGCATAAGCTAAAAATTCATCATCGGTTTTGACATCTGAGCCTGGAGTCATTTCGTAGTCGAAGAATGGTTTAATAGCCTCTGTTTCCATCAACTTACGGCTAAAACGCATTGCTGTTACGGCTGATTTTTCATCTTCAGGGGTACCCAGTACGTTTGTTAGGATGGATGGTGATTCTTTAGGGTTTGATGACTTGGCATGCACAGATCCACGTGCTTCTGGGCGAAGTAAAGTTGGTCCTAGTGTTACACCTGGTTCTTTATCTAAAGTTCGGTCACGAATTGAAACATAAGTTCCCGGAAAGAATTGAAGCTGTACATCTGGTGTTGCAATTTCAGGTCGTGTTTTAAAGAAAGCATTCACTGGATTAGTAGGATTTGTCAGGACACCTTTTCTTGAAAAAATATACCTAGCCCCTTCGTAAAGAGCCTTAAGCCCGTGAACTCTTTCATTATAGGTATTCAGATTTCCTTTTAGACGCCAACGCATCCGAAAAATTTGATGGTCGTGGAGGTTTTTCCCAACGCCTGTAAGAGAATGCAATGGTGTTATGCCGGCAGACTTAATAATCTCTGGGTCGCCAATGCCGGATAACTCCAAAAGGTGTGGGGAGCCATATGCGCCACATGAAACTATAACTTCACGGCTGGCATAAGCGGTATATTGAACGCCCTGGATTTCATAAACTAAACCTGTCGCTTGTTTGTCGTTAAGGATAACGTGATGTGCTAGTGCGCCAGTAACTACTTGAAGATTTGGTCTTTTCTGAGCTGGCTTTAAAAACGCTACCGCGGTCGAATTTCTCTTTCCTTTGGAAATGGTAACTTGTGCATAGCCAATTCCTTCTTGCTCTGCTCCGTTAAAATCAGGATTTTCTGGCAAGCCTAATTCCTTGCCAGCAGCAATCATAGCCTTTGAGAATTCTGTTTGCTCGGTAAGGTCCGACACTGTGAGCGGGCCGCCTATACCATGGTAGTCATTAGCGCCACGCTTGTTATTTTCTGCTTTCTTGAAATACGGTAAGACGTCTTCATAAGCCCAGCCTCGGCACCCAAGCTGGGCCCAATGATCGTAATCCGCAGCCTGACCGCGCATATAGATCATCCCGTTGATTGATGAAGAGCCACCTAAGGTTTTCCCGCGGGGGAGGAAGTCTTTTCTTCCATTGAGGTTAGGCTCAGGTGCACTTTCAAATAGCCAATTTACATTTGGATTTTGCAGTGTCTTTCCAAATCCAAGAGGCGTATGAATCCAAAAATTTCTATCTTTGGGTCCAGCCTCTACCAGTAGTACTTTATTTGCTGGATTTTCTGAAAGACGATTTGCTAATACACAGCCGGCTGAACCCGCACCGACAATAATAAAATCAAATTTTTCAGCTAATTTCATCAGCTTTTTATGCTGCGATGACCGGACCATCACCAACAATGGTCGTTCGGTGCATTACCCGCCGTTCCATTGGGTCATGAGGGGTGACGAGATGCATAGTGCATCGGTTGTCCCAGAGCACCATATCATCTGTTGTCCAAGAATGACGGTAAACGAAGCGATCTTGCTCTGCGAATGCAGTTAATTCTTCGATTAAATCCGAAGCTTCTGCATTACCCATACCTTCAATCTCGTCATTGTAGATCGGACTGATAAATAGAGACTTTTTCTGAGTAATTGGGTGCCGTCTGACCAAAGGCTGCCAGACAGGGGGCATAGCTTCGCGTTCTTCTGACGATGCTTTTTTTGCATTCGCGATACGACTTAGTTTGTCGAAATCATGGCAAGCGCGACGTCCCTCAACTTTCTCTTTTAAATGAGACGGTAGCTCGGCGTAGACCGCATACATATTTATAAAACAGGTCACGCCACCGGTTTTTGAGATTTCTATCCCATGTAAAAGAGAGCCCATTGCTGGGTTTTGACGATAGCTTGAGTCGGTATGCCATTTTCTCGCACTACCCAGCTGCTGCATAGTTGGGTGTTCAGGCATCATGAGATTTCCGTCGTCGTCTACATTGGAAACTCGGAAGATTTCAGGGACTTTTCGTGATTTTATAATATTTTGATGAAATACCTCGGGTTCACCAAACGCTCGTGTTGCCGCAACATGTTCTTCATCAGTTACCGGTTGGTCTGGGAAGACCAATACAAGGTTATCCATCCAGATATGATTTAATTCTTCCATGACGTCTGAAGACATCGGCTGACGAAAATCCACGCCACGCACTTTTGCGCCAATCAACGGATGCAATTTCTCAACGTCTAAGGCCATTTCCAAAGCCCCTTACTCGTCAACAAACTCAAAGCCCATAGCGCGGGCGTGATAATAGAAGCCCCCATCTTGTACTATTAGAAAGAAGCAGCGCTCATCACCTGCGTTAGTATGGCTATGAACGGATACGGGTGGAGTGATGGTGGTCGCAAAAGGGGACCAGTCCTTTCTTTTACCATCTACTGTTGAGTAGCAATTTTTTCCTTTTACTACGAGCGACACAGCTACGGAATTGTGCCTGTGAGGTCGCTGCGTAACGCCTGGATCCAGGGTGTTCATTGCAACGGTTAAAGTTGGTAACGCGTTCCGGCTCGCTTCTTGTACATCTGATGAAATTATTAGTGCCGTTCCAGGTATTTCGGCATCTTTACCGATTTCATAAAGATAATCGATCTGTCGCTCTATTTCCTCAGCCGTACAATGAACGACGGGTGTAGGCGCATCTCCAAGAGCAGGGGGCTGTGCATGCTCGTGTCTAAATTGCGGCTCATTAGTCACTACCCATAAGACAGTGTCGTCATTTGCTGAGTGGGTGTGGCGCACACCTCCTGGTGTGATGAATAAGTCTCCAGCATTCCACTCGACTTTTTCATTGCCAATGATACTTGTACCGGAGCCTTGAATAACATACTGCACGGCCCCACTGGCGCGTGGTGTAGTTTCCCACGTATCACCAGCCTTTATCTTTGCGTACCCAGCCAATACAAGGGGAGACGTCGCCGGAAACCCACATTCCATTACGTTTGAGGCATCGCAGGGAATAAAACCTGTTGGTGTTTCGGAGCTAAGCGCTTTTTCTGGTTCTGCGCTGAATGCTGTGTCTGGCACTGGTGGCAAAATCACATTGAAAGCATTTCCAGGATTAAAGAACCTGGCCCTAGCTTGCGCTTCTGTCTTTGGGGATTGCGCGTGCTGAGCTGGTAGGTCGCCGATTGTAATTGGGGTTGTGCTGTCGGGCATGTTTAGGCTCCAAAGTTTACACAGCAATACTGTTTCAAAGCTTACTATAGCGTCAACACAAGTTTTCCGATGACACTTCGATCTTGAATTTTCGTTAATGCTGTTTTTGCTTCTTCGACCGGGTAGGCCTTTTGGACGCGAGGGTTAAGTTGACCTGAACTTACGAATGGAAGTAGTTCCTTCAGCCGTTCCCGGGTTTCTGCCGGATAACGCCAAGAGTGTTCGCCGAATACCACGCCCACTACTGAAAAATTTTTCACTAAAATCATGTTGTTGGCCACTTTTGGGATATCGCCCGAAGCAAATCCAATAACTAAAATACGGCCTTCCCAGGCAATGCATCGGACAGCTTGAGCAAAAGCATCGCCACCTACAGGATCAAAGACAACATCGGCGCCCTTACCTCCTGTGATTTCCTTAACCCGATCGCGAAGAGTTTCTTCCCTATAATTAATCACTTCATCGGCTCCTACCGACGTGGCAACTTTTAATTTTTCTGACGTCCCCGCCGCAGCAATTACTCGAGCACCAAGTAGTTTTCCAATTTCAATCGCGGCAATTCCAACTCCCCCTGTGGCTCCTAAGACGAGTAAGGTTTCCCCCGCCTGAAGTTGTCCTCTATGTGTAAGAGCGAAATGGGCAGTGCCGTACGCAACTGGGAATGCAGCGGCATTTATAAAATTCATGTCGTTTGGAATCGGGGTAACAATTTCTCCTGGAACCACACATTCGGCGGCAAAAGCACCCCCCCGACGTGCAAAGGCGAGTACACGATCACCAACCTTAACATGTGATACGCCTTCTGTTACTTCGAGCACGTGACCTGCACATTCTAAGCCTGGCACAAATGGCAGCTCTGGCTTCACTTGATACTTACCTTCAGCCATCAAGATGTCAGGAAAATTGATACCAGCTGCGCTTACACCTATGCGGACTTGCCCCCTTTCTATTGAGGGCGGGGAGATTTCAGAAACAGTTAAATTTTCAACTGAGCCTAACTCTGGGCAAATCAATGCTTTCATGAAAGTTCTCCGTCAGCGACAGCATTTATTGCTAATTTTCTCAGATCCCTGCGCATTAACTTACCTGTTGGAGTGAGTGGTAATTCCGACACGAAAAATATGCGATCTGGTAGTTTGTATGATGATAGAAGCTGCTTGCAGTGGTCGCGAAGTTGAATAGCATCCCGTTCTGTTCCAGGCCTAAGGATCACAAAAGCTACGATTATTTCACCTTTGTCTGGGTCTGGTACTCCTGACACTCCCGCTAGGCCAACGCATTCATCTTTTTGCAATGCTTCTTCGACTTCTGCAGGTGATACGTTAATCCCAGAACGTTTGATCATCTCAGATGACCGCCCTGCGTAAGACACCGTGCCATCTGAATTTAATGACCCAAGATCTCCAGTTCTAAAAAGCCATCTTCTGTAAATACTTCATCGTTATGAATTGAACTCTGTCCACCATATCCAGGTGTGAGGTATCCTTGTACCTGTATTTCACCAACAACACCGCTAGCTACAGGTTGGCCTGTTTTGGGATCTGTTATGCGAATTCTAACTCCAGGTAGGGGAGGACCTTGGCAGTAGGCCCGGCGTTCCAGAGGCCAATCATGTGGAGTTACGCTGCAGTTACCGTAACTCTCTGTTTGTCCATAAATATTGCAAATTTCGTTTGCACCGAGCTCATTTGCGGCTCTTATGATATCTTGTGGTGAGCCTATTGTAAGGCCGGTGCGAAGGCTCTCAGTACGTTGTGGTGCAAAGCTTGGTTCAGCTAGAAGAGCATTTGTCATAGCAGGTAAAGTATAGAGAGCAGTTGCCCTATACTTTTCTATTAATTCGAGTGCGCCCACAGGTTCAAATTGTTGCTGAAGAATCATTGCAGATCCATGGCTCAAGACCGCAATTAGAGCATTTGCTGCTCCATAAGACCAAAAAAGAGGGATTGATATTAGAACTCTATCAATTCCAGAAAGCCCCATTCGTTCGCCAATATTAAACCCATTTTCTATAGATGCCCAATGGGTGAGTGGTACGCACTTAGGTCGACTTGAGGAACCAGAGGTATATAAAAATACAAAGTTGTCTCCGGCGCTTCGGCCATCTCCAGGAGGCTTTGAAGCCAAGGCCGGTCCTGTGAGGTATTCGTCAAATTTGTCGGTATCTAAGGCTATAATTTTAGTCAGCTTCTGAAGCTTTCCAACTTTTTTGAGCTCTTGAATGCCCTCGTGGAAATTTTGACGTCCATATTTAGATAGCGTGAATAGGGTGCAGGCGCCTGCGTCCTCAAGGAGGAACTCAAGTTCTGAGGTCGTTGACCAAGTGCTAAATGGTGCCAATACAGCGCCTACGCCAGCTGCACCAAAACATACATCTAACCACTCAATTCGGTTGTTACACAAAAGGCCAATTACATCTCCCCGCGTGATGCCGTTTTCCTGGAGGCGTCCTGCTACGGCTGCTGAACGATCTGCCATTTGACGATAGCTGATTTCCTCACCCTCAATGAATGCAAACGGTGCATTTGGTGTTTTCTCAGCAATTTCATGGAGCAAATCATATACTGTTCTAGCAATGGGACTTTGCATGATTATTCCAATATTGGACTATCTTAAGAATCTAACGCTAAGGGGCAAAGCTATGCCACTCAATATTCGCACGCCAACAAAATATGTCACTCTTATAGAGCTCGACGAACAATCAAAAATGAATGCTATGTCCCGTCAAATGCTGGGAGAGATAGCTGATCTTTGGGAAAAACTTGACGCTGATCCTGGATGCCGGGCGATAGTACTTACAGGGGCGGGAGATCGTGCTTTTTGTGCAGGAGCCGATATAGGAGGTGACCTCACAGCTAGTGAGGAGATGGCTGAAATGGTAAACCGAGCTCTATTAAAAACCCACGCGATTTCGAAGCCAGTTATTGCTGCGGTTAATGGTGTCTGTGCTGGTGGCGGAGTGGAGTTACTTCTTTCAACCGATATAAGAATAGCAGCTGATCATGCCCGCATTGGGTTGCCGGAAGTTCGATATTCTATCTATCCATTTGGTGGAGCGGTAGTGAAGCTTTTTAAGCAAATTGGATACACTCATGCGATGGATTTACTTCTTACGGGTCGACTGATTACCGCTTCAGATGCCGCTAATTTGGGTCTTTATACCCGAGTGCTGTCGAAAGATAAGGTCTTAGATAACGCCATAGAGACAGCAACTCTTATTGCTGCGAATAGTCCACCGGCAGTGCAAGCTGTTAAGAAGCAGGTGGCACAAATGATCGCTTTTGATGCCATTCAATGGGAAAAAGAAGAACAAGAGCTTGGGGATGTGGTCAGAGCAAGTAACTCTTTCAAAGAGGGGGTGGCAGCATTCCTGGAGAAGCGTACTCCAAACTATGATTAGAGCGGAAGGGGTGCCGATGTTTTTAACGTCTCCATGGAAAGCTGAGAGGTTACTTTGTAGATTGATAGGCGCTCGATAAGGCGACGGTAAAATTCATCGTAATCTCTAGCCGATGCGACTTGGACTTTCAAAATATAATCAATCTCACCAGCGAGCCGATGAGCTTCAACTATTTCGGGCATATCACTAACGGCCGCGGAGAAACGATCCAGCCATTCTTTGTCGTGTTGATTTGTACTGACCATTACAAAAAAGGTTTGGCCAAGACCAGCAAGTTCAGGGTCAAGTAATGTCTGATAACGTATTATTAGACCGCTTGCTTCGAATTTTTTAATTCTGTTCCAAACAGCAGTCCGTGAGGCATTTACCTTTGAGGCTATTTGGTCGAGAGGAAGATTTGCTTCGGTCTGCAAAACCCGAAGGATTTTCCGGTCGAGATCTGAAAGATTGGCGCTTTGCTGCATGTACCACTACTTCCACTGAATAAAATTGGAAAAATGAAAAATTTCCTAATAATACTAAAAAAGTTTTTAAAAAATAGAAAAAAAAAAGAAAATTAAGAAAAGTTTAGGATAATTTTCACTACAGCCAATCTTGCGTGGATTTAATTTGTCTTTCCAGAATGCCATTGGTCGATAAAGCTTTTCTTGCCTGGAAGTGTCAGGTCTCGGTCTTTTGTCCAAGAACGCGCAAGTGGGGCATGCTTTAAACGGTTATTTGAACTTTTAAATAACCGCAGCGATGGGAGAATTAGCTTAACAGCAAGTCGATATAACCATGGGTGTAAAGCAAAGTATGCCCAGGTGGTCATAATCCAGCGGGTACGTTGGCTGCCTGTCTTCTCTCTCCACTGCTGTTCGCGTAAAGCTCTCATCATATCTGGTAAGGGGATGTCCACCGGACATACTTCTCGGCATCGTCCATTTAACGTGCATGCATTAGGCAAGTCCCCGGCCTGCTCTAGGCTATTTAAGGCAGGGGTTAAAATTGAACCCATTGGCCCTGGATAGGTCGATCCGTATGGATGACCCCCTATCACTGAATAAACAGGACAATGATTCATGCAGGCGCCACAACGAATGCAGCGGAGCATCTTTGCCATATCTCCACCCAACATTGTTGTCCGTCGATTATCTACTAAAACGATGTGCATTTCTTCCGGACCATCCCTATCACCAGAACGTTTTGGTCCGTTGAAAAAAGTTACATATTGAGTGAATTCACTACCCAACGCAGATCTGGATAAAAGTCTAAGAAAAACTGCAGTATGCTCTAAGCTTGGGACAAGTTTTTCGATGCCCACTGTAACGATGTGGCAGGGAGGTAGAGCTGTTGTTAGCTCCGCATTTCCTTCGTTTGTGACTGTTAAAATCGAGCCACTATCAGCAGCAAGAAAATTTGCTCCAGAAATACCTACATCGGCAGAAATATATTTTGGCCTTAGCTCGTGTCGGGCGCTTTCCACTAGCGCTTCGACAGTGTCAGATGATCTTTGCTTTGTATGCTTATCGGCAAACAGGTCGGCCACTTCCTCCTGCGTCTTATGAAGGGCAGGAATTACTATATGTGAGGGGCGCTCACCTGCTAATTGAATGATGTGCTCCGCGAGATCTGTTTCAACACGCTCAATTCCAGCTGCTGCAAGAGCGGCAGGCAGACCAATTTCTTCGCCGAGCATTGATTTTACGCGCGTGGCTGTTTTTGCCTCGCGTGTCTTGCATATGTCTACGACAATGCCTGTCGCTTCGTCAGGGGTATCGGCAAAGTGGACGATTGCGCCTGAGGCTTCAGCAGCAGCCGTGAATTGTTCTAAGTAGTAATCAAGGTTCTCTAGAGTATGATCTTTAACCTGCACTGCGAGCTTTCGGGCTTCTTCGAATTCAGGGTAATTGGTAATTACCTCCGTGCGCCTGCCTTGAAGTAAGTTAGTTGCCCGATCTAATGCTATTTTTAGTTGAGGCTTTTTTAGTGCGTGTGCTGCCTCCGTTTTGAAGGCAGAAGGTGAAGCAGCGTGAGAGTTCATATGCCATCTCCATCTGCCATACCAGCAAGAACCTCCGCGATATGAAAACAGCGGATGTTTGAATTTTCGCGCGATAGCTTTCCTGCCATATTCATTAGGCAACCTAAATCACCTGCAAGAAGTACATCTGCACCGCTGGCCTTTATTGTCTTAGTTTTATCGGCCACGATTGCTGCAGAAATTTCTGGATATTTGATGCAGAAGGTGCCGCCAAAACCGCAGCATGCCTCTTCGCCTTCAAGGGGTTGAATTTCCAATCCTGAAATTTCAGATAAAAGAACTCGAGGTTGCGCCTTAACGCCAAGCTCCCTTAGTCCCGAACAACTATCATGGTAGGCAACTTTGGCTGGGAATACGGTCGAGGTTGGTTTCCAACCCATTATATCAACAAGAAACTTAGTGAGCTCAAATGTTCGAGCGGCTAGGTCTTCTTGTCTGAGCCGCCAACCCGGGTCTTCCGGAAAAAGGTCTGCGTAGTGGACTTTAATCATTCCTGCACAAGAGCCGGATGGTGCCACTACATAGTCATATGTTTCAAATGTTTTAATTACTTGCTCTGCTATTGCGCGGCTTGCACTTTTTGCGCCTGAATTAAAGGCAGGTTGCCCGCAGCAAGTTTGTGCCTTTGGGACTATCACCTCACATCCTGCTAATTCTAAAAGGCGAGCAGCGGCAAATGCCACGTTTGGCCGCATTGTGTCAGCCAAGCAGGTTACAAAGAGCGCGACGGAGGGTTTAGATCTTGTCATGCCTCAAAAATATCGCCCGTGTATTCTCGTAGCGATGCGCGCCGCCGCCGCAGCGCGCGAATGCCGCAATTTCCCTTGCCATTAAGTTGATGCAGGTGGTCGGGGCAAGATTGCTTCAAAGTCTGCTTGGGAACTTCTTTTAAAGATCCTTCAATATTTCATTCCAAAGAGTAGACTTCAATTCAAAGCCAACGCCTGGAGCGTCTGGCAGGGTAATTTTCCCGCCTTCAACCTGTGTATTGTCTGCGAACCCACCGAAGGGCTGAAACACCCCTGGGTAACTTTCGTTCCCTCCCAGTCCAAGTCCAGCGGCTATGTTTAAGGCAAACTGGTGGCCACCGTGAGGAATGCAGCGTCGCGGTGACCAGCCTAACTCTTGCAGCATTTTAAGTGTGTCGAAATATTCAACCAAACCATAAGAAAGAGGGGGATCGAATTGAAGCCAATCGCGATCACTACGCATCCCTGCGTACCTGATTAAGTTACGAGCATCTTGTACAGAAAATAAATTTTCTCCCGTAGCCATTGCGCCAGGATAGATTTCACTAAGGACTGCCTGTAATTGATAATCCAGAGGGTCTCCAGCCTCTTCGTACCAGAAGAGGTCATAAGGCTTCATCATTTCTGCATAAGCAATAGCCGTTTGTAGATCAAAGCGACCGTTAGCATCGACGGCTAACCTCTGGCCGTCACCAACCACCTCAAGAACTGCTTCTATGCGTTCTTTATCAATATTTATACTTTCACCACCAATTTTCATTTTGACGATGTCGTAGCCGAGGTTGAGGTAGCCCTTCATCTCCTCTTTAAGAGCATCTAAACCTTTTCCTGGATAGTAATAGCCACCAGCGGCGTAAACAAAGACCTTGTGGTCGGCTTTACCAGCGTTAAACCGGTCGGCCAGTAGTTGCCACAGAGGTACTTGATTGGCCTTTGCAAGCGCATCCCATAGGGCCATGTCGATTGTTCCAACTGCCACAGACCTCTCTCCGTGTCCTCCTGGCTTTTCATTTACTCTCATCGACTTGTTTACTTTTGCTGGATCGATAAAGCCGTCTTCACCAATCCATTGGTTTTGATCCGCTGCTTTGATCCGAGGAATAAACCGGTCACGCATCAATGCGCCCTGGCCATAGCGGCCGTTTGAGTTGAATCCATAACCAATGACTTGTTTACCATTTACGTAGACATCGGTTTTGACGGCAACCACGCTGCAGGTCATCTGGCTGAAGTCAACATACGCGTTTCGAATATCTGACTTTAGGGATACGGTCTTTTCAACAATGTCTACAATTTTCATAACAGCATTACTTTCAAAACAATCCAGAAATTACTCCTAGAGAAGTAATCCTTCACTTTGCAAGAGGCGCGTTGGGGTGTTTTGCAAAAAATTGTTTGGTGTATTCAAAATTCAGCAGAAATAGGACTTGATTAAATACCCAAGATGATACAAATCCAATTCGTATAAGATTAGTCCTAATTGGATTTTGGGTAAATGCTGCGATTATCAAAAATGACCGATTATGCGGTTGTGGTTATGGGGCAATTAGCTTCCAGACCGGATTGCCGTCAGTCCGCTGCTAGTATAGCTGAAAATACTGGTTTACCGACCGCTACAGTTGGGCAGGTACTTAAAGCTCTCAGTATTTCAGATCTGGTTGATGGCACCCGTGGCGCATACGGTGGCTATTTATTGTCTCGCTCTCCTTCCGCCATCTCAGTTGCAGAAATTGTGGTTGCCATGGATGGGCCAGTTGCGATTACCGCTTGTGTGGATGGAGCAGACGACCCCTGCAATGTTCAGGCGGGATGTTTGCTTCGTGGTAGTTGGGATGCCGTGAATTCAGCAATTGAGGGTGCTCTGAAGGGTGTCTCTCTTGAAGACATGCTAGCTCCTTTATTTAGATTTTCTGTATCCAAATCCTCTGAATTGGAGGTCCGTTCATGAGTGCCACAGCAGAAACTATCGCTGATGTAGAGAAGCTAGGCGATCGTTACAAATACGGCTTCGTTACCGAAATTGAATCAGAAACTGCTCCTAAGGGTCTGTCCGAGGATGTAATCCGTTTTATTTCAGCCAAGAAGGAAGAGCCAGATTGGCTCCTAGAGTGGCGGCTGCAAGCCTATGCAAAATGGCAGAAAATGACCGAGCCCAATTGGGCTAAATTGGGTTACCCCCCGATAGATTACCAGGATTCTTACTATTACTCGGCACCAAAACAAAAAGATGCCCCCAAAAGCCTCGACGAGGTTGATCCAGAGTTACTAGAAACTTATGCAAAACTTGGTATTCCATTAAAAGAGCAGGAAATGCTTGCAGGGGTGAGAAACGTTGCCGTTGATGCAGTATTCGATAGTGTCTCGGTTGCTACTACCTTTAAAGCAAAACTAGCCGAAGCTGGTGTCATTTTTTGTTCGATATCTGAAGCGGTTCGCGAATATCCAGACCTGGTCCGTAAGTATCTCGGCTCAGTCGTGCCACAGGATGACAATTTTTTTGCCGCCTTAAATTGTGCAGTCTACACCGATGGCTCGTTTGTATATGTACCAAAGGGTGTGAAGTGTCCGATGGAACTCTCTACCTATTTTCGAATAAATGCTGAAAATACGGGGCAGTTTGAGCGCACATTAATTATAGCGGATGAGGGGTCTTACGTCAGTTACTTGGAGGGGTGTACGGCTCCGATGCGGGATGAAAATCAGCTGCATGCGGCTGTTGTCGAGCTTGTTGCGCACAAGGATGCGGAAATCAAATATTCGACTGTTCAAAATTGGTATCCGGGTGATGAAAACGGTAAAGGCGGGATTTACAATTTTGTGACGAAGAGAGCCCTCTGTCAGGGCGACCGCTCAAAGGTCATGTGGACCCAGGTAGAAACGGGATCTGCAATTACATGGAAGTATCCAAGCTGCGTTTTGCAGGGGGACGACAGCCAAGGCGAGTTCTATTCGGTTGCAATCGCGAACAACATGCAACAGGCCGATACTGGAACTAAAATGATCCATATCGGCAAACGTACGCGCTCTCGCATTATCTCCAAGGGGATTTCTGCTGGTCGCGCTCAGAATAGTTATCGTGGGCTGGTAAAAATGTTGCCTTCTGCTGACAAGGGCAGAAATTTCACCCAGTGTGACTCACTCCTTATAGGCGATAAATGCGGCGCGCACACGTTCCCGTACATTGAGAGTCAAAACCGGTCAGCGCGAGTTGAGCACGAGGCAACTACGTCAAAAATTAGTGAAGACCAGTTATTTTATTGTCGGCAGCGTGGCATTGGTGAGGAAGAAGCCGTTGCGCTTGTAGTTAATGGTTTTTGTCGAGAAGTATTGCAGCAACTTCCAATGGAGTTTGCGGTTGAGGCGCAAAAGCTGGTTGGAATTAGTCTTGAAGGTTCGGTGGGTTAAAACAATGCTTGAGATCAATGATCTACGGGTAAGCGTAGAGGGCAAACAAATTCTGAAGGGCTTGAACCTATCGGTGCCAGCCGGTGAGGTTCATGCAATTATGGGCCCGAATGGAGCGGGAAAATCAACTCTAGCCTACGCTTTAGCAGGGCGAGAGGGTTACGATCTCGAAGGTGGTTCA
>Ga0255782_10002902_pt1 | contig 13298 bp, 13 predicted proteins | sample 101ome_26_FD_179980 | JGI IMG/M metagenome (GOLD analysis project Ga0255782, IMG submission 179980) | Coastal salt marsh microbial communities from the Groves Creek Marsh, Skidaway Island, Georgia - 101408AT metaG (version 2) | ecosystem: Environmental > Aquatic > Marine > Intertidal zone >...
GGCATCAGTAGGTTCGTGTGCTCAAGTTGGAAAAAATTGTCATATTTCAGGCGGTGCTGGAATTGGAGGAGTTCTAGAGCCAATGCAAGCAAACCCAACTATTATTGAAGATAATTGTTTTATAGGCGCAAGATCTGAAATTGTAGAAGGCGTGATTGTTGGGGAAGGATCTGTAATATCAATGGGTGTATTTATCGGTCAATCAACTAAAATAATTAACAGAACAACTGGTGAAACATTGTATGGAAAAATACCGCCCTACTCTGTTGTAGTCTCTGGCTCTTTACCAGATAAGAGTGGGAAAGGACCTAATTTATATTGTGCTGTAATTGTAAAAACAGTTGATGAAAAAACTAGAAGTAAAACTTCGATTAATGATTTATTGCGAGATTAATATATGAGTAAGCTAATTGATGAAGTTAGATTTACTCAAGAGCTTATAAAAAAACCTAGCGTAACTCCAAAAGATGTAGGTGCAATGAATGTTGTTGTAAAACATTTAAAAAAATTAGGTTTTAAATGCAAAATTATGTCATTCCAAGAAAAAGGAACTGAAAAAATAATAAATTTATATGCAAAGTATGGAAGGCAATCTCCCAATTTATGCTTTGCAGGTCATACTGACGTGGTACCGCCAGGAGATATTTCTTTATGGTCAACAAAACCTTTTGGAGCAAAAATAAAAAAAGGATATCTTTATGGAAGAGGCGTGAGTGATATGAAAGGTGGAATTGGTTGCTTTATTGCTGCAGTAAGTCAATTCTTAAAAGAAAATAAAAAATTTAAAGGATCTATAAGCTTTTTAATTACAGGTGATGAAGAAGGTATTGCTGTAAACGGTACCAAAAAAGTTGTTGAGTATTTAAAAAAGAAAAAAGAGAAGATTGACTTTTGCATTGTTGGCGAACCATCTAATAGAAATAAATTAGGTCAAATGATGAAGGTGGGAAGAAGAGGAAGTATCACGACCCATTTAACCGTTATAGGAAGACAAGGTCATGTAGCTTACCCTTTGGAGGCTTCAAATCCCGCAACTCCAATAGTCAAAATTTTAAATGAACTAAAATCAAAACCATTAGATAAAGGTAACAAAAATTTTCAACCTTCGAACTTAGAAATTACAAAAATTAATATTGATAATTCAGCAGACAATGTAATTCCAGCTAGAGCAAGCGCTACATTTAATATCAGATATAATACACTTCATACATTCAATTCATTAAAAAAGAATATTTCTAAAATAATAAAAAAATATGAAAAAAAATATAAATTTAGATCCCAAATTCAATTTCAAGGGACTGGCACAGCATTTTTAACAAAACCCAATGCAATGGTTAAAAAAATTCAAAGTATAATTAGTAAAGAAACCAAACAAAGAACAGCTCTATCTACAATTGGAGGAACTTCTGATGCAAGATTTATAAAAGATATTGCGCCATGTGTAGAATTCGGTTTAGTTGGAAATACAATGCATCAAGTAGACGAAAGAACTTCAGTTAAAGATATGAAAAAACTAAAATCAATATATTTAAAAATAATTAAAAGTTTTTTCAGTTGAAAACTTCAGTTATTACATCATCAACATATCAAAATCACGATACAGGGCCCGGTCATCCTGAAAGAGTAGATAGAGTAAAAGTTGTAAATGAAGAATTAAAAAAACTTGATAAAAAAATTGAATGGTTTGAACCAAAATTATTCGATCAAAAAATTATTGAACATGTTCATAATAAAAAATACTTAAATAAAATTTTTTCTTCATTTCCTAAAAGCGGAATTCAGTTCCTGGATGGAGATACAATAGTATCGCCAGGATCAAAACAGGCCGCTTTAGATGCAGTAGGTTCTATCCTATTAGGAATTGATCAAGTCGTTAATAAACAGTTTAAAAATACTTTCTGTTCTGTAAGACCACCTGGTCACCATGCTGAAAGTGATAAAGCGATGGGATTTTGTATCTATAATAATATTGCAGTTGGTGCAGCGTATTTACTTAATCATTATAATTATAATAAAGTTGCGATTATCGATTACGATGTTCATCATGGAAATGGAACACAAGAAATTTTTTATAATAATCCAAATGTCTTATATATTTCTACACATCAATATCCTTTTTACCCTGGCACAGGATCTTCAAATGAAAAAGGGGGGTCAAACAATATTTTAAATGTTCCTTTAGAAGCAGGAACATCTAGTAATATTTATTTTAATAGTTTTGAACATGTTTTAAAAAAATTAAAAGACTTTAAGCCTGAATTTATTTTGCTTTCTTCAGGTTTTGATGCACATACTCAAGATCCATTAGCTCAAGTAAATTTAAAATCTAAAGACTTTTATGAAATTACTAAAAGAATTGTTAATGTAGCAAACAATATTTGTAATGGAAAAATTGTTTCAATTTTAGAAGGTGGTTACGATCTTAATGCACTAAGAGAAAGTGCTTATGAGCATGTAAAAGCTTTAATTGAAAATTAAATTTTAAGTTTTTTAAAAAATTCTAAAGCTTCAGGATTAGCTAAAGCTTCAACATTATTGATTTTTTCATTATTCAAAATTTTTCTAACTGCAATCTCGACAATTTTTCCACTTTTAGTTCTGGGAATATCTGGGCAGCTCTTGATTATCGATGGTACATGTCTTGGTGAACAGTTATTTCTAATTTTAGATTTAATGCTCTGTATCAAATCATCATTTAAAGTTAGTTGATCTTTTAATTTAACAAATAAAACAATTCTTACATCGTCATTATAATTTTGTCCGACAACTAATGCCTCGGAGATTTCTTCAAAACTTTCAACTTGTCTATAAATTTCAGCTGTTCCAATTCTAACACCACCAGGCTTTAATGTGGCATCAGACCTTCCATAAATTATGTATCCATTATTTTTAGTTTTTTGAATATAATCTGCATGATGCCAGATATTGTTGTATCTTTCAAAATAAGCAGATTTTATTTTTGACTCGTCATGATCATTCCAAAACTTTACAGGCATAGATGGAAAAGGTTGCTTGACTACTAATTCACCTTTTTCATCATTAGAAATACTATTTGCATCATCGTCAAATATATCAACTTCAATCCCAAGACTAGGTCCTTGAATTTCACCTGCATAAACAGATTGTAAAACATTTCCTATTACTAAGCATCCAACAACATCTGTACCTCCACTTATTGACGATAAGTGAACGTCTTCTTTTATATTTTTATAAACATACTCGAAACTTTCGCTTACTAACGGGGATCCAGTAGATGTAATAATTTTAAGATTACTAAGATCAAATTTGGAAGCATTAAATTTTTCGTTTTTTAAATGATCTATGTATTTTGCACCAACTCCAAATAGTGTGAATTGATTTTTAGAACAATATTGAATCAAAATATCTATCGAAGGGTAAAAAGGTGATCCATCATATAAATATATTGAAGCACCACAGGATAATGCCGCTACCTGCCAATTCCACATCATCCATCCTGTAGTAGTAAAATAAAATACTCTATCACCTTCTTTCACATCGCAATGTATAGAAAGTTCTTTTTTTTGTTCAATTAAAGCATTTCCAGCACCATGCACTATGCACTTGGGTACTCCAGTGGTTCCGCTAGAATATAAAATATAAACTGGATGATTAAATTCAAATCTATCAAACTTATCATCTTTATTAGATTTCTTTAAAATTTCTTCGAACCGATCGTAATCATGATTTGTATCTTCAGTTTTATTATAACTAAAAACTATGACTTTTTTTATTGATGGTATTTCTTTTAAAATTTGTGGAACTCGATCAATAATATTAATCTTTTTTCCGTTATAAAAATAATAATCACATGTGAAAAGAACTTTGGGTTCTATTTGTTTAAAACGATCTACTACTCCTTGAATACCAAAATCAGGAGAGCAACTTGACCATATATATCCATTTTTTGCAGTTGATAAAAAACTTATAACAGTCTCGATTGTATTTGGAACATAACCTGCGATACGATCATTTTTACTTAGACCAAGCTCTTTTAAAAAATAAGATATTTTGAAAACATTTTCACGTAATTTTTTCCATGAAATATTCTCTTCCAAACCATTTTCTTTTAAAGAGCATATGGCGGTGTCGTCATTATTTTTAATTAATAAATTTTCTGCAAAATTAATCTTTGAGTCTTTAAAAAATTGGTTCTTGTAAAATGATTTATCTTTAGTAATTATCTCATTACCTTTGCTTCCAATAATATTTGAATAATCCCAATATTCACTCCAAAAATCTTCAGGATTTTTAATTGACCAGTTATATAAATCTATAAAACTATCATTAAAATTTATTTTATATTTTTGTGATATTTTTTCTGCAAACTTTCTGATATTAGAATTTTCCTTTCTTCTTTCATCTGCATGCCATAAGAGTTTATTTTCCATTTTAATACTCAACGCTTTCTAAATACAAACCACATGCGGGTGCAGGCGGAGCACATTTATTTCTATCTTTTGAATTTAAAGCTTCATTTAGATATTTTAAAGTCCATTTATTTTCACCAACTACTTTTAAAGCTCCAACTATTGATCTTACTTGGTGTTGTAAAAACGATTTAGATTTTATTGTGTAAATTATTTCTTCATTTTTTTTTTTTATTTCAGAAAAAATAATTTCTCTTATTGGAGATGTGGCTTCACAAGAAGAAGCTCTAAAAGTTGTAAAATCATGTGTACCAAGAAATATTTCAGATGCCTTTTGCATTAATTCAACATTTAAATCTTTTGTTACATGCCAAACTTGATTTTCTAAAATTGCAGGAGCAGCTATACGATTTAAAATTTTATATATATATGTTCTCAACTTCGCATCCCTTCGAGAGTCGAAATGATCATCAATAGAATTTAAAGATAATATACTTATATTTTTTTTTTTTAAAAAATGATTAAGTCCAAGTAATATTTTTTGACAGTCAATTTTTTTATTATAATCAAAGTGAAATACTTGGCCAAGAGCATGAACACCTGTGTCTGTTCTTCCGGCTCCAAAAATTTTTGTATGTCCTAATTGAATTTCCAAGAAAGATTTTTCTATAAATTGTTGAATAGTATTTCCTCCTGGTTGTGATTGCCAACCTTCAAAACCTAAACCATTATATTCGACAACAGCTTTATAACGTGGCATTAATTAAAGTTATAACCTTTTAAAAATTCCTTAATTTTTTGTTTATTTTTCCCAGGCTTTTGAATTTCTAAAATTTCAATATATTTATCTTTACAGGCAATAAATAAACTATCATCTTTAACAATGATGTGGCCTATCTTCTTGGCTATCTTATCTGACAGTTTACACTCAAATATTTTTAATTTTTCGCCATTATAGTTAAAATATGAACCTGGGCTTGGTGATAAAGCATGAATTTTTGCGATTACGTTTTCCGCTTGCAAATCCCAAATAATTTCTTCATCTTCTTTAGTAATTTTTTTGGCATATGTTTTTAAGTTATGATTTTGTTCTTTAAATTCATAATCATTTTTATCTATCTTCTCGATCGCTTTTACAATTAATTCTGAGCCAATTTCCGCAAGTTTATTTTCAACATCTCCATGTTTAGAAGTTATGTTTAATGGAAAACTTTCTGTAAATAAAACTGGTCCGCTATCAAGTTCTTTTTCGATTTTCATAATCGAAATTCCTGTAAATTTATCTTTATTCATTATTGACCTCTGGATGGGTGCCGCGCCTCTCCATCTTGGCAATATTGATGCGTGAATGTTAATAAATAAACATTCCTTTAAAAAATCATCTGAAATAATTTGTCCATAAGCAGCAACAACTACTAAATTAAATTTTTTCACTTTAAAAAACTCTAAATCCTCATTTAAATTATTTGGAGTTCTTACATTTAAATTTAGCTCATTTGAAATCTCATGGACAGGGCTTATTAATTCTTTCATTCCTCTTTTAGATTTTCTTGGAGGTTGTGTAAATACTGTATCAATTTTGTAAATTTGATTAATTTTTTTTAATGCAGGAACAGCAAATCTTGGGGTACCCATAAATGCAATTTTCATAAAATATTAAATTATAAAATTTGTTTTTCTTGTTTTGCTTTTATCAATCTTTTTATAATCATATCTTTTTTTAATTTAGATAAATAATCTATAAATAATACTCCATCACAATGATCAACCTCGTGCTGAATACAAGTTGATAACAGATCATCAGCTTCTACTTCTTGTTTTTTTCCATTATAATCTAAGTATTGAAGCTTACATTTTTTTGGTCTAACAACCTCAGCAAAGTGTCCGGGTATCGATAGACATCCTTCTTCTCTAGAGCTTAGTTCTTCCGATTTCCAAATAATTTTTGGATTTACAATAAAAAATGGTTTTTTTGGTTCATCGTCTTTTGAAAGATCAATTACAATTACTTTTTTTAAAATTCCAACTTGAGGAGCTGCCAAACCGATGCCAGGTGCCTGGTACATGGTTTCAAGCATATTATCCATTAATTTTCTGATATCATCATCAACGTTTAAAACATTATCTGCTTTTTTTCTAAGTATTGGATTAGGTTCTTTAATAATTTCTAAAAGTGACATTTATTTTTCACCTATAGAATTTCTATATTTAAATGCTGAAAATAATGTCCCGTCATCTAAATACTCAATTTCACTTCCAACAGGTAAACCATGGGCTAACTTGGTAATCTTAATTTTCAAACTTTTTAAGCTATCGTTAATGTAATGTGCTGTCGTTTGACCTTCAATTGTAGCAGATGTTGCAATAATTACTTCTTTAACATTATTTTTTTTAATTCTTTCAATCAAAGAACTAATTAACAAAGAATCTGGGTCCGAACCATTTAATGCTGATAATGTACCTCCAAGAATGTGATAATGACCTTTATAAATATTTGTAGCTTCCATAGCCCACATGTCAGCAATATTTTCAACAATACAAAGTTGATCGTATGAATGATTAATATACTGGCATTTGCTAATACTACAATTTGCATCTTTAGATTTAATAGCTCCACAAATTTTACATCTTAAAATTTTTTCATGAGCACTATTTAATGTATCAGCAAGAGGTTTTATTAGATTTTCTTTATTCTTTAAAAGATGTAAGGCAATTCTTCTGGCAGACTTTGGTCCAAGGCCAGGTAGGCGAGAAATCAGATTTATTAAATTATCAAGAACAGGTTCAGTAAATTTCATTATTACATCGGGAATTTAAAGCCCGGAGGCATTTTTAAACCTCCTGTTATTTTAGACATTTCTTCTTGTGTCTTACTCTCCACTTCTTTCTTTGCATTATTTGTGGCGGCAACAATCAAATCTTCCAATACTCCCTTATCTTCTTTTAAAATTTCTTCACTAATGTCTATTTTAACAACTTCAAAGTTGCCGTTCATTTGTACCTTCACGGCGCCTCCACCCGCAACACCCTCTGCTATAACATTTTTTAGACCATCTTTTGCTTCTAGCATTTTTTGTTGCATTTCTTGCGCCTGTTTTAACATTTTACTAAAATCCATATTACTCCTCTCCTCCATCTAAATTTTTAACATCAATAAGTTCTGCATCTGGATATATTTCATTAATTTTTTTATATACGTTAGTTTTTTTCACGCTCTCAAATAATTTATTTTTGGATCTTATTTTTTTTTCGTAAATTGTGCTGTCACCTTTTTCCTTAGATAATGTTATTATCCATCTATAATTTGTCCAATCCAGTAGCTTGGATGAAAGATTTTTAACAAAATCTTTTGATAACTTTTCATTAAATTCAATATCAATTTTACCATTTGAAAAATTTACTAATCTTACATTTCTTTCCAAATCATATTTTAACTGTAATTCTTTATTTTTTTCTACAAGATTTACTAAATCATGAAAGCTATTAATATGTGAAGTGATTTTTTTCTCATCAAAATTTGATTTTGGTTTTTCTAACTCTTGAGAAATATTTTTAATTTGTGGTGTTAACTCATTACTATTTTTTGATCTATTATCTATAGACAGATTATTATCTAAATTATTATTTTCTATCTGATTAAGTACATCTTGCGGGTTAGGCATGTTTTGCAAATGGCATAGTCTTGTCAATAACATTTGAAAAGCTATCGATAAGTTTGGATATAAATTTAAATCCTCTAAACCCTTTAATAAGAAATGCCATAATAAAGTTAGATAGGTCAAATCTAATTCTTTAACTAAACTATTTAATCGTTCGGAGTCGTTTTCTGAAATACTAAGATCATTTGTGATTTTGCCTAATGTTTTCGTCCTGGTCATCAAATAACAAGCTTCCAATAGGCTATTCAATACAAGTTTAGGGTCGGCACCAATATCAAAAATTTTTTCTGTAGCATCAATAGATTTTTCTAAATTTCCTTCTACAATAAATGACATCAAATCAAAAATTTTGGATTGATCTGCTAGTCCAAGCATACTCCTTACTTTTTCTTCATCAACTTTTTCACCCATGAAATTATAAGTGATAATCGCCTGATCTAAAATTGATAAAGCATCTCTAACAGATCCTTCGGATGATTTAGAGATCAAAGTTAAAGAATTTTCATCAACCTCTGCTTTTTCTTTTTCACAAATTTTTTTTAAAAAATTTTTCATTTCTTCAACTTTAATTCTTCTTAAATCGAACCTTTGACACCTGGATAAAATAGTAACAGGAATCTTTTTTACCTCTGTTGTAGCTAGTATAAATTTTAAATGTGGAGGAGGCTCTTCTAAAGTTTTTAGGAGTGCATTAAAGGCTTGTTTAGACAACATATGTACCTCGTCTATTATAAATACTTTAAATTTAGCAGTTGAGGGATGGTATTTTGATGCCTCTAAAATTTCTCTTATATCATCAATTCCAGTTTTAGATGCGGCGTCCATTTCTAAAATATCTATATGATTTGAATTTATAATAGCATCACAATGACAAAAATCTTGTTCAGTACATTTTTGATTAGACGAAAAATCAACCTTACAGTTAATAGCTTTCGCTATAATTCTTGCAGTTGTTGTTTTTCCTGTACCTCGTATACCTGTTAATAAATACGCATTAGGTACTCTTTCTAATTTGATGGCATTTTGAATAGATAAAACCATGGCCTCTTGTCCTATTAATTCATTAAACTTTTGAGGACGGTATTTTAAAGCTAAAGGTTTTCTATTATTCATAATATTCTTTCAACGGGGAACTGAGTAATAACCTGGAAAGTATACGGTACGGCTGCTTTCTTTCGAACCTGACCGGATTAACGCAACATCCACCTATTACCAATCCCCCATTGTAATATAACAACTTAGTTTAAAATCTACAGACTTGAATCTGTGGACTAATGACTATTTCTATATTCAGAAGCTAAGTAAACTCCTAAAATATCTAGACTTTCAGTATTTTTTTTTAATTCATCTAAGGCGGCATTAACTTTTGCTTCTTTTAAATGTCCTTCAATATCCAAATAAAATAAAGCCTGATCAAACGAATTATTAACTGTAAAACTTTCTAACTTTGTAAGGTTAACATTGTTTGAAGCAAAACCACCCAATGAATTATAAAGTGCTGCGGGTAAACTTTTTAGCTTAAAAATGCAAGTTGTAATATATTTTTTATTTTTTTCAAAATTTTTTAAATCTAATTCTTGTGAAGACATAATTAAAAACCTAGTTGTATTTCCAGAAATATCTTCAAAGTTTTTTTCAATAATATCAAGGTTATAAATTTCAGCAGCTAATTCGGAAGCTATAACCGCTACATCGGAATTTTGTTCTTCACTTAATTTTTTTGCAGCACCTGCTGTATCAGCCTCGATAATTGGACTTAAATTGTACTCATTAATTTTTTTATGACATTGTCCAATTGCATGTGAATGACTTTTTACATATTTGATTTTTTTTAAATCATTTCCTTTTTTTGCAAGTAAACAGTGATTAATCTGATGAAAAAACTCTCCAATAATGCTTAATTTATATTTTGGTAAAAGATAATGTACATCTGCAACTCTTCCTGCAATAGAATTTTCGATAGGAATAACTGTGTTTATATTTTTATTATTTTTGACTAATTCCAATGCTTGATCAAAAGTTTTACATGGGACAACATCAACATTTTCAAAAATTTCTTTTGCAGCTAAATGGGAATAAGAGCCAAGCTCACCTTGTATTGCAATTTTAATTTTCATAATAACTTTCTTATTTTTTCTAGATCTTCTGCAGTATCAACACTTAAAGGATTATCATCTGTATATCCAACGAAAATGTCGATATTATGATCAATAAATCTCATTTGTTCAAGACTTCGATCAATCTCATTTTTAGTTTTTTTCATATCAACAAAATTTTTTAAAATATTAGTTTTATAGGCATAGACGCCGATATGATGATAAAAAAATTTTTCATTTTTTACTTCCCTTACAAAATTTATAGCTTTTTCAAATTTATTAATTTTTAAATTTTCATTTGTTATGACTTTTACAATATTTTTGTCTATAACTTCTTCAGGATCAGTTATTTGACTTGCAACTGTAGAAACCATAACATTAGGATTAGATATCATAAAGCTATTAATTAAATCTATTGTTTTAGGATTTATCATTGGCATGTCACCTTGAACATTAATAATAATTTCATGATCAAGTTGTAATTTCTCTATTGCTTCATAAATTCGGTCACTGCCCGTAGTATGATGTTTTCCAGTTAAGATTGCATTCCCACCATTTTTTTTAATTTCATTTAAAATTTCTTCATCCGCAGTAGCTACAAAGACGTCATTTACATTTGAAGCAACTGACCTTTCCCAAACATGGGAAATCATTGTTTTATTATTAATTTTAAGCATTGGTTTATTTGGAAGTCTTTTAGCTGACAAATGACTTGGGATTATAATTGCAGTTTTATTCATCAATTTTAAGTGCGACAACTGTTACATTATTTATACTCTAAATCTCTTAAAAAATAAGATATGAATTTATTAATTTAATAATGGATAGTTTTGAATTCAATAAAATTGCTGCAGCCGTCTTAACTACAGCTTTGGTTTTTATAGGCATTAAAGAACTAGGAAATGTGATCTATCAAGTCGATAAACCCAAAAAATCAGCATATAAAATTGAAGGAGTAATTGAAAAAACATCTGTAGCAAATACAGCAGTAAAAGAGGAAGAAAAATTGTCCCCAATTACCCCTCTACTTGCAAGCGCATCTATAGATGCGGGTGCTAAAGTTTTTAAAAAATGTGCGGCTTGCCACAGCGTTGATAAAGGTGGTGCTAATAAAGTTGGACCAGCTTTATGGGGCGTGGTTAATAGAAAAGTTGGTGGTGTTGAGGGATTTAAATATTCTGCAGCATTAAGTAATTATGGAAAAAATTGGACTTTTGAAGAATTGAATGGTTTCCTTCATAAGCCAATGAAATATATAAAAGGTACAAAGATGGGTTTTGCTGGTCTAAAAAAAGATAAAGATAGAGCAGATGTAATTGCTTACATGAACAGTAAAAGCGATACACCGGCACCCACAAAATAAAATCAATTTTTAAAGACCTCAATTAAAAATTTATGATTAAAGATTTTTCAATTTTTTTAAAAAAAGAAACAATTATTATGTCTGGACTTGGTTTTTCTGCAGGCTTACCAATAATGTTAGTTTTTTCAACTTTGTCTGTTTGGCTTGTAAAAGCTGGTATAGAAAGAAGCACAATTACACTATTTAGTTGGGCAGGATTTGCTTATTCATTTAAGTTTTTGTGGAGTCCAATAGTAGATAAATTTAAAATACCATTTTCAAGTAATATTGGTCATAGAAGAAGCTGGTTATTTTTAACTCAAACTCTAATTTTTTTTTCAATAATCTTAGCATCCTATTCAGATCCTCAAAATAATTTAAAATTTATGGCAACATCTATTGTTTTAATTGCTTTTTTTAGTGCAACCCAAGATATAGTAATTGATGCATTTAGAATCGAGTCAGCTCCAGAAAAAAAACAAGGTCCCTTATCCGCTATGTACTTGGCAGGTTATAGAATAGCCATGATTGTTTCAGGTGCAGGAAGTTTGTGGCTAGCATCATATCTTGGAAGTGAAAATTACAAACTTGAAACTTGGAGGTATGTTTATCAGATTATAGCAATTTTTATGTTTATAGGAATAATATCAACCTGGTGTGCAACAGAACCAAACCTTAAAAGAAAAATATATAATAATTTTAATCAAGTCAAATTTACAATTTCAACAATTTTATCAATTATAATTTTTTTCCTTGTATTCTTTAATTTCCCAAAAATTAATAACTTAAATAATTTTTATTATTTTTTTTTTAATATTTTAAAAATTTCTTTTAGTTTCGGAATATCTCTTTTATTTCTTACAATCTTAGAAAAGATAAAATTTTTGCCAAAAAATGTGTCTGAAGAAATATTTTTAAATCCAATCATAGAATTTTTTGATAGATATAAAAAAATTGCAGTCATAATTTTACTATTGATTGGATTATATAGAATTGCTGATGTTGTGATGGGTGTAATGGCAAATATATTTTATCTTGAAAAGGGTTATGAAATAAAAGATATAGCGACTTTCTCTAAATTTTTTGGTTTAATTGCAACAATTGTTGGTGGTTTACTGGGTGGAGCATTTGCAATGAAACTTGGAACTTATAAAAGTTTACTTATCGGTGCAATAACTGCAGCTTTAACTAATTTGCTATTTTCGTTACTAGCAATAATTGATAAAAATTTATATTATTTGGCAATTATAATAATAGCAGATAATTTAGCAGGTGGATTTGCAGGCGCTGCATTCGTAGTTTACTTATCATCCTTAACCTCAATTCGTTTCACTGCAACACAGTATGCTTTATTTAGTTCATTGATGTTATTTATTCCAAAACTTATTGCTGGGTATGCTGGTTCAATTGTAGACGTGATCAACTACCCTTTTTTTTTTATTTTAACTGCTATTTTGGGGCTTCCAGTAATTTTTCTCATTATTTATTTAAATAAAACAGATTTAAAATTTTACAGAAAGTAACTCTAATGTTATTCAGAATAATGAAGTTTATTGCATCTTTACTATTTTTTTTAACTATAGCTACTTTCTCGTCAGCAGAATTTAAACCTTTAACAAAAAAAGAGTTTTTGGATAGGAATCTCAAAGCCTTAGAAAAAAGATTTAATCAAATTGATACAAATAAAGACCAGAAAATAGATGCAAAAGAAAACGAAGCCTGGAGAAAAAAAGTGTTAGAGGCCCGAAAAAAAAGATTAGCTCAAATACAAAAGCAAAGACAAGAACTAAGGAAAAAAATTGATATTAATAAA
>Ga0255782_10002916_pt1 | contig 13274 bp, 9 predicted proteins | sample 101ome_26_FD_179980 | JGI IMG/M metagenome (GOLD analysis project Ga0255782, IMG submission 179980) | Coastal salt marsh microbial communities from the Groves Creek Marsh, Skidaway Island, Georgia - 101408AT metaG (version 2) | ecosystem: Environmental > Aquatic > Marine > Intertidal zone > Salt...
TCTAAAATATAATAGTTCTCAAATTTTATCGTTTGTTATTTTAGTTATTTGTCTCATTGCTGTTTCAGACAACGTTGATTTAATTAATAAAGTTTATTGGATGGGCATTACTATTATTAGCCTTGGTTTAGTTAAAATAAATTTTAAATTAAAAAATATAGTACTTGCAATTTATGCAACATTTTTACTTTATATACAGTTTATTCTTGATCAATATGTTTTTACTGAGGAATTTTTTATTCATTGTTTAGGTGTTTTATTAATAGTTAAATTTGCAGAGTTAAATTCAAAAAATAATCTTTTATCTTTTAATTTAATTTGCATGGTAATAAGTATTTCAAGTTTAATAAATGGCCAGGATTTATTTAGCTCAACCCTTTCTCTTGCAATAATTATTCTACTTGTTGTTAATTTGTATTTAATTCAACAAAGAGAATTAATGGATTTTAATTTAAAAAATGTTTTAAAATATTTGGGATTTGGATTTAGTATATTTCCAATAATTATTATATTTTATTTATTATTTCCACGTACAGAAATAAACTTTAGATTATTTAATCCCTCAGCCAGTTCTTTGGGTATTCCAGATACCATTAAACTAGGATCCTTTGAAAATTTTGCAAATTCTGATGAAAAAGTATTCACACTTGTGAACCAGGATTTTGAAAAAAAAGACTTATACTTTAGGGTTAAGATATTTGATTATTTAGAAGAGGATAAATCTTGGCGACCTACATCAGGTTATTATTTATATAATAACTATAAAAATAGCCTTAAAATTAAGAGTTTTGAAACCTTAGAGGATACATATCAAATTATATTAGAGCCTTACAAAAGAAAATGGATCCCATCCCTTAATGCCTCAAGACCAACTGACAATTTAATTAAAATTGGAGAAGATCCTTTTAATCAAACTTTTATAAGCAGAGATGTAATAGATCGAAAAAAACAAATTGAATTTCAAAGGCATAAAATATCTTACGAGATTAACGATCAATTAAAAAAATATTATACTGATTTACCTGATACGGTATCAGATGAACTTAAAAACTGGGTCAATCAAAACAAGCAAAATAAAACTAATGTTTCTTATTTAAATTATATTTTAGATACTTTTGCAGATGGAACTTATTATTACAATCTAAGCCCTGAGGTTAAATCAGAAAATAGCTATGCAGATTTTTTCTTTAGAAATAAAGAGGGTTACTGTGAATACTTTGCAGGCACTTTCGTCATTCTTGCAAGACTTGCAAATATTCCAAGTCGAATTGTTTCTGGATATTATGGTGGTGAATTAAATACTGTTGGAGATTTTTTTGAATTTAGACAAAAAGATACTCATGCTTGGGCCGAGGTTTGGCTTGATGGACAGGGGTGGGTAAGAGTAGATCCAACATCTGTGATTGCAAGCTCTAATATAAGAAATAGTTTAAATGATATGTTTAACAATGAACAACAATTTTCAGGATCATTCTTTTCAATGCAGATATTTACGTTAATGAGTTACTATGTTAATTATGCAGACTTTGTATGGACCAGACATTTATTATCTTATGATAATTCTAAGAGACAATCTTTTATTAAAGATCTAATTAATTTTAAATTCTCTAAAGTATTTTTATGGATCTTTTCTCCAATAATAATTTTAATATTATTAAGAGTTTTATTTAAATTTAATAAATCAAATATTGTAACATTAATGTTTAATTATATAGTTTGGAAAAGCAAAAAAGATTTAACTATTTTAAATTCAGATACCCCTCAAGAAATTATTAAAAAACTTAAATTAGGTTATCAAAATAAATATCAATCTTTCTTTAATCTTTATGAAAATTTTAGATATTCAAATCAAAATATCGAGTTGACAAAGATCTTTAGAACTTTTATGTCAGCAAAATAATGAAAAAAATAATAACAGTTTTAATTTCACTTATTATTATTATTTATATTTTAGTTGAATTTATTGGTGATGGTTTGATTAAAAGTTCTCTTGAAAGTAATATTTCAAATTCACTGGGTAGATCTACTTCCATAGGTGATTTAGATATAAGCTACTTAAAAGGTCAGGCTGAAATTGAAGATTTAAAAATCAATAATAAAGATTTTCCAGGTCAATTAATTTCAATTAATAAAGCTACAGCAAAATTAAATACATCTTCTATTTTTAGTAACAAAATTGAAATAGATGAAATCAAAATTGAGGGTGTTAATTTGAGTTATTATTTTAATGTAAATAAAAATATGAAGGTTAAGGATAATGTTAAATCCTTAGAGGAAACACTTTCAAAAGGAAGCACAAGTTCTAAAAGTTCAAAAGAATTTATTATTAAAAAATTAACTTTAAATAATATTATTTTATCTGCCTCATCTGAAAATCTTAATATTGATCAAAAAATTAACTTTGAAAATTTAGAATTTAATAACATTGGAAACACCAAGGATAGTAAGGATTATAAAACAGTTCTTAAAGAAACTATTGAAAAAGCCATGAAAGATATGAAAAATAAGGTGTTAAGTGGCAATGTTGGTAGTGCTTTAGATAAGGTTAAAAATATTGATCAAGACAAAATAAAAGAAAAGATCAAAAAGGAACTTTATGAAAATAAAGATAAAGTAAAAGATAAACTTAAAAAGTTACTGAATAAAAACTAGAAGTTTCCTTCTCTCCAGTTTGTTCTTATAATTCCTTCAGTGTTAGCAATTGTTAGTTTTTGAACTAAATCTTTTTTCGTTCCTGTAGATTGACCTGCAATGTTTGCAAATAATTTGTCTCCAAAAGTTACAATTTTAGATAACACACCGTCTCCAACGTAATGACATTCTTTATCTTTTACGTGAGGTCCCATTTGACCTGAATAATTAGCACCACACTCATCATCTACTGCACAGATAAATGCTTGTCCGATACTACATTTATTAACCGAAGTTGATGGTTCATAAATTGGGAAATAAACAACACCACCCGTAAGAGTTGGCTCTGCAGTTACTTTTTGAGATCTTGGTAATTTAATAAACCAGCCTTGATCTTTTGGAGGAGAAGCGCTAGAAGTTAAAGCACATTTTGCACCTGTATTGTCTCCTGTTGTGTCTGTGCAGTAATAAAATTTATCTAATAAACGAGAAATTGCAGAACTTTTAACAACGTTAAATAAAGGGAAACTGGTATCTCTAAAACCTAACATTAAATTTTCCATTGATGAACTTGTTGAACCAATTCTTTCATAATCTCCTGTTCCAGTGAATAACCATAAGTTTTTAGATGTAGTTCCAATTCCACTATCCATTGCATGGAACATATATCTACCATTAGAAGGTGTGGCCTGCACATCAAGAAGTATAGTTTTATCATATAGACTTAGGGCATTTCCGTCTCTCCTAGTATCCATATTGGTTAAATTTACTTTTGAAACTTTACCCTCAAGATCATTTAAATAAACAAGCGCACCCGCATAAGATACGCCAAATGAACTATCTGCTGTGATTACAACTGGCGTTGAAGGAATAGAATTTGTAATATCATTTCCTAATTTATCTTCAATTGGAACAACTTTTTCTACTTTCCCTGGATTAGTTGTATCTTCTAAATTTATTACAAATAAATTAGATCCTACATCTTCCGCATAAGCACCAAAACCACCTCCCATAACTGCAACATAAATATTATCATCTATGTTTGTATCTCCAGCTCCATCATTAGGTAAACGGAAAATTCTAGGAGCTGACCACGTTTCACCTAAACCACTATAGTCATACTCTGGCTGTGTTGTAACTCCTGTTAAAGTTGAACCTTGATTAATTTTTATTGCAAGAAGTGTGCTTGATTTGGTGTCATCTCCTGGGTCTCCTCCATAGTATGTAATATCTTGGTTAAAGGTAATTAATGTTCTACCGTTTGAATCTTTGCTTAAAGAATAGTTTGTTGTTGCAACATCATTTATTAAAACGGTTAGGTCTGATTTTTGAACATTATCAACAGGAAAAGTCCATGTTCTTGATTTGTAACATTGATTGTTTCCAGAAGCATCGCAAGTCATGCTTCCCACACTGTTATTGTAATTATCTGTTACCAATGCTGCCTCTGTAAATTCCGATAAAGGATAAGAAGTTGCTATATAATCATAATCACTCATTAAATTATTATGATCCATTATATGTACTTTGTTTCTAGTGGTATCATTAAGCACTGAATATAAATGCAACGGCGCATCTGGATCTGTAACATCTAATACAGAAAATCCAGCTCCACCTCTACCATAAGGGATCATTAAAATTGTGTGCCATTGTTTTGAACTATCGTATGCACTTTGAAAATACATATCATGAACTGTAGGTGATCCATCAACTCCATAAATTGCATTAGATCCACCTTTTCCTGCTCTATTTAAATTTACATTTACAATGCTTGGTAGTTTAGGAAGTATAAACGGAGGAACAAAAGCCCATTTTTCTTTTCCAGTTTTTGTATCAAATGCATGAAGCATACCATCGTTTGCACCTACATAAATTATCTCTTGTCTATTCGCTTTTGAATTTGCCCATGAGGTGTAATTATTTTTTGATCTCCAATAAGATTCTTGATTTGTGTTTCTAAAGGCAACTTCTGCTGAAGGTGCGCCTACAACTACCAATTCAGAGTGATAGATATCTCCAAGAACTTTTGGTCTTTTTTCATTTAATTTGCAATCTCCATCGTAATCAAAATAATCTTCTCCACGTAAAAAATTAATTAATCCTTTAACATCATCATCCGTTCCATTTGTAACTCCGCTTGTAGATGAACATCTTCTAGAATTTTGAGGATTGTCAGTTACGCTATGATAACCATTAACTTGGTTTCCAGTTAACTGAAACATTGCATTTATTTCATTCCAGTTAGTAGTTGTAAAATTATTATAATTTGAATAACTCGTTCCAGGTATTGCACTCCAAATTTTTCTACTTGAAGGCGATCCTATCATATCATCTGCACTCCAATTCCCTTTATCATTTTCATCTAAAACACCTTCTTTGCTCATTGCGGTTCTAGTTAAGGTTCCATTCCACTCTTCATTTTGTACATAGTCAAATTGTGCCTGGAATAATGATCCACCTTTTTCAATAGTTGCAGTGATTGCAGGTGCCGTAAATGATAATTTAGATGCAATAATTTGTGAGATAGCAGCTTTTAATTGAGTTTTTAATGCTTCTGTTGTATCTGCAATAATTACATCTTTTGTTCCACCCGCTATAGCTATATCTCTAAAATTATTTAATCCACTTCCACTTATTCCACCTCCATAAGCAACAGTGAAAGTTTTAATTTTATGCTTATTTAATAATTCTTTTGTTACACCCTTAGCTCTTGAGTGATTGCCCCAGGCCCCATCTCCAATCACTAAAATATAACTATTTTGGCATGTTAAATTCTTATCAATAGGTGAAAACTTAGAATGTAAGTAATATTCCTTTGCTATTTTTGCCCAAGCATAAGCGTCTGTTCCTCCTCCAGGATTTACACTTGAAATTATTTGATTAATTCTTGATGCACCTTCTTTATGTGCTCTTACTTTTAAACAATTCCTATAATCACAAGGAGTAGCTGTACCAGTGGTAATGTTTCCTCTCCAATTACTAAAGCCACTATAATAACCACTGGACCAATAACCAAAACCAAAATTAACACCAGCGGTTAATGAAGAGTCTGTTACTATTGCTTTAATTGCTTCATGAGCACCACTCATTCTTGTTCCCATCATGCCACCAAATTCTTTTAAAAAACCAAGGTTAAGATCAAATGCTTGAACAGAACCATGAGCATAATTGGCAACAAAAACTCTATTATTATTATTGTCGAAAGCGACACCCGCAGGATAATACATACATACTTTAGCAGCTGTTGACGCTACCCTGCAATTTCTACCAACACTGCTGTAACTTGCGCTAGTTTTAGCAGCATTGAGAGTTATTTTATATAATTTATGTTCATAATAACTTGTACCATATAAAATATTATCATCAGTTGGATGTGAAGCTAAACCATAGCCATAATACCAACTGCTTTTATAAATTGCGCTCGAATAGGATCCTACATTTACACAGCCATTACTATTTCGAGTAAATCTGAATAAATATCTACTATAGTATGTATAAAAATTGTTTCCAGATGCATCCAAACTTCCACCAATACCATTTCTTATTTCACTCCTATAATTATAATTACAACTTATATTTTTATTAGTACTCAAATTTCTAGTAAGACCTTGCCAATATCGAGCACTAAATACATTCATAATATTATTTTTTATACTTAAATGTCTTGGATAATATACTCTATAGTTCCAATCACATGCACCTGTTGTTAAATTAATTCTAAAAACACGATGTGTATAGTATGATGTAACATACAAAAATCCGTTATGGACTTGCATACCGTAAGAATAATAAACTCTACAATTTCCACTTCCTCTGTATGTTCCACTTGATCCAAACGTGCTATCCAAAGCTCCTGTTGCGTAAGTTATTTTTTTAATACCCATAGTGTGATATTGGGCTCCATATACGTCTCCATTTGTATCTACCGCAACAGTCGTTGGATAAATAAATCCTGTACCACTTGTCATCCTAACCGACATGCTTCCAGATTTATCAAGAAGGATTAAAACGTTTGCAGGAACATCACTAATTCCTGATCCTGGAGGTAAATTTTTTGCAAATGAATTTTGAGAAAATAAAATTAAAGCAAAGATTAGTTTTAAAATAAATGATTTAATTTTCATTTTTTTCCTCTGCCTCTTGCTCTAATTTGTTATAAAACTCACCTAGCTTCTTGTCGTATTTTTTATTGGTAATAAATATTTCTTCTTCAATTAACCCTTCAGAATTAAAAATTCTTTTATAAATAATTAATTGATTAAATCTCTCCCATGCATAAAAGCTATTAAAGATTTGTGGATTTTGTCCTGTATCAAAGTCTCCATAAACTCTTTTTGCATAATTCATTAATGTAAGTTTATTAGACTCGGTATTTTCTCCATCATTTATTGCAATCATTCTTATTGCAGCAAGATTTGCTTTCTCTTCTGTTTTGCCTAAAAAAACATATTCCACAGCAATCATATCATTTAAATTATCATTAGGACAAACTTCAATCGATTGGACTGGTAGCATAAACTGACCTTGAAACATGGGCATTGGTGGTGCAAATTTATCAAATAATTTTTTTCCTTTATCACCAATATCAATAATAAAATTACATTTTGCCTCGGCAGATCCGTAAATAAATGTGGAGAATAATAATGTTAGAAGTAAACTTTTAATTAGTTTTTTAAATTTCATATCAAAATTAAGACGAATAAATTTTTTTTTATTCGTTTCTTAATTATACTTTAAATAGTTAATATTTTTAAAGGGCTAAGTAGTTCATTTTAGGTGCTTAAGCCTTAAATGAACAAAATTTTTGAGTTTTTTTATTGCGGAAGAACCATTGTGCTCTCTAAAGGCACAATTATTTTGCCATTATCATAGATACCACAACCAAATATTCTATAAGCCATTCCATCGTTTCCACTATCTGTCGCATCTTTTTTGATACTTTCTCCAGTTCCTTTAAATGGAGCTGCACCGATTTGGGTTAAGAAATATTGATATTTAAATTTTTCTAATCTGGTTCTTTCTTTTGTATCTGTGCCAATGACATTGTCCGTTAAAAATTCTCTATAATTTTCTGAAAAATAAACTACCATTTTAGATGAAGTCTTGTCGGGTGTATCTGGATTAGGTCCGTATACTGCTTTAAATGTTGGTCGGTCTATATCTGAAAAACTATTATAACATGCGCTAACAGAAGAGTGGGGTGGGTTTGTAACTGATGCATTGTTTGGTGGTAGATTTCTTTTAGAGATATCTCTATCACCATTACCATTAGTTTTATAAGGGCCTTTAAATTGGTTTAGTAAATATTTTTCCCCCTCAAACAAAGCTGTCTCAGCTACATAAAAAGTTTGTTGGTATTCATCACTAATATTATTACTTTGGTGGTCGCTTGCAGAAATAACAATTAAAGCACCTCCCATTAATGACATCGCCATTAATAAAACTAGAGATAAAACTAAAGCAAATCCTTTTTCATTTTTTCTATTCATTAATTTAATCCTATATTTCTCGCATTTGCTGTTACTGAAATTGTTTCTCTTAAATATTTATCTTGTTCTTCAATATCTCTTTTTGATGTAATGGACATAATTTTTCTAACGGTATTATCTAATTTTCTATCTGCTCGATAAAATGGTTTTGATGATCGAATAACTAATCCAATATCAACTGTTTTAACATCATATGCTCTGGCATTCGATGGTGTTGTTGGATTTGTACTTGTTATAATTTGACCATCTTCATCAAAAGGAACAAACACTAAGTCTTGAACATAATCTAATATTTTTTCTTCAAAGTAAGTTGTATCATCCCCATCTGTTGCAGGATTTTTCCAACCATTTGCAACTGTATCCCAAACTTCTTTTGATTTTATTACTGAAAATCCTTCAATTGGAGTTGTTCCTCCTGGTTTTGTTTCATCAATGATCGTTGATGCTTTGCATTCATATGTAATTTTATATCTTGTATAACTATATCTACTTCCAGCAGGTTTAGTGCCATCATAGATAATTCCACCATAAACAATTTCTAACTTATCGCACGTTCCTTTAAATCCTGTTCCTTTTGTAATCTTAATTGGATTGTGCGAAGTTGAAGCCGCGATATCATCGTTTACATATTTATAACCTGCCATTCGAACTTCCCTTAAAATTTGTCCAACTAAATCTCTGCCTGCTTGGCTTATTTTGGCTCTATCTGTTACTTGTTGGTAAGTATTATTTACAATAGTGTATGATGTAAACATTGCAGCCATCATTAAACTTGAAATTACAACTGCAATTAAAATTTCAATTAAAGTTAAACCAGCATCTCTACTTAATTTTTTTTTCATTAATTAACTTGGAAATATAATTTCTTAGTTTTAGATCCACCTTCTAATTTTAATTCCATTTTACCCACATACACTGCATCGTGCGTGTCTGATTTTTTATAAGGACAACCATCCGTACAAATTTTGTACATGTCTAAAGCTTTACTTTCAGTAGTTGAGTCTTTACATTTTAAAAAATCCTTAGACATTCTTGATGTCCATTTATCTCTTTTGTTATCAACCGCGTTTCCTTTAGTAAAATTAGTAATATTCGTTGGAGTTGAATTACCGCACTGAGTATTTTTTAATTCCCATGGATTTGTTATTAAATAATCAATAAATTTAACTGCAGATCTTTCAGCATTTTTATCTGAGAATAAATCTTCAGCCACCATCCCTGCTAAATAAGTAGCTTTTGTTCGCTCTCCTGATACATCAATTGATCTAACTGAGTATTGCACCATCTGAAATACAGCAACAAAACCAATACCAATTATAGCAGTTGAGATAAGTGCCTCTAATAAAGTAATTCCTTTTTCGGCTGCTCTTTTTATTTTATTTATTTTTTTATCTACTTCGCCAATCATTTTTTGAATAATTCCATTTAAACTTTTGTATCATACCAAATCTTGAATAATTCACCAAATAAACCGGGAGCTGATCAGTTGCATCAAATGCTTTGTTTGGGGCATCACACGTTTTTTCTTTATCATAACAAATAGCTACATAGTTATTTGTTGTTTTATTATCTAAAACTATATTTTGTTGGCTGTCCGCTAAGTTCCATTGTTTAAAATATTTTCCACCTTTAGAAAAACAAATTGCGCTACCCCCTCCACCCGCTAGATGAAATAATTTTATTCCATCTAAATTATAACTAATCAATTCGTCAGCACTTGAAAATATTGTATTTGTACAATCAATAGATGATCCGGCATTTAATAAATTAGAGAGCGCGTCTTGTTTAATTCCGTGTGCAGTAATTTTAACTTCTGTAGGAGATGTACTGGTATCTGTTTCTATAGTAACTCTTGTATAAGGATAAGATCCTCTTTCAACTTGTGTTGTTGCAGTTGTAAATACTGTTGCAATTTTTTCTGAATGCGCTCTTACTTTTCTATCTACTTGCCATTTTGTAAAGTTAGGAAATCCAATTCCTGCAACAACGCCAACGATTGCAAGAACAACCATTACCTCGATAAGTGAAATACCTTTAATGTTCTGCTTTTGCTGCGCTCGCATCTATTTTACCTGAAGTAACAAGATCCTGAATTGATTTTTCCATTGTAATCATTCCATCTCTTACCGCAGTTTGCATGATGCTTGGAATTTGGTGGATCTTTGCTTCTCGAATTAAGTTTTGAACAGGAGCAGTACATTTCATAACTTCAAACGCACCACATCTTCCTTGACCGTCTTTAGTTTTAAACAATCTTTGTGTGACCACCATTTTTAATGAAGTTGAAATTTGTGCTCTAATTTGTGCTTGTTGTTCTGGAGGAAATACGTCGATGATCCTGTTAATCGTACTTGGTGCACCGCTTGTGTGTAATGTTCCAAAAACTAAGTGACCTGTTTCAGCAGCTGTTAATGCAAGAGATACTGTTTCTAAGTCCCTCATCTCTCCAACTAGAATTACATCTGGATCTTCCCTTAGAGCCGCTTTTAAAGCAGCAGCAAATGATTGGGTTTGTTTTCCAACTTCTCTGTGAGAGACAATACTGTGATTGTCTGTATGAATAAATTCAACTGGGTCTTCAACTGTAATAATGTTTGCAGTTCTTGTTTTATTGATTTCATTTACAATTGCCGCAAGCGTTGTTGATTTACCTGATCCAGTTGGACCAGTAACTAAAACTAAACCTTTATGCATATCAATTATATCGTAAAGAACTTGTGGAAGGCTGAACTGTTCCATATCAGGAATTTTACTTTCAACTCTTCTACAAACACATGCTGGTCCATTAATAGTTTTATAAAAGTTAGCTCTAAATCTTAATCCACTTAAAGTAATTGCGGTATCAAGTTCATGAGTTGTTTCAAATTTTTCTAATTCACCTTCATTGCAGTTCATTGATAGTAGATCTTTTAAATCTTGAGCTGTAACAGGAGTATCTTTTTCCATTATAATTTCTCCTGTTTGTCTATAGGCTAATGGAGATCCTGCTCTTAAGTGAAAGTCTGAGATTTTTTTATTATCTTTTGCAAGTTGTTCTAATTTTTCAAACATAGGTAAGTGATACTATAAAAAGCAACTTTCTAATAAAAAATTTAGCAATTTGACCCATTTTAGACAGCGATATTGGGTATATTCTCTATTTAATAAGGCAAAAAACTTAAATTCTAATATAAATAGTGTACTTATATAAAGAATGAAAAATCCTTTAAGCAATTTATTCAAAAAAAAAGATGGAGCAGCACCAGCTGTAACACCTCCATCAACTAAAGGAAAAAAAGAAGGCTTTTTTAGCAAGTTCATAAAAAATAGATTAGGAAAATCATCTGTTAAAGGTGAAGAGATTGTAGGGGTTGACCTTACAGCAAATGAAATTCGATTAGCACAAATTTCAAGTAATAAATCAAATCAATGGGTATTAGAAAAATTTTATTCTCATAAATTTGAAGGAATACCAGAAGGGGGAACAGTATTAGAGCACCCTGATAAAGTTGCTGATGAATTAAAACTTGCATTACAAAAATCGAAAATTGCAACTTCTAATGCTGCAATTGCAATTCCAGTAACTAGCGCAATTATAAGAGTAGTAACTAGTCCTTTAATGACTGATGAAGAATTAAATAACGCTGTTAAAACAGATTCGTTATGGGAAAACTTAGTTCAGCTTACAGATAACTTAGATGACTATTCAATATTTCATCAAGTAATTAATAGAGATGCAACTGCAAACACAATGGATATATTATTCGTTGCCTCAAAACTTGCAGACATTAACAGTTACACAGACATTATTAAAAAAGGTGGAATGAATGCGGTTATCATTGATGTAAAATGTTTTGCATTAAAATCTGCAGTCGACCAAATTAATCAAATTTCAGGTTCCATTGAAGAAAGTAACCTAACAGCTGTATTAGAGTTTGGTTTAGATGAAAACTATGTAATGATTTTATATGAAAACAATCCAATCATTACAGATATATTTATAAGAGGTCAGGATAGAAAAACTTTATTAGCCTCTGATAACCAAGAAGAGATGGAAGCATTGGTTAGAAGATATATTACTCAGGTTAAACAAGCTGTTCAAGATTTTGAAACAAAATATGAAAAAAGAATTAGAAATTTAAAAGTAACTTCTAATTTAGAAAACGTTGAAACATATCTTGCAAGCTTTAGAAAAAATTTAGTAAACACTGGTTTTAATTTATTTGATCCTTTAGATGGCGTTAAAGTTCCAGCTCAAATAGAAGAAAGTGTTAGACTAGAAAACCGTTCATTTTTATCTACGGTTATGGGACTTGCCTTTAGAAAATTAGATGTATTTGGTTACTATAAATTTGTAACAGCTGTAAAAAATATTAACCTTCTTCCTAATCGTGACACCATGATGAAACAAAAGAGAGCAAAAGCATTTTCAAATTTTGCTTTCAAAGGAATTGTTGGAGTTGTTGCAGTTATATACATTGCGTTATTTGGTTTATCTTTTTGGCAGATATCAACTTTAAACAGTAAAATTTCAGATTACGATCAAGTTGTTCAAAATCATCAAATTAAATCTTCTGAAGTTGCAAAATTAAGTAAAGACCTTGGCCAACTTAAGAAAGCTATGGAACTAAGCCAGTCGATAAAGTCAAACAAAAAAATTAGTTTCAGAGTTTTAGCGCAAATAGCATCAGCTGTTCCAAAAAGAGTTAAGTTTGTAAAATTAGATTACAATGGTTCCAATCAAATTATCATTGAAGGAATGGCTTTTAGTGACCAAGATATTTTAAAATTAATAAGTAATTTAAATAATAAAAAGCTAATATCGCAAGCCTCATTAGCTAGTATGACGTTACCAAACACTAACAACAATGCTAGTAGAACTATGAAAGGCTTTGTGATTGCTTGTAAATTGGAGAATGCATAATGGATCTTAAAAACTTAACAATGGACGATCTAAAAGAAAAGTTTGCGGCCTTTGATCGTAAAACATTAATTAAGTTTGGAATTGGTATAGGTGCAATTATTTTATTCTTAATCATTTATTTTGCGATTTTAAATCCAATGGTTAAAGAGCGAAAAGCAAAATTTGATGACAAATTGAATAAGCTTCAAGAGATCCAACAATTTGAAAATGATATGGTATCTATAAGAGCACAAATTAAAAAATTAGGACCA
>Ga0255782_10002919_pt1 | contig 13269 bp, 15 predicted proteins | sample 101ome_26_FD_179980 | JGI IMG/M metagenome (GOLD analysis project Ga0255782, IMG submission 179980) | Coastal salt marsh microbial communities from the Groves Creek Marsh, Skidaway Island, Georgia - 101408AT metaG (version 2) | ecosystem: Environmental > Aquatic > Marine > Intertidal zone >...
CAGGTGATATTTGAACTAATCTATCATAATCAACACTAGCAACGACTGCAATTTTTGGATAACCACCAATTGTTCCATGATCTGATAGCATTATAATAGGGTTACCATCTGCTGGGACTTGAATAACTCCTTTTAACAGGCCTTCAGATTTAATATTAGTATTGACAATATTCTCTATCTTTGAACCTTCTAATCTCATCCCCATTCTGTCAGATAATTTTGAAACTGTATATTCTTTTTCTAGGAAAATTTTTTTTCCCTCATCTGAAAAATAGTCAAAGTTAGTTCCTTTTATTATTCTAATATTTTCTATTTTTGAATTTAGATAATTAATTTTTTTTTTATTTATATTTTCACTAACTTTAGAAATTTTAATTTCCTGATCGTTTTCTAATTTTTTTCCATCATTAGAGCCAATGTTTGCTTTTGTATTAATTGAGCAACTGCCCCATTGTAGTTTTAAATCAAAACTCCCTGAAATAGCTAAGTAGCCGTAAACAGATTTATTTGTGGACAAAATATCAATCTCATCCTCATTTTTTAATTCATAAGTTTCATAACAGTTTCCATCAATTTCTTTATTATTTTGTCTTATCTTAAAAACAACATCTCCAGTAATAGTTATATTAAGTTTATCACCATAAAACTTTAATAATGGGCCCTGATAAGCAAATTCAATAACAGGTAAATCCAATTTATTACCCACCAACTTATTGGCTAATAAATAATTTCTATTATCCATCGCTCCACTAAACGGAATACCTATATGATATAAATTATCTCTACCTTTATCTTGAAAGGTAGTATTTATACCGGCTCTTTTTACTTTAAAATAATTATTGCTCATTATAATTTTTATATTCTTCTAATGTAATTTGTTTAAATTTAACTGTATCTCCAGGATTAATTAAATTTGGTTCTGTTTCTTTGGAGCTATCAAACACTTCTAATGGAGTATTACCAATGATGTTCCAACCTCCAGGACTTTCAAAAGTATAAATATTAGCAAACTGCTCTGTCATTCCTACTGATCCTTTGGGAACTTTTACTCTTGGAGTTTCTAAACGTTGAGCTCTCATTTGCCCATCCAAATCACCTAAAAAAGGCATTCCAGCAATGAACCCTGTCATATAACAAAAAAATTCTTTATTAAAAAAATTTTCTAAAATTTGTTCTCTTTTAAGATTTAATTTTTTTTCTAATCTTTCCATGTCTAGAGAAAAAGATTTTTCACAACAAACTGGTATTTCTAAATTTTTACTTATTGTTTTTGTATCTTCACCCTGGCTAAGTTTTTCAATTTCTTGTTTAATTTCCTTAAAATTAGTTACTTTTAGATCATAAGAAATTATTAATTTATTATAAGAGGGAGTAAGGTTGTTAACTCCTTTAATTTTGTTTTCTTTAATAGTATTAAAATATTTAATCACATTGGAGTTAATCTGTTTATTAACTTCATCTCCGAAGTCACAGTAAAGAGCTGCGTCACCAAGATTTGATATATTTTTTATCATGCCATGTTATACTTCAACTATTAAGCTCATGGAAATTAATATAAATTGTGATTTAGGTGAAAAATCTAAACATCATTCAAATGAAAATGATCCAGATTTACTTGAAATAGTTAATTCAGCAAATGTTGCTTGTGGATTTCATGCTGGTGATGATGAGTCAATGAATCAAGTGGTTCAAATATCAAAAAAAAATGGAGTGAGTATCGGTGCACATCCATCTTTTAATGATCCTGAAAATTTTGGAAGACAAAGAATGAATTTATCCTCTGATGAAATTAGAAAATTAATCATTGATCAATATGAAATATTACAAAAAATTGCAGATAATTATGGAGAAAAAGTTACCCATATAAAGCCTCATGGTGCGCTTAATAATATGGCTTGTGAAGATATTGAGCTTGCAACAACGTTAGCAAAAGCAATTAATGAAATTAGCAAAGATCTAATTTATTTAGTTCCAACAGGATCAAAAATGGAAGTTGCTGCTAAAAAACTTAATATGAAAATTGCATGTGAAATTTTTGCAGATAGAAATTATGAAGATGATGGAAATTTAGTTTCCAGAAAAAAACTACATGCATTAATTACTGATCCAGAAGAAGCTAAAAAACATGTGTTAAATATGGTTAAAAATCAGTCTCTTAATTGTCACAGTGGAAAACAAATACCTTGTGAAATAGACTCTGTATGCATACATGGTGATAATGAAAGTTCATTGGCTACTGCAAGATCAATAAAAGAAAATTTATTAGAAAATGGACTTAAATTAAAACCATTAAACCAAATGAATAAATTTATATGATTATTAAAAAAACTTTTTTTACGCTTTTAGTGTTTGTTCTATTATCAACAAATTCTTACTCAGCAGGAACAGACAGCACTGCTAAAGTAAAATCTGATTATGATAAAGCTGTAACAATAATAAAAGCTGCTAAAAAATATGAAAAAAAAGGAAAGTTAGACAAAGCAAAAAAAAGATATGAAAAAGCTCAAGCTTTATTAATCAAATCAAATAAAAAAAAACCACTTCAAGCTGACACCTTAAACTATTTAGGTTTTACAACTAGAAAACTAGGAGATTATGAAAATGGTGAAAAATATTATCTTTTAGGTTTAGAAATAAATCCAAACCATGTTGGAATTAATGAATATCTAGGTGAACTTTATGTTGCTACAGACAGAATTGATTTAGCTAAAGAAAGATTAAAAATATTAGAAAATTGTAAATGTGAAGAGTATAATGAGTTAAAAGAAATTATAGAAGGCACAAAGAAATCTAAATATTAAAAATCTTGATTGAAGAACTCCTAATTTTAACAAATATAATTTTTATCACCATTATATTAACAGCAGATAATGCAGTTATTGTTGGATCCATTGCTTCAAATTTTGTTCCAAAAAATAGAAAGCAAATAATTCTTTGGGGTGTAATAGGAGCCTTTGTTTTTAAAATCTTTTTTGCAATTTTTGCGACCTTTTTATTTGAATTTTATTTTATAAAGATTTTAGGTGGTTTGTTGTTAATTTGGATTGTTAATGATTTAAGAAAAGATTTATTAGATATTAAAAAAATAAAATCCACTACAAAAAAAGGAAAAGAACCTTCGTACATAAGTAGTATTGGAAAAGTTTTATTTGCAGATATCATGATTAGTTTTGATAATGTCATTGGTGTAGTTGCTGCAGCAAAAGGATATTTTGGATTTATGATATTTGGACTTGTTTTGTCGGTAGTTCTTACTGGTGCATTAGCAACATATATGGCTAATTATATTCAAAGACATATCTGGATAGCTTATGTTGGTTTAATATTTATCTTAATCGTAGGTCTGCAATTAGTAATTGGCGGATTAGTTGATCTTGAAATATTAAATATTAACGAAGAATTTAAAAAATACTTTTAATTAAAAAGAATTTTTTTTATTAGGAAATTTAATTTTTCTAACTTCTTTTGAATAATTTAAAACAGCTTTAGAAATATCATTTCTAATATTTGCATATTTTTTTACAAACTTATAATTCATTGGATTTAGACCAATTAAATCATCAAGAACTAATATTTGACCATCACAATATTTAGAAGCTCCAATGCCAATAGTTGGTATCTTTAAATTTTGAGTGACAAGCTTTGCTAAAGAAGTTTCAACACATTCTAAAACAATTGAAAACACTCCAGCTTTTTCTAACAATTGCGAGTCTCTTAAGATGTGATCTCTCTCTAGCTTTTTTTTGCCTTTAAATTTAAAAGTTTTATCTGACTGAGGAAGTAGCCCTAAATGACCCATAACTGGAATTTTGTTTTTAACTAAAGATTTAATTATTTCATAAATTTTTTTCCCACCTTCTAATTTTACACCGTCACACTTTGTTTTTTTCATTATTTGTTTTGCATTTTTCACTGCCTCTTTAGGAGTTCGATAAGTGTTATGTGGCATATCAACAATCATTAAACTTTTTTTTATACCCATTCTCACACTTTTAGAGTGTTCAATCATAGTGCTCAAATTTACTTCTCTTGTAGATTTATAATTGTATAAAACCGAACCAAGTGAGTCTCCTACTAAAATTAAATCACAATAATTATCCAATATAGAAGCAATATTTTTTGAATAGGCAGTTAGACTAACTATTTTTGTCTTATTTTTTTTTGCAATAAATTTTTTAATTTTACTCATTTATAAATTCTTGGTTCTTATAAGCTTTCAGAAGCTTTTTAGATATAGATAGTTTCTTTGCAATAGGAGATTTTTCGTCAATAATTCTCCAAAAAGGAAGTTTTGGTTTTTTAGTTTTTTTTTTAATTTGTTCCTCTAATGATGCCTCTATAGCAATTCTTAAAAAAATCCCTGTAGATACTGGGCACGTTTTGTTAGCTTTGGCTTTTTTAGCTAAAGCTTCTCTCATTTCAATAACTGTCTTTTTTTTACCTTTAGGAATTTTATGAATATATTTTGCTATTGAACTTGGAGATGAAACTAGCATCGTTTCACCTTTCTTAATATCTGCAAAATTAAAAGTTAATTTTTTAATTTTTTCCTTGTATGGTTTGTTAAACTTAGCAATCCACATTAGAAAAATATTACCAGGTACCAGTATTCTCCATTGAGGCCCAAGGCTCTTTGGGTTTTAAATTTCCTTCTTGAAGTATTTCAATTGAAATTTTGTCTGGTGATCTAACAAAAGCCATATGGCCATCTCTTGGAGGTCTATTAATAGTATAACCCATATCCATTAATCTTTGGCAAGTTTCATAAATATTATCTACTCTATAGGCAAGATGACCAAAATTTCTTGAACCCTCGCCAAGCTCATCTCCATCCCAGTTATAAGTTAATTCTATTTCTGCTTTTTCATCATTTGGTGCAGCTAGAAAAATTAAAGTAAATCTTCCTTTTTCATTTTCCATTCTTCTTGTTTCTTTTAAACCTAGTCCTTCACAGAAAAATCTTAAAGACTCATCAACGTCTTTAATCCTAATCATTGTGTGTAAATATTTCATAATATTAATTTATAATTAAAAACTATTCTAATTCAATAGTGCTAGGTGGTTTAGAAGTAACGTCATAAACTACCCTATTAATACCCCTTATACTGTTAACTATTTTATTTGATATAGTTTGCATAAAAGACTTTTTAAATTCATAATAATCTGCTGTCATTCCATCTTCAGATGTAATTGCTCTTAACAAACATAAATATTCATAAGTACGATTATCACCCATAACACCCACTGTTTTAACTGGTAATAAAGCGGCATATGCCTGCCAAATCTTATGGTAAAGACCATGATCTCTTAAAGCTTGAATAAAATAATAATCAGCTTCTTTTAAAATTTTAATTTTTTCATTTGTTATTATGCCTGGCATTCGAATAGCTAAGCCTGGTCCAGGAAATGGATGTCTAGAAATGATTTCTTTACTTAAATTTAGTTCTAATCCTAATTTTCTTACCTCATCTTTAAATAAGTATTTAAGTGGTTCTACTAATTTTAGATTCATTTTTTTTGGGAGACCACCAACATTATGATGTGATTTAATTTTAGAAGTTTGACTACCAGTAACTGATTTACTCTCAATTAAATCTGGATAAAGAGTGCCCTGAGCTAAAAATTTAACATTTTTAATTTTCTTAGCATATCGCTCAAAGATTTTAATAAATAAATTACCGATTATTTTTCTTTTTTTCTCTGGATCAGAAACATTTTTTAATTTTTTTAGAAACTCCTTTTCAGCATTTACATAAATTAAATTGATTTTTAATCGCCTCTTAAATGTCTGTACCACTTGTTTTTCCTCATTTTTTCTTAAAAGGCCAGTGTTTACAAAAATACAATAAAGTTTTTTACCTATAGCTTTATTCAATAATTGGGCAACTACACTACTATCTACGCCACCAGATAAAGCACAAATAACTTTGTTTTTTCCAACTTGCTTTCTAACATCTTTAATAAGTTGATTTTTTTGATCCTTAGAAGACCAATTTTTTTTAATTTTGCATATTAAAAAAATAAAATTACTTATTAGTTTTTTACCATTTTCAGTATGTGTTACTTCTGGGTGAAACTGAATTCCATAAAATTTTTTTGATTTATTTTCTACAATTGCAAATTTTGAGTTAGTACTTGAAGCGATAACTTTAAAATTCTTTGGAAGTTTTGAGACTTGATCGGCATGACTCATCCAAACTTTTTTAGATTTTTGATTATTGAAAAAATTCTTTGTTAAAAGACTTTCATTTTTTTTATATATATTTGCTAATCCAAATTCTCTGTGTTTTGATTGTTTTACTCTTCCACCATTTAGTTTTGAAAGGATTTGGTGACCAAAACAAATACCTAAGATAGGAATGCTTAAATTTATAATTTTTTTATCAAATGAATATTTATTTATTTGATAAACATTTAGTGGGCCTCCAGAGAGAATTATTCCTTTAATAGTTTGATCAATATCTTTTAACTTTATTTTTTTATGACTGATAATTTCAGAAAAAACACCTAATTCTCTTATTCTTCTTGCAATTAACTGAGTAAATTGAGAACCAAAATCTATAATTAAGATTTTATTAAGATTTTGATCAAGACTCATTTTTGGGTTCTATATTTTTAAGAGACTCTTGAATTTCATTGTTTTCGTCACATAATTTTTTACAAACTTTTACAAATGTTTGGGAAAGATTCTTAACTTTTGAATAATTTGATTTTTTTAAAGCTATTTTCATCAACATTAAAATAGCTTCTTCGTTGTTTGGCTCTATCAATAATGCAGTATCTAAATTATATTCTTCTTTTCTTTGATTTTCTTCATGATTATAAATTTTTGCTAAATATAGATAGGATTTAGCATCCTTTGGATTAAAAACTATATTTCGCTCTAAAAGAAATCTTGCATCATCATACTCTTTATCTTGATACTTTTTTAATGCTTGATCAAAAAAGTTTTCTTTACTTGATGCTATATTTGTAGAAAAAATAAAACAAAATGTTAAAATAATTATTTTAAGGATATTATTCATTAATATTTGCTATCGTTTTTAACCATATCTACGTTATGAACCATACTTTCATAAAATCCTGCTTTAGTAATCTTAACAAAGTTTGGTTTTACTCTCAGTTTTATAATATTTTTTGAACCAAGATAGCCCATAGATGATCTTAATCCACCAATCAATTTATAAATAATGCTTTCAACATCGCCTTTGTATTTTGCAAACCCCTCAACACCTTCAGGAACATATTTCGATGTATCTTTTTGTTTAGTTTGAAAATATCTATCTGCTGACCCTTTGTTCATAGCCCCCACTGAACCCATTCCACGAAAACTTTTAAATAATTTTCCATTTTTTTTAATTAGCTTTCCTGGTGCCTCGTCTGTACCAGCAAATAACGATCCTATCATTACCGCATCAGCACCTGCTGCAAATGCTTTTGCAAGATCTCCAGAATATTTAATTCCTCCATCAGAAATAATTTTTACATTTTTATTTTTTAGTCCATTTCTTACTGACAATATTGCACTTAATTGTGGAACACCTATTCCAGCAACCAATCTTGTTGTGCAAATTGATCCTGGACCAATTCCAACTTTAATAATATCAACGCCTAATTTTATCAAAAATTTAGCAGCTTCTGGAGTTGCTATATTTCCAGCACATAAAGCAGCTCGTTTGTTTTTAAATTTTTTAATAAATTTAATTATCTCTCCCACTTTTTTAGTATGCCCATGAGCAGTATCTACTACTATTAAGTCAACACCTTCTTTAATTATTGCTTCAGCTCTCTTAAATTCATTAGGTCCAGCACCAACTGCTGCACCTACTAACAATTTTTGTTTTTTTACTTTTTTGATCTCTTGAATTTGGTTTTTAATATCTAAATTTCTATGAATAACTCCTATTCCCCCTGATTTTGCTATAGCAATTGCCATTTTACTTTCTGTAACAGTATCCATAGCAGATGATAAAAGGGGGATTTTAAGTCTAAGGTTTTTAGTTAATTGAGTACTTGTATTAACCTCAGAAGGTAATATTTCTGAGTATTTCGGTGATAATGTAACATCATCAAAGGTAAGTGCTTCTTTTATAGGAACCATAATCTTTTATATACGATTCCTTTAAAAATTAAAGTCTCTATCTAAGCTTACAACAAATAATAAAACTTTCTTTAGAGTCTTTTCTGCTAGATTTTGGTTTAAAAACCTTAACTTCTCTAAAATATTTTTTCCCTTCTGCGACTATTTCGTTAAAAGTTCCTCCCATAAAAATTTTTGAAATAAAGTAACCGTTATTTTTTAGTAGATCTTTTGCAAAAATCATTGCTTCTTTGCATAGTTCTCCTGTTTGAATAGAGTCTATATTCTTAATACCTGTTGTATTCACAGCCATATCAGACATAACAACATCTATTTTATCTTTTATATGTTTTTTAATTTCATCTTGAATGGCTTCTTCAGTAAAATCACCCTGAATTTGAACTGTATTACCAATAGGCTCCATTTCTTTTAAATCTATTGATATTAGTCTCCCACTTTTTGCGGTTTTTGCTGCATATTGAGACCAGCTACCTGGAGCAGCTCCTATGTCTATAACTGAAATGCCTCCTTTGAATATTTTAAATTTATCATCTATTTCAATTAATTTATAAGCAGATCTAGCCCTGTACCCGTCAACTTTTGACTGTCTAACGTAGGTATCTCGTCTTTGTTTATTTACCCAATTTTTCGAAATTTTATTTTTTTTCAATTAACTACTAAACCTTAAGCTTTTATTAATTGTTTTTCCTTGAAGTGTTTTAATATCTATTGTGATTTCTTTATTAAGTCTCATATCTTTTTTATCTTTCCAAATACCTGCAGCTAAGTGCATTATACCAATTTTATAATTAGGCAAATAAGGCTCAACAAATGTATTGCTTTCTTCATCAAATTTTGGGAGTAAATTACTTGTAATCCAATTACAGTTTAGAGGTAAAAATTCTGTTTCTAAATCATCAATATATACTGACATGTTGATGGCAAGGCCCTCAGATCCAAAAATATTTCCCGCTTTTAATGTTTTGAATAAATTATTTTGCCAGGATATCCATCCTTCAGAATTCTTTTCTAGAGAAAATACACCTATGTTAATATGTGGGGCAAAAGCTAACTTTCGAGCCTTGTTGTAACCAATTTTTGATTTAACTGCATGTTTAAAATTTTGTGATTTAATAATAGCTAACTTTCCAATTAACCAATTAACTTTTGAAGTTATCCTATAACCTGGTCCAATAGTTTGGGTAATTCCTAATTTTCCATTTTCACAAGCTTTAAAATATAATTCAATACTGTTCCAATCATTCACCCACGCATCACAATCAATCCATAGATATTTTTCATAATTTGGAAAGTATTTTGGTAAAAAGGCTCTTGAGACTTGACTTTTGAGCCATTCTCTTCCTTTAACCTTGAATTCTGGTACTTCAATATCCCATTCAGCAGACTTAATTTCATCCACTTTTTTTGACAATTTAATCTTTTGATCAGCAGTAAGTCCTGCATCTAGTACACAAATAGCTATATTTTCACTTTCCTTATATCTTTGGATTGAGTCGACTAGTTCGTCTAATAAAGGATAATAGTTTGCATCAGCCAATGAAACAATTACATTTTTTTTCATTAAAGCTCGTCTTCAAGATCTTCATCATCTTGAATTTTTTCATTTTCATGAATTTTTTTCATTTTTTGATAATGGAAAAAGCTAATTGGTAATATCGATAGATAAATTATGCTGCTTATAGCGATTACCTCAAAAGTATAAATTAACAAAAGCCCAAAAAATAAGATAATACTGAATAATAAAAAAATTGTAGCTTTTCTTTGAATAACAATCTTTTTAAATGAATAACTTGGAAATTTACTTATCAATAAAAATGAAGTGGCAATAAAGAATATAGGAGTAATTATATCAAAATTTAGTTCAATGTAATTAAATCCAGTTAAACTAATAATTAGTGGCGTCAAAACTAATATTCCACCAGCTGGAGAAGGAACCCCTTCAAAAAAATTATCTTTCCATGATGGTTCTTGATTAGAGCTTATATTAAACCTAGCTAACCTCAAAGCTACACAAATTACATAAATCAAACATAGTAACCAGCCAAATCTACCTAATGTATTTAATTTCCAAAAATACATTATAAATGCTGGCGCAACACCAAAACTAATCATGTCAGTCAAAGAGTCCAACTCTTTTCCTACTTTGGATGTCCCTTTAATTAATCTGGCTATTCTACCATCCAAACCATCTATTAAAGCAGCAAAAATAATTGCAATTATTGCTAAATGAAACTCTCCACTTAGAGCAAATCTAATTGAAGTTAATCCTATGCAAACTCCAATTAATGTAAGCATATTTGGTAATAGCATTCTTGCATTTTTTTTATCTGCAACAATCTTTAAATTATTTTTGGGTTGTTCCATTTTATTTTTTAGCTAATAAAGTCTCACCAGAAATTGTTTTTTGTCCTACTTTTACTAGTGGTTCATAGTTTTCATAATAGACATCTGCACGACTTCCAAATCTAATCATTCCAATTCTGTCACCTTGGTTAAGTTCTTGGCCATTATCTGTTTCACAAACTATTCTTCTTGCAATAAGTCCTGCTATTTGAACTACAATTATATCATTTCCATTTTTGTCTTTTAATTTGTAGTAATTTCTTTCATTGTCTTCACTTGCTTTATCTAATGATGCATTAAAAAATTTTCCAGGCTTGTATAGTATTTCCTCAACCTTTCCAGAACATGGAGTTCTGTTAACATGACAATCAAACACATTCATGAATATGCTTATTTTTTTAAATTTTTTATTATCTAAACCAACTTCTTTTGGTCCATCTACTTCTTCAACTTTTATTACTTCTCCATCAGCTGGGCTTACTAAGTAATTATCATCTTCAATTATGACTCTTTCAGGATCTCTGAAAAAATAATAAACCCAAACGGTCAATAGCAAACCAATCGTTCCTAAAAAACCACTAATGAATAATAAAACAAGAGTTATAAATCCTGCTATGACTAAAAATTTATAGCCTTCTGTATGTATCGGTGGAAATATCTTGCTAAACATATTCTTCTATTTGCTAATTTTTGATTAATATGTATATAAACCACTCAAATTCAATTAATAAGATAAATTTATTTTAATGAGCAAAATCAAGGTAAATAACCCCGTTGTTGAGCTAGACGGTGATGAAATGACTCGTATTATTTGGGAATTCATCAAGAGCAAATTGATACTTCCTTATTTAGATCTAGGGATTGAATATTACGACCTAGGTATGAAAAGTAGAGATAATACAGACGATCAAATCACTATAGATTCAGCAAATGCAATTAAAAAAATTGGTGTTGGTATAAAATGTGCAACGATTACTCCTGATGAAGCTCGTGTTGAAGAATTTGATTTAAAGAAAATGTGGAGGTCTCCTAATGGAACTATAAGAAACATTATAGGTGGTACCGTTTTTAGAGAACCAATTATTTGCAAAAATATTCCAAAACTTGTTCCTTCATGGACTGATCCTGTGGTTATCGGAAGACATGCCTTTGGAGATCAATATAGAGCAACAGATTTTAAAGTACCTGGAAAAGGTAAAATGGAAGTTAAGTGGACATCTGAAGATGGAAAAGATGAAATAAAATATGAAGTATTTAACTTTACAGGTCCAGGAGTTGCACTTTCAATGTATAATTTAGACAAATCCATCGAAGACTTTGCAAGATCTTGTTTTAGTTATGGTCTAATGAAAAAATGGCCAGTCTATATGTCGACTAAAAATACAATTCTAAAACAATACGATGGAAGATTTAAAGATATTTTTCAAGAAATTTTTGAAAAAGAGTACAAGAAAGATTTTGATGAAAATAACTTAACTTATGAACATAGATTAATTGATGACATGGTTGCATGTGCAATGAAATGGAGTGGAAAATATATTTGGGCATGTAAGAATTATGATGGTGACGTTCAATCAGATACAATGGCACAAGGTTACGGATCTTTAGGTTTAATGACTAGTACATTATTAACACCTGATGGAAAAGTCATGGAAGCAGAAGCTGCTCACGGAACGGTTACAAGACATTACAGAATGCACCAACAAGGAAAAGAAACTTCAACAAATCCAATAGCATCTATTTTTGCCTGGACAAGAGGATTAGCCCATAGAGGAAAATTAGATAGCAATAATGAACTAATTGAATTTGCAAATACACTTGAAAAAGTTTGCATTGAATGCGTTGAAAATGGTTCAATGACTAAAGACTTAGCTATTCTTATAGGTCCATCAAGCAAATATTTAACTACCAATCAATTCTTAGATGAAATTGATGGTAATCTTAAAAAGAAATTAAATTAAAGTTTTAAGTTTATCAAAAGCTTGATCAATTTTAGATTGATCTTGACCACCAGCTTGGGCAAAATCTTTTCTACCACCCCCACCTTGACCTCCAATGATTTCTGATCCTACTTTAACAAATTTAACTGCATCAAACTTCTCTGTTAAACTATCTGTGACACCAACTGCAATTCCAACTTTGTCATCTTTACTCGCAAATACTATTACGATTCCATCACCCAATTCTTTTTTACCTTTATCAACAAGCTTTCTTAATTCTTTTGGCGGTAATCCATCAACTTTTTGAAATCTTAGTTTAGCTCCATTAATTTCTTCATCTTTAATAATGTTTTTTGTTTTATCTTCCAAAATTGAATTAACAGAGATTGTATCTAACTGTTTTGATAAATTTTTAATTAAAGTTTTTTGATCTGATTGGTCTAAATTTGGCTTTCCACCTAATTCAGTAATTTTTTCACTTAATTCTTTAATAAGCTCATTATCTTTTTCTGACGAAAGATTAGATAATTTCTCTTTATTGTTTAAGTAATCCTCTAACTGTTTGTCTCTTAAAGCTTCAATTCTTCTCACTCCTGCAGCAATTGATGATTGGCTAATTATCTTAAATTTTCCAATATCACCTGTATTTTTAACGTGAGTGCCCCCACAAAGTTCTGTTGAAAAATATTTGTCTCCGTCTTCTCCCATTGATAAAACTCTAACTTCATCACCATATTTCTCACCAAACAAAGCCAAAGCACCATTTTCAACCGCTTCATCTGGTGTCATCAAACGTGTCTTCACATCTGATTTTTTAGAAACCATTGTATTAACATAATTTTCTATTTTATCGATTTCTTCCGTTGGAATTGGTTTCATGTGGCT
>Ga0255782_10002946_pt1 | contig 13207 bp, 19 predicted proteins | sample 101ome_26_FD_179980 | JGI IMG/M metagenome (GOLD analysis project Ga0255782, IMG submission 179980) | Coastal salt marsh microbial communities from the Groves Creek Marsh, Skidaway Island, Georgia - 101408AT metaG (version 2) | ecosystem: Environmental > Aquatic > Marine > Intertidal zone >...
ATGGCAAAAGGATATCTTAGATACTAAGGATTATATCAATACCGCTTGGTTATCTCATATAAGTGATGAGATTCCTATATCAAAGGCTCAAGCCCATATGTTAGAGGAGATGCTATCTAATGATTTCTATATAGGGGATGAGAAGGTAAGAGAAGTTTTAAAGGAAGTATTCGATTGTGGGTTCTACTATAAGAAGGATAGAGAGGTTTTAAATTGGGCTAGAGAGAATTACTTAAAAGGAAAGAATTGGATTAAAGGAGACTCATAGTGTGATAGTTACTCAGTATTCCCTATAAGGATATATTTATGTTAAAGAGATATAAAGTTATGGGACCTGAGGAATTTCACTATATGGATAAGTTTTCTAATCAGTACTTTAAGAATATGAGGGAGGTAAGGATATCTTCCCTATATTGGGTATGGGATAACCTATCCTCTAATTCAGGTTCTATACGAAGAAAGACAATAATAGAACTCATACCTTATACATCCTTAGTTAAACTCCTTTCCGATTTAGAGTCGGAAGAGAGATATGAGGATTGTCAGGTGGTATGGGATATAATGAACTTATATGAAGAGAATGAGAAAAAAGGAGAATACAAACAACTCTTTTAATAACCCAATAGGGGAATGGAAGCTAGGAGATGAATCTCATTTCATTTCTTTTGCCCTTACTAAGAAACCTAATTGGTTCCGAAGAAAGATGGCTTGGTTATTCTTTGGCCTCCATTGGATTGATTATCCCCAACCTAAACACTATACGGAGATTAAACCATCTAAAGGAATCCAAAGAGGAATTACTAAGGTACTCCCTAAAGGAAGAAGAAAATGAAAGGATATTTAAAACGAAAGTGGGAATGGGTCGATAGACACCCTCGAACTGCTGCTTGGTTGGGCTGGTTTAAAGGTCTACTAACGGGTCTAATTCTTTGGTGGGTATTATCATAATATGAAAGAGGAGTTAGATAAGAAGTGTAGATGTGAACAAAACCTAATGGTATGTGGTTCACCATCATCTGGCTTCTATACACAATGTGAATGTGGTGAGGTTGGATACTTTGATGATGAGAGAGGAAAGAAACTATACTATCAATAGGAATCAAATAACGACGACGAAAAATCGTTTTTGACCGACACCGAGTAAAAATTTTTAAAAGACATAGGGAACCATCGGGCTCCCAAACAACAATAAAGGTTATATGAGTAAAAAGAAGAAACCCATTAAAAAGGGATTAGGAAGAAGAATCGGAGAATGGTTAGTAGTTAATAGGAGATTAACTGCTGCTGAGAGAATCGGAAATAGAATGGGGTATATGGGTTCGGCATTTATTATGATGTCTCCTTACTTACTCCCATATGATAACATTGGAGCGTACACTTACTTATGTGGAGCCGTTTTATCGTTACCACAAGTTTGGTTAGCTAAACAATGGAACTTAGTTACCATCAATGTGAATTTATTGATTGGATATGGATTATACATATTTGGATAAATTAAAGATAAGATTTAAAATGTGGTTAGCAGGAAGAACTGTTAGTATATGGTTCCGATTGAGAAAACCTCGTCTTTGGAATATATTATGATTTGGAGAGATAGAGAATGTTTACATTTGGTTTTGATGAAAGACCCTTTCGAAAGAATAGCAAAGGGTACAAAGGTAATTGAATATAGAGATAGAACCGATTATTGGAATAGAAGATTATTTGGTAAAGATATTAAATTGATATTCTTTCAATATGCTTATCACAAAAATCCTACTCATATGGTAGTCGAATGTAAGAAGGTAGAAATCACCGATAGATGGGAACTTCATTTGGGAGATATCATTCATTTCGAAAATAATCACATAGATGGATTGAAGTGTGAATCATAAAAAAATATAATGAAAGAGTTATTTGTACTTAGAGGATTACCGGGAAGTGGTAAATCAACATTAGCAAAATCATTGGGTGGTAAACATCTTGAAGCAGATATGTACTTTATAGATTCAAATGGTAACTATCGATTTGATGTAGATAAATTACTAATTGCTCATCAATGGTGTAGGATGAATTGTAAAATTGCAATGGAAGCTGGAGTTGAAAGGATTGTAGTATCAAACACATCAACACAACTACATGAAATGCAACCTTATTTAGATTTTGCAAAAGAGTATGATTATAGAGTATATTCATTAATTGTGGAGAATCGCCATAATGGTAAAAATATTCACGATTGTCCAAATGATAAGATAGTACAAATGAGAGATAGATTTGAAGTAAAACTATAAAATAAAATGTTAGGTTTGTTAATTACATTTAATTTATATTTATATACACAAAAGGAGAATATTATGAAACTAAAAGACTTACTATCCGAAGAATTTAAGATGAATAATCATACTGCTATTACGGATAAACTATACAATATATTCGAAATGGAAGTTGATGATTTCATTGGTAACGGAAAACATTATTATGATAGAAATGAAAAATTTGATAAAGCTATTTCGAAATATATAATTTATAGTAAAACTGATAAAGAAAAACAACAAGCAAAACGAGAAATTAATATCGAATTAGATTCTATGATAAAATCATATAAAAAAGATATAAACGATAAAGTTAAAAAAATATTTAACTCTATTGATAAAGAAGTTTCTAATATCAAAAAGCATACAAAATAACTACATACGGGATATAGATATGAAAATCGATATTAAACAAGGTGGTAAAAAGTTTTCAGTTAACTTCCTAATCGTACCAGGTAGGGGTGATGTTCACTTTTCTGCTATGGCTAAATCATCTAAAGATTTAGATACTTTACAAGCAGCTGTAGAAGAGAGAGGAGCAGGTGATGATATGATTGGTGTGATTATTGGTAAAGCGATAGAGAAGAAATTAAAACAACCCATCGATGTAGACCACGGATATCAAGGAGCAGGATATGGATTTAAATTCGATTTATATTCAATAGCAAAATCATTAAAATAAAAAAGGAGTTATTATGAACGAATACGTTGGAACCCTGATGCAGAGTAGAAACCAAGCTCACATCTTTCACTTACAAACATCATCATATGCTAAGCATGTAGCTTTACAAGAATACTATGAAGGAATCATTGATTTAATTGATTCATTAGTAGAAGCTTATCAAGGTAAATATGAAATCCTTACCGATTATAAAATGATTGGTACATTGGATGATATTAAAGATGAAGGTGATGTTGCTAGTTATATCGAAAAGATAGCTAGATATTGTGAACTAAAAAGAGAGAAACTTCCACAAGATGGTTTCTTAAATAATATCTATGATGATATAGATACTTTACTTAGAACTACCCACTACAAATTAGATAGGTTATCTTAATCACAAATTGTGAGCATAAAAAAACCCCACCGATTAAAGTGGGGTTTCTTTTTGTCCTTTAGTTTCTTCTTAGAATCTATAAGTTAAACTTGCGTTCCAAGTTCTACCAAATCCGAACCATACTGAGTTTCTTGTATCAACTCCGTTCCAAGTAGTGGAAGCATCAGTTGTATGAATGTTAGTATTTGATTCTGCGATGTAAGTTTCATCTAATAGGTTATTAATGTTAGCTCTAATAGTCCAACCATTACCAATTCTACCCGTAACACCTAAGTCAAACAATCCATAAGATGGAAGTTTTAACGCTCCAGCATTATCAGGTTGTGTAAACTCTGAATCAGTAATTGAATAATCTGCATAAAGACCATCAACAAATCTATAATCTAAATCCATAGAGATGTTCTTAGTGATTCTTTGGTCAACACCTAAATTCATAGTGAATTGTGCTGCATCACCAACTTTAGCATCTTTCAAGTACAATGTACCTGTTCCGATTGATTGTTGGTTATCATCAAACAACTCTGCTGAGAAATCTTTAGTGTATCTCCAATCACCGATTGATAACATACCTTTAAATTTAGTAGCGTTAGATAATCTATACTTTCCTTCAAATTCGATACCATTGTGTACCACATCGATATCTTTGAATTGAGCTGAACCATCAACACCTTGTTGGTTAGATAAACTCCTTGTTACAAATCTATTACCCCATGTTGTAGAGTAAGCGTTAATGTTGAAAGAGAAATCAGTAGCAACAAACCCATATCCTAATTCGAATGAAGTAATTTCTTCATTTTGTAAATCAGGATTAATATTGTTTGCATAGTTAGGGAATACTGCATCAAAGTTTGGTTGTCTTGAAATAAACCCTGTATTAAAGAATACATTTTGTTTTTCATCAATGTTGTAGTTTGCACCACCTTTGATATATCCACCACCTTGGTTTTGAACCTCTGATTCTGGATTACCAACTTGGTCAAAGTAATCAATTCTTTGGAATGCTTGATTCGAAAGACCTGCTTGTACAACGGCAGTTAATTTATCACCACCATATTCAACCATAGTGTTAACACCTTGCCAACCAACTTTACCTACATTGTAGTAATCAATCTTAGGTCCGTTTAGACCTGTGTTCTTAAATGGAGATGCCTCAATAGTAGTTTCGATAATCTGACCAGCAGAGTTTCTATTACCTGTTGAATAATATCCATCTAATCCCATTAGATTGTTCACAACTCTATAATGGTAACCAGTGTAAGAACGTAAATCAACACCAATAGATGTTTTAAATTTACCGAACTGACCTTCTAAGTTAGAGATACCACCAACCCAATTGTGTGAGTTCATAGATGCTCTTCTTATTAGAGCAGCTCTATTAACACCATCATCATTGAATCCATTAGAACCAATTAATAACCCTTCGTATCCACCGATATCACCAGTATATCCTTCGGTATTTGCTTGGTTGTATGCAACGACAGCATCGAAATCGATGAATCCATTTGCATCTCTTGAACCTCTACCATTTTCTAAGTAGTGTTCCGTAAGGTCTTTTCTGAAAGGAAGAATATCAGTTTCCGAGTTGTAGTAGTTTCTACCTCTTGGACCTGTTCCTCCACCTCTACCTGCTGAACCATATAATGATGTGGCAAGTTTAAGGTTATCGGAAATTTCCCAATCCCAGTTGAAAGTTGCAAGAGGTTTGTTATAGAAGTTTCTTCTCATTGAGAATTCTTCTCCATTTAACGTACCACCATTTGAGTTCCAACGTTGGTCAATTCCTTCACTACCGAAGTTTTGATAATCTCTAATAGATACCCAAACATCTCTTTGATGGTGCCATTGACCTGCCCCTAAAAAAGAAAAGTTCAACTCATGAGCTGAACCTTCGGGTGCGTAACCAACTGCTGCGAAGTAAGTGTAACCTTCTCCACTTGTGTTATAGATGTATCCATCTCCTTGCCATCTCGATAGTAAGAAAGATGATGCCCATCCTTTTTCATTTTTACCTGTGTTGTAAGATACACCGGTCTTAATGTAACCATCGTTACCAACCATTTGTAATACCTTACCACCCTCACTCTTTTGAGCAGCTTTAGTAAAAATAGAAACAGTTCCACCAACTGAAGGTACTGCTAATCTAGACGCACCCAATCCTCTTTGGATTTGGATACCACTAGCAACATCTGTTAAACCTTGCCAGTTACTCCAATAAACCCAACCATTTTCCATATCGTTAACTGGTTGTCCGTTTATCAAGAAAGATGTATTCCTTTGGTCAAACCCTCTAAGAGAGATTCTTGAATCACCATAACCACCACCTTGTTTGGTAGCGTACACACCCGGAGTTTTGTTCATAATCTCAGGGAATTCTAAGTTACCAGTTTTAAGAGTAATCTCTGATACAGAGATTGCTGAAACTGCTACTGGAGTTTCCCTTACTTTGGCGATATCAATTACACCTGAAGTAACTACTACTTCTGATAATTGATTTAGTGCCGTTTCTAAAACTACTTCCATACCATCTTCTGCTACAACTTCTGCAGCATCAAATCCGATAAAAGTAATTACTAAAGTGTCCCCTTCAGATGCCTCAGAAATAGAAAAGAGACCATCAAAATCGGTTGTTGTACCTATTTGGGTCCCTTTGATTACTACCGTTGCGCCTGGTAGAGGAGAGTTCGATTCTGCATCAACCACTGTTCCAGTGATTTGTGCGAATCCGGTCATTGTGGTAAATACCATCAACAACCCAATCAATAATTGCTTCATAATTGCTTGATTTTTGTTCATAATATAATATAACTAATTAATATAACTAAACCCCATAATGGGGTTTCTTAACATATGTATAACGAAGTTTCAAAATAAGAAATTTCACTTGTACATATTTTGATACTAAGATACGAATAAATTTCTTAATATCCAAATAATATTTGGAAAATATTAAAAAAATGTTAATAAAAAATATTTGTATATGTCAAATTTTTTTCGTATATTTGATAAATTGTATATTTATGTATATACATATATAAGTATAAGGTATGCTTACATTACGAAAAAATCAAATAGAACCTGTTCGGAAAGGAATTGAATACTTTTCCGAAAAGAAACCTGTACCTTCAATTATAGTTGCTCCCACTGCCTTTGGAAAATCAATTGTTATAGCTCACATAGCAAAAGGTGTGGGAGAGAAGGTACTCGTTATTCAACCATCAAAAGAATTATTAGAACAAAACTATGAGAAGTTTATTAACTTAGGTGGTGATGCAACTATTTATTCAGCTTCAATGGGTGAAAAAGAAATAGGTGATGTAACCTATGCTACTATTGGTTCTATTGTTAATATAGCTTGGAAGTTCAAAGAGTATGGAATCACTAAGGTAATCATTGATGAGTGTGATAGATTCCCCAGAGAACCAAATGGAATGTTAAGAAGATTCTTAAAAGGAGCTGGTATTATTCATACTTTAGGTTTAACTGCTACTCCTTTAAAACTTCAAACTAATATGGGAGCTGATGGTAAACCCTTCTCTAAGTTAGTTATGTTAACTAATCGTTCTAAGAAAGGTAACTTCTTTAAAAAGATTATTCACGTTGCCCAAATTCAACAAATGGTTGAATCAAAGTTTTGGAGTAGATTAGAATATCAATCATATGATTTTAATACTGGTGATTTGGTTTACAATACAACTGGTGCTGAGTATTCTAATTCATCTATTAGAAAAGCATATAAGAATCAAAAGATATCTTCTAAGATTGTAAAGAAGGTTGAAGAACTATATAATAGGAAATCAATTCTAATAGCAGTTCCTTCAATTGATGAAGCTAAAGAACTAACTACAATGATTCCAAGTTGTAAAGCAGTTTATTCTGATATGCCACCTCAAGAAAGAAAAGAAACTTTAGAAGATTTCAAAGCTGGTAGGTTAAGATGTATTGCTCAAGTTAACATCTTATCGGTTGGATTTGATTATCCAGAATTAGATTGTATCATTACTGGTAGACCAACTGCTTCTTTAAGTTGGTGGTATCAGTTTGTTGGTAGAGTTACTCGTATTCATCCTAACAAATCAGAAGGTTTGATTGTAGATTTCGTAGGAGCAGTTCCAAAGTTTGGAAAGGTTGAAGATATCTACTTCAAAGAAGATAAGGGAAGATGGAGTATGTATGGTGAGGGAAAGAAACTACTAACAGGTATCCCTATAAAAGAAATAGGATTACATATAGAAGGTGAACCATCACCTTATGAAAAAGCCGCTGTAGGTCCTTCAGTAAAGATGCCATTTGGTAAATATGCTGGAAAAGAAATCATTCAAATACCTGCTCATTATAGAGAGTGGATGTTGGAGAATTTTAAGTGGACTCCGTTTAATCAAAAGATTAAGGATGAAATTTTAAGACTTAAAAACATTGGTATTTAAAACTTACATATATTTATAATCAAATACTCAATGTTTAGTATCTTATACTCATTGGGTTCAATCGTTATCTCAATAGAGTTATATTAGGGGGTTCTACCCTAATGTTTTAGTAATCGTTTTTTAATTGTTTTATCAATTGTTTTACCTGAACTATTAAAGGTATAGCAAATGAGTGCTGCTATAAAAATGTTTTTGCTAGTAGTTACATCTCTTCTTTTGAGTGTACCTACTCACGCACAACAGGATTTTTACGAACCAAAAGAAATTGCTATCGGTGAAGTTACCAACGAAATTCGTATGGGTAAATTTGCTGGTAATCGTAATTTAGCTATTGGCATAGAGAACATATTAGAAGAAATCATATTGGAATATGATTATGATTTATATGATGGTGCTTCCAAAAGAATTAATGTTAAGTTAGTATTTTTTGATATTAAAAATATGGGGGCTAGTATAGCTGTTTATAGAAAGGGCGTTTCACTAACACAAATTGCTGCAATTGGAGAATTAGTTGAGGATGGGAAAGTAATAAAAGTTTCGAAACAAAAAGGTAGTTCGAAACAAATATCCACAACTACACTTGTAATTGCAGAGGACGGAAAATTTAATCAACAAACTGCTTCCATAGCTCTGAAACGAGTTTGTGAAGCTATTATTAAAGATTTATTAGAATGAAAAAAATTTTATTATTATTCGTAAGTGTACTTTGTACACTAAACGTATTCGGACAAACCGATGCGAAACTTGATTACTCAGCTGTAAATACAGTTACTAAGGTGGGTGATACATTAGAAGTAAAGTTTCAATACTTTAAGGCAAAAGATGCAAATGGTGCTGATATAGATGCATCACTTTACCAATTTGACTTTCAGTACAATAGCAAGTTATTAAATAAAATATCATCAACTTGGCAACCAACATCAACATCAGCTCAAAAGGCATTAAATAGTTGGAATGGTTACAAATACAATCCAGATTCAAATAAGGATTTAGATGATTATGATGGACAATATGCATATTGGTTGGGTTCTAGTACCAGTTATTCAACAAACTCTGATTGGAGTGTTGAAAGAGTAACATACCAAGATGTAACTGCATTAGGAGAAGGTGCTGAGATTATTAAATATAAATTTATAATCAAAGATAAGGCAAATTCAAACTATTCAAACTATACAAACCTATTAAACGCTAACTGGGTTAACTTAACGAAATCAGATAATACACAAATCGGTGTTACTAAGGGTACTTCAAGTTTCAATCTATCTCTTTCAAACATTCAAGGTGGTGATGCTGGAAATGTTTCACTTTCTGTATCATCGAATGTAATTACAGATAACATTGGTGATGGTAGTGATTTCTCTTATACAATTTATGCTAAAGGAGATACTCAAACTTCAATAACAAGTGGAAACTTTGATGCAAGTGGTGATGCAACTGTAACTGGTTTGGAAAATGATGTTGAGTACGATGTTTATATCTCAATAGATTCAGAAAAAGAATATTTAGATAATGCTGTAACTGTATCTGATTTAGCATTGGTATTTGCAGAAGCAATCGGTGGTGGTTCTTCACCAAATGGAATTTCGACTACATTTGATTACTACCTACAAAGTATTTTATCGAATGTTGTAGGTACTTCTATTCCAGATGGTGGTGATATAAGCTTTGATGATTCGTATGAGATGCTTGCTCATCTACAAGGTGTAACATCTACCAATACAACATTTATTTCAAAAACAGGTGAAGTGTATAATGTAAGTGGTGTCAAATCTACTTTCGGTGATGAGGTAAATGGAATAGCAACGGTATCACCAACATTCAAACCAACTGATAATGATAAATCATTCCAATTTGCTCATGCAATTGTTGGTGATGTAAACTTCTCACATGGATTTGAACCAACATCAACTAATGCAGATATACCTGCATCACAACAAGCAAATTCATCGGTTGCAAGAATGAGTATGGCGGCTGGTTCTAAGTTTAGTCAAACTTCTGAAGAAGCTAATTTAGATTTAACATCTGAATTAAAAGATGGACAAGTAATCTTTACAATAGGTTCTGAAGTTCAAGAGATGGTAGGTGCTCAGTTTAACATTGTTTACGATAGAACGAGATTAGTATTAGATGATGTAATCTTTGATACTGGTAATACAATGACCAACTTCTCAAATCACATTGAAGAAAATGGAAAAATAAACATAGGTTCATTTGACCAAAACTTTGAGGCAACTGTTAAGACAGGTACTCCTTATAAGTTAATCTTTGTACCAATAGTTGAGTTACAAAATACATCAGGTTTAATTACTTTCAAAGTTAATGAAGGTGTTAAAGCAGATGGTACACAAATTAAATTTATAATGGAATAAGAATGAAAAAAGTATTATTATTATTATCGGTATTTTTGTTAATAGGTTGTATGGATGATGATATCATCTCACCTATTGATGATATAGTAGAAGTTCCTGAATCTTTAGAAATAGCAGATATTCAAGGATTAAAAGTAGAATCAACAATTGTTTCTGATGAAGTGAGAATGAATATTAAATTACCTTACACAGGAACATATAGAGTTAAGATTAGAGATATTTCAAAGAACTTAATATCTCAAGAAAAATTAGATGCTAAAGAAGGAGATAACATATTAAAGGTTTATGTATCTTCGTTGGAAAATAATGGATATACATTGGAGTTAACTGATGATAATCACGACATCATAGGTATAGCTTCTATTGTTGTTAACAATTAAAAGAAAAACTATGGGAAAAAAGAAAAATAAAGAAGAAGGGTTCTTTTCACAATTAAAGAATCAAATCATTGCAGGAGTTGGTATAATACTAACTACATTGGGTGGTGTTTTTATAGATGAAGTAAAATCATTTGTAGGAATAGAATCCGAAGAGCAAACGGAACAAGTTCAAGTAGAACAAAAACAAGAGGTTAATGTAACTGGACCTGAGATTATTATCAATATTCCAGAGCAGAAACCTGTTCAAGAAAAAGTTATAATAAAAGAAGTACCTGTTAAGGAAAAGAAAGAAAAAGAAGAGGAGATAGACTGGTAATCAGTTATATAAGTTTACAATAAATTATAAGACTATGTTAAAAGGATTTAAGAATTGGTGGAAAGCATGGGGACAATTAGTAGGATTTTTGTCTGGTATCATCTACCTTAATGCCTTCTTTTTAGTTTTAGGTGATTTAATGCACAAATACGAATGGTTAACCCTTGTTTGGTTAATATCGTTTTTTGGGTTTGCTGGTTGGTATTCTTGGCAAATGAGAATACATGGTTGGAGATTACCTAAGAGTATAAAAGATACACATTAATAATTTTACAAAAATAATAACTATGGAGAATTTTATGACAATTTTTACAGAAAAAGCATCAGATTACAAAGTAATTGATGTTATCTTAAAAATATGGATTGCAGGGTTGTTTGCAATGTGGGTACTTGGAATGGGTACGCTATTGTTTCATATTATATCAAACCCATCCGTTATGGATAATGCAACCTTTGGTGTATTCGATACACTTGGATACTAATGAAAAAGATTATAGGCATATTAATAAAAATCGATAATTGGTTAACTAAGTTGGGATTAAGTTTATATCCCAACCTAACCAATCATATGAGGAAAAAATAATGGTACTATTAGATGTGATGGTATTCACACTGGCAATTGTTACAGCTATGTTCGTATTATATGAACAATTCAAAAAAATATTGGATAACGAAAAATAATGAAAAAATTATTACTATTAGTGGTATGTGTATTTTTAACACAAACCACATTTGCACAAGTTGGAAGTATTAAGGCAGAGGAGTATGTTGCTGAATTCGAAAAGAAAAAATCAATTGATGATGTTTCGGATTATTGGGGTGATATGTTACCTGTTGCTTTATTGGATGTAGGTATCTCTGATGAACTATATGAAACTTATCCTGAGTTAAGGGATGGTAGAGTTGGATTAGGTTTAACTAACATTGTAATCGAATACTTAGATTGGACAAATAGATTTGAGTTCGTTGAGGAAAAATCTGCTATTAAGGATAGAATGAAATCTCAATGGGTTGCATCTCGTAAAGGTGTATCTGAAAATAAAGTTTATGGTATGGGTAAGATTACACTTGCCGAATACTTTGTAACAATTGAGATATATGATTTTTCGGTATCTGAAGATGAAGTTCTTTCTCTTAAAGATGGTTCTAAACAAACACAAACAACTCGTTTGGGATTACAAGTAAGGTTTACCGATGCTGAAACAGGTAGGTATTTGGTTGGTTCTGGTTTAGGTACTGCTAAGACTGTTAAAACTCAAGAAGGTTTAATTGGTTTAGATGTAGATGAAATCAAATTTAGAGAATCGGGTATTGGAGTATCTACCCGAAAAGCATTAGAAACTGCATCAGCAAGAATTGTTGCACGAATGATACGAAAAGGTATATTCGAAAACTAATGGATGAAAAAACTTTTAACGATACTTTTCTTTCTGTGTATAACTCAACTTAGTTATTCACAAACTTTTACTCAGACATTTGTGGATAGATGTACTGGTGAAGTACAAGTAGTTACTGCTAACTTTCAATCAGGTTCAGCAGTTGTATCTTTTTATAATAAGGTTAGAGTATTTACTTACCAACAATACACCAATGGTGAATTACACCAATGGTTGTTAACTACATATGCTTGGTGGCAAGCATTATCTCCGTGTTCATCCGCACAAACCCAAACTACCAACGCTCAGAACGCAGCTAACAACGCTACAAACTCAACGAGTACAACTAACACCTCAACTAACAACACTTCTTCAGGAAGTAGTTCATCTTCTGGTTCTTCTGGTTCATCTTCTGGTAGTTCCTCTGGTTCATCAAGTGGTGGAGATAGTGGAGGTTCTTCATCAGGTGGTTCGGATGGAAGTGGTTCTTCATCGGGTGGTTCCGATGGTGGAGGTGATGGTAGTGGTTCATCAGGTGGCTCCGATAGTGGAGGTGATGGAAGTGGTTCTTCAGGCGGTGATGGTGATGGTGGTTCATCAGGTGGAGATGGTGATAGTGGAAATGGTTCCGATGGAGGAGGTGATGGCTCCGGCGGTGATGATGGTAGTGGTGGAGATGATGGAAACTCTGGCGGAGATGGAGATGGTTCTGGTGGGGATGAAGGTAACGGAGATGGTGATGGTGATTCCGGCTCTGGTGATGGTGATGGTGATTCTGGCTCTGGCGATGGAGATGAAGGTAGTGGTGATGGAGATGGTGGAGAATCTGATGAGGGTGGTGATGAATCATCTGAAGAAAGTTCAGAAGAATCCAATGAAGAAGAGTCATCTGAAGAAAGTTCAGAGGAAGAATCAAGTGAAGAGGAATCATCAGAAGAATCGGAAGAAGAAAGTTCAGAAGAAGAATCAGAAGAAAGCGAGGAAGAATCTGAA
>Ga0255782_10002957_pt1 | contig 13185 bp, 15 predicted proteins | sample 101ome_26_FD_179980 | JGI IMG/M metagenome (GOLD analysis project Ga0255782, IMG submission 179980) | Coastal salt marsh microbial communities from the Groves Creek Marsh, Skidaway Island, Georgia - 101408AT metaG (version 2) | ecosystem: Environmental > Aquatic > Marine > Intertidal zone >...
CACCGCCTCAATTTGATTTTTCATTTGGTACATTTTTGGTACACCAAATGGAGAAACAATGGCAACAATTCAAAAAAGACAAACCAAGAAAGGGACTTCTTATCGTGTCCTAATCAGACAAAAAGGCACGAATCCTATTTCTAAAACTTTCGATTCAAGAATGAGTGCTCAATCATTCATTCACAAGGTTGAGAGTAATCCGAATCATCTGTCCATCATTACCAAGACAGATACACTAACTTATCTGGATATATCCAAAGAGTACAAGATTCATCGATATGGCTCAATAAGTAACGTTCCTCAATCGTATGAATGTCGACTCAGATATTGGGATAAGAGTCTGGGAGACAGAGAGTTAGACTCAATTTCTAAAGCAGAGATAGTGAAACTCTTAAGAGAGCTTCCCAAACATCTGAGCAATACATCCATTAACAAATACAAAAGAGCTACTTCTGCAGTCTTTAACTATGCCATCAGTAAAGACTATCTCAGTGAATCACCAGTAAAGAATATCAAGTCACTGGAAGAACCTGGCGGTCGATTGAGATATTTATCTAATGAAGAAAAAACATCTCTCCTAGAGGCTTGTAGACACTCTCATTGGGATAAACTCTACCTCATAGTCCTAATGGCAATCACTACAGGGGCTAGAAAAGGAGAACTAGAAAGGCTTAAATGGTCAGATATAGATTTTGATAGGGGATTGGCTTATGTCCATCAAACGAAGAACGGCGAACCCAGAGTGCTCCCTTTAACTAAACAAGTCTTAACTGAGATGGAGAGAGTAGGAAGAGATGCTGAACTGATATTCAATTCCTCTATTAAACCCACTAAAGCTTACGAGTTTAGAAAAGAATGGATAAAGGCACTGAAGAGGGCAGAGATAGATGACTTTAGATTCCACGACTTAAGACATACCTGTGCATCTTACCTTGCACAAAATGGTGCATCCTTACTTGAGATAGCAGATGTCTTAGGACATAAACAAATACAGATGACTAAGCGATATGCTCATCTATGTGTCAGCCACAAGCAGAAGTTAATTAACCTACATTTTGAAAGGATATAGGTAGAATAAAAACTTTAGTCCACAAAGAAAATATAATTAATGACAAAAACACTATCTCTATCTTTGATATTTCTATCAATTGATGCGGCAAGTTTTTCATTAGGTGATATTGATATGAACCAAGTGATGAGATGCCAAAGTATTTTTGCAAGGAATACTCACATAGACTTAAGCCCATCAAGCTGTGACTTTAGTGATTTTAATTGTTTGATGAAGGAAACTGATGTGATGATGAAAAAATTCCAAAAGTCCTATACTGCAATGAAAAATACAAGAGAGTGGAGGTCTAACGGTTGTCAAGACTGGATGATTCAAAGTGCCTCATCAAGTCCAGAGGACAAGATTGAAGAATTAGAATCTAGGATTGATGATTTAGAGAGCGAACTGAGTAACTACAGATAAGGAGAATTAAAATGTCTAAATTTATACCCATAATTTTTTTGCTCCTCGCTAAAGTAACTTTAGCTGATTGCTATGATGGTGATTTTAATGATTGTTTATCTAAAGCAGAAAATGGTAATGCATATTCTCAATATCTTGTAGGCTACAGCTATCATGTAGGTAGAAGCGTTTCAAAAGATTATAGTAAGGCAGCTTACTGGTATCAAAAGGCAGCTGAAAAGCAAAATGCAGAGGCTCAGAATAATTTAGGTTTGCTTTATTATGAAGGTAATGGAGTAAGAAAAGATTTCAACAAAGCTGCAAATCTTTTCAGGCAATCAGCAGAACAGGGATATGCAAAAGCTCAAAGTAATCTTGCTGAAGCTTATTTATTAGGAGAAGGTGTTCCAAAGGACAATAGACAAGCACTTAAATGGTTTGATAGGGCTGCTGCCCAAGGAAACAGTCAGGCTGCACAAAATGCTAGAGTTTTAAGAAAAAAAGGATATTGATATGAATGGAATAATTCCGATGGTAGTTGTTGTAATTAGTGCAATTGGATGGGTAACACATTTAATTACCACTGCTAGAGCTGAAGAATGGGTATTTTTTACAGTAGGATTCTTATTTCCACCTATCGGCGCTATTAATGGTTTTTTAATTTGGTTTGAGTAAATTATGTTTGGATTATTTAAAAAGAAAAATGGTATTGATAAAGATTATTATCCCAATGGAAACCTTCAGACTGAATTAACGTATGTAAATGGTGTTAGACATGGGCCTTTTAAGGCTTACCATGAAAATGGCAAACTTGCAGTAGAAGGAGAGTTCTATCAAGATAGGCATTATGGGTTAATTACAACCTATTATGAGAGTGGAGTTAAAAATGCTCAAATTGAATATGATTATCTTCATCGGCAAGTAGGCGACTCAATTGCATGGCATGAGAATGGAAATATTAAAGGAAAGTCAAAAATGGTGGATGGTTTAGCCCAAGGTTTATGTGAACATTTTCATGAAAATGGACAATTATCAATAAGATTTAAAGCTGTAGATGGGGAGATAGATGGTCTCTTTGAGGAGTTTGATGAGAATGGTACTTTAATAAGTTCCACTGAGTATTCGATGGGAAATATTATTGGTTAGGCGTTTATTCCTATTTTTCTTCCTTGGGTCATTTATATCATTAGGTCTTCACTCTGAGGGCAAGATTGAATTATTTTTTAACTCCCCAATTGGTAAGAAAGCTCCGAGTACCGAATGTAGAACATCTCTATGTAAGTCTCTTTTGATGCTTATTAATGAGTCAAAAAGTTCAATAGATTTTGCTATTTATGGCTTGAGAGGGCAAAAAGAAATTTTTAATGCATTACTTGATGCAAAAAACCGAGGTGTAAGCATAAGAGGAGTTATCGATAAAGATATACACAATCAGAGTTATTACAGTGACACACATCTTCTTGAAGAAAATTTCAATATAAGGTCAGACTTTAAGCAAGACCTTCGAACCTTGAAGAAAATTCAGAAAAATAAGAAAACATACAAGGATAAGTGTAAGAGACCCGAAGGACATTTAGGTCCTCTCCAGTGTTTTGAAGGAAAAGGTTATGCTTCCAAAAAAGATATTAAATTTGCTGGAGACATTATGCATAACAAATTTTTTATTTTTGACAAAGCAATCATTTGGACGGGTTCAGCAAATATAAGTGATACAGGGATTGGCGGTTATAACGCAAATCTAGCAGCAATAATTGAATCACCCTATATTGCTGACAAGTATCATAAAGAGTTTGAACAAATGTATTTAGGTAATAAATTTCATAGAGCTAAGAATATCTTTAAAAAACAGAAATTAAAGACGAAAATTAATAATCAGGAAATTGAATTATTTTTTTCTCCGCAAGGTTATGCTGTTTATAGAGGGCTCATTCCCGCTATTAAGGGCGCAAAAAAAAGTATAGACATATCAATATTTTTTCTAACACATAAGAATATCGCTAAAGAATTAGTAAATGCTAAGAATAGAGGCGTACAGGTGAGAGTGATAATTGATGCAACAGGTGCATCAAATGAATATAGCAAGCATCAATATTTAAGAGATAAAGGTATACCGGTCAAAGTTGAAAATTGGGGAGGAAAGATGCATATGAAATCTGCAATTATTGACGCTAAAGATATTATTGTTGGTTCAATGAATTGGACTTCTGCAGGTGAAAGTAAAAATGATGAGAATACAATAGTAATAAGAAATTCGGATGATGCTATTGCATATAATGATTTTTTTGAGGAATTATGGAAATCAATTCCCAAAGAATGGCTATATCAAGACACAAGGTCGGAGTCTAAAGAGTCAATAAATTCTTGCTCTGATGGTATAGACAATGATTTTGATAAAAGTATAGATATTAATGATTCAGAATGTAAATAAAGTAAATTTCTTGTTATATGTATTGATTCATCTATGTTTACGCAAAAATTTTAAAGAAAAATGGTTAGAATTATAAAGATGTCAAAAATCTAACTAGTTAAAAGAGATATAAGATACATTTAATTTTTCTTAGATGAATTTTTTCCAAAGGCAAAAATAAACAACACAATGAATTTAACTGACAACGAAAAAAGAGATATTGTTAAACTTATTGAAGAAAATAAGAACCTTCCTGAAAAATATCGTTTCTTATTATTTGATGAATCAAAGCAAGTTGAACTTACTTGGAATGGTAAATCTGATGAAGTCACAAATGTGGTTCTACCATTTCAAATCATTGAACAAATAGACGAACCAAGAAACGAAGAAGTCAAAATGGCACAAGGGTCATTTGATTTTGCATCAGGTCGTCAAATGACAGGTTGGACTAATAAACTCATATGGGGAGACAACAAATACATTCTTTCTTCTCTAAAAAATGGTCCCATGAGAGAAGAAATTGAGAAAGAAGGTGGAATCAAACTGATTTACATAGACCCACCATTTGATGTTGGTGCTGACTTTTCAATGAATGTTGAGATAGGTGATGACTCTTATGAAAAAAAACCAAATGTGTTAGAACAATTAGCGTATCGGGATACCTGGGGACTTGGTTCAGATTCATTTCTCTCCATGATTTATGAAAGATTGATTTTAATGAAGGATTTACTGGCAGACGATGGTTCAATTTATTTGCATTGTGACTGGAGAATGAATTCAAATATTAGAGTTATGATGGATGAAGTTTTTGGTAAAGATAATTTCTGTAATGAAATTGTCTGGTCTTATCAAGGTTCATGGGTTGAACCTAAAAATTACTTTCCAAGGAGAAATAATTCAATTTTATTTTATAAGAAAAGTAAAAATGCTTTTTTTGAGAGAAATTTTGAAGATGATATAAGTGACTCAGTTAATTTTAAAAGATGGAAAGACTATATAGTAGATAATAAAATTTATGGTAAGAATATGCCGATACACGATAAGAGATTCCGTGTATATAGTGAAAAGTTCAAAAAAACTCATCAAAGAGAAATATCTGATACTGATATTGTTTATGAATTTACAGGAAGTGTTGTAGGTTCTGTGTGGAATATTAAAACTGTTGACCCAAAATCTCCTGAATACTTATTTTATCCAACACAAAAACCTTTGAAATTGATTCAGAGAATTATTGAATCTTCTTCCAAAGAAAATGATATTGTATGTGATTTTTTTGCTGGTTCTGGTTCAACTGCACATGCAGCAGAACTACTTAATAGAAAATGGATTTGCACTGACCTAGGCAAGTTTTCAATACACACATGCAGGAAAAGAATGATTGCAGTTCAACGAGAATTAAAAGAAAGTAATAAAAATTGGAGAGCATTTGAAATACTAAATTTAGGGAAATACCAAAGACAGCATTACATATACGATGGCAAGAATGAAAGAGATGAGATTAAGTTAAGAGAAAAGAAAATTAAAGAAAAAGAATTTGAAAATCTAATCTTAGAGGCATACAAAGCAACAAGTATTGATGGGTTTGCAACCATTCATGGCAAAAAAGGCGGAAACTTTGTTTCTCTTGGACCAATAAATCAACCACTATCTAGAAACCATGTTGGAGAGGTTATTTCTGAATGTCTTAAAAATAATATAACAACTGTTGATATTCTCGGTTTTGAGTATGAAATGGGCTTGTTTCCTACAATTCAAGAAGAAGCAAAATCAAAAGGTTTAAGACTTTCTTATAAGCAAATTCCAATGGAAGTATTTGATAAGAGAGCAGTTTCTAAAGGAGAAGTTGTGTTTCATGATGTTGCATATATTGAATTCAAACCTCACTTTAAATCAAATAAGCTCTCTATAGAACTTGTTGATTTTGCGGTTTTTTATAATGAAGATAATTTAAGAATAGATGAATCAATTAAGAATGGAAAATCAAAAGTTGTTGTTGAGAATGGTCAAATAGTAGAAAAGAGGAAAGATAAAGAAGGAATTGTTTCAGAAAAAGTTCTTACCAAAGATTGGCATGATTGGATAGATTACTGGTCAGTTGATTTTGATTATGAATCAAAACCCGAGATTATTAAGTTTCTGACAGAAGATGGAAAGATAGAAGAAGAGTGGACTGGTAATTATGTTTTTGAGAATGAGTGGCAGTCTTTTAGAGGTAAATATAAGTTTAACAAGGGTGAAAAATTAGAACTTATGTCTTCTGAAGTTGAGATATTAAAAGATAAGACAAAGGTGGCTGTCAAAGTAGTAGATATCTTTGGTAATGACACAATGAAAGTTCTTGATGTTAAAGTCTAATGGGATTAGATAAAAACTTTCCGCGCCACCCTCATTCAATTATTAGCCCTGATGTGCGTTGGTATCCAGGAAGTGACGGTATAGGTGAAAAAGGAAGAGAGAAGCTTCTTCCTCCTCTGGTTAACAAAATTAGAAAGGAGGTTTCTGAATGGAGGGAGCAAGATTATCCTGATATATCAGAAGTCTCTAAGTCCCTATTAACTTATTGGTTTAAAACAAAACACTCTAGTGGTTTTCAGTACTATTTTGCACAAAGAGAATCAGTTGAATCAATAATATATTTATATGAGCATGAAAATATTAGAAATACACCCGAACTTCTGAAATATGATTCTTCTGGCGTACTAGTTGATTCGATGTTTGAAGAGAATTGGTTAAGGCTGGTTATTAAACAAGCAACAGGGACTGGAAAAACAAAAGTTTTGTCTTTATTAATGGCATGGTGCTATTTCCATAAAGAGTTTAATGAAGACTCTGAACTTTCACAAAATTTTCTCCTTCTTGCGCCAAATACTATTGTTTTAGATAGATTAAAAGGGGATATTGAAGGGCTGAGTATTTTTAACAAAGACCCAGTCATTCCTCCAAATGGATATGGTGGCGAATCATGGAATTTTTATCCAAAAGTTCATCTGCAAGATAATATCGGCTCACTCTCGAAGAGCGGAAATATTTTCTTAACAAACATACAAAGATTTGTGACGAGAGGTGAAAAAATTGATGAGAATTCAAGCATGGATTATTTCCTTGGTGATAAGCCCGTTACCAAGTCAACTGATAACAAAATACTTGTTCGAAATATTGTAAATAACATCGATGATATTGTTGTTTTTAATGATGAAGCACATCATATCCATGATAAAAAACTCGCATGGTTTAAGACTATTGAGACAATAAATAATAGTCTAGTTCAAAAGGGTAAAAAACTTCCACTTCAATTAGACGTCACTGCAACACCAAAAGACCAAAAAGGAAATATTTTCCCTCATACAATTTCTGATTATCCGCTTGTAGAAGCAATCGCTCAAGAGGTTGTTAAAACTCCAATACTACCTGATGAGGCGAGCAGAGGTAAACTTGAAGAAAATACATCTGCTAAATTTTCTGAGCGTTGGAGAGATTATATTGACCTGGGTGTTACTGTTTGGGAGCAAGATTATGAAACTCATAAAAAACTTGGAAAGAAAGCACTATTATTTGTCATGGTTGATGATACAAAAAACTGTGATGATGTTAAAGATTACTTAGAAGGCAACTATCCTCTTCTTAAAGGGGGGACGTTTGTTATTCATACCAACAAAGAAGGTCTTATTGATGAAGGTGTATCTGCAAAAAGCCAAAAAGAATTATTAGAATTAAGAGAACTTGCAAATCAGGTAGATAGAGATGATAACAATATCAAAGCAATTGTATCTGTTCTTATGCTTAAGGAAGGCTGGGATGTAAAAAATGTGACCACTGTAGTTGGTTTAAGACCTTTTGTTGCCGCATCAAATATTCTACCTGAACAAGCCCTTGGACGTGGACTTCGTAGAATGTATTTTGGTGAAGACCAAACAGAAGAGCTTAATGTAGTGGGAACCCCTGCATTTATGGAGTTTGTAGAGAGTATCAAGTCAGAAGGCGTTATCCTTGAAAAGAGGTCAATGGGTAAAGATTCAGAGCCATCAGGTCCAACAATAATTGAAATAGATAAAGAGAAAAACCTTGAGAAATTGGATATAGAGATACCTGTTCTATCACCAAGTATTATTCGTGAATATAAAAACCTTGAGGAATTGAATGTTGAAGAGTTCGAATATACTCCTATTGAATTAAAGGAGTTTTCTAAAGAGGAGCAGAAAAATATCTTATTAAGAGATATTCTTGATGACGAGGTAAGAAGAGAAGTAAAAATTGATAGTTTGCATATTAATGCAACTTCCATTATTACCTTCTTCACAAAATCAATTATGACTGAACTTCGTTTATATGGCGGTCAAGATATTCTTTATGGAAAACTCAAACAATTTTTGAGAGATAAGTTATTTGGGGAAACAGTAAATCTTGATGACTCAAATGTTGCTAGAAATCTCAGTGAAACCAATGTTAGACATTTAATAAGAGAGACCTTCAAAAAATACATCAATGCTCTCACAGTTGTTGATACTGGAAGTACTGAAGTTCAAAATTACATCAAGGTTTCAAATCAAAAGACATTCAGTATTCCAAGAGCAAAAGAATTTCTACCTGCAAAGAAATGTATTTTCAATAAAGTAGTCGGGGATTCGTATTTTGAATTACGTTTTGCAGGATTTCTTGATGCCGCAATAGATGTTAATCGATTCATTAAAAACTATATCCAACTTGGGTTTAAGATGGAGTATGTTAATCATGATGGAGGGATTAGTTATTACTATCCAGATTTTGTCCTTAAATTAGAGAACGGAGAATGGTTTGTTGTTGAAACCAAAGGTGCAGAGAACTTGGATGACCCAAGAAAAATTCAAAGATTAAAGAACTGGTGTGAAGATGCAACTAGGTCTACTGGAAAAATATATAGATATCTTTACGTTAGACAAGAGGACTGGGATAACTTGGGGCTGACTCCTAATTCTTTTACAGAAATCATTTCGGTTTTTAAAGATTTTGAAGAGAAAAATAATCAGAAAAGTTCTTAAACTGTAAATAGTAAATAGTGTTTAATTATCCTCACTTTAGACCTTACTATAAGCCTTCTGATAACTATTTCATATAGAGATTACCGGCTAAATTAAATATTTCAAAAAAATATTTGACAACTGTTAACTAACAGTTTACAATGTCATCAAAAGTGTTAAGTGATAGTTAACACATAACATTCAAAAAAATGGAGAAAACAATGATTAAACAAGCAATGCAGAGTGATTTCATAACAGCAGCTATAGAAGATATGGGCTTATCTCTAGAAGACATAACTGTCCTATTCAAAGGGTACGAGAAGTTCACATCATCTTCTAATGATGAGAAGAAAGAAATGATTAACAAAATTAAAGCAGTAATAGAGGAGTAATACATGGCTAAGGAAACATTGGGTGAATACATAAGAAAACTCAGAAATACTAAGAATATTGGTGTGAGAGAGATGGGAAGGGCATTAGACGTCTCAGGTGTTCATATATCAAGCATCGAAAAAGATAAGAATACGCCTTCACCTGAACTACTAAGAAAGATGGCAATAGTTCTTGGTGTAGATGTAGATAAGCTCTTATCAAAGGCGAACCAAGTCGACCCAGAAGTAATCAATGTCATTAAGAAGTCATCAACGGTGGTTCCAAGCTTCTTAAGGTCGGCAAAAGACCTAACTAAAGAACAATGGGCTGAACTAGAAAAGACTGTTCAAGAAATGACAAAGAAGAATAAGTAGGCAGAATATGATTGATTTAGACAAATTCCCAGATATTCCAGAAACCGATATCGAGGTGCAGGCTCAAAATCTAGTTGAAGACTATTTCTACAATTCAGATTGGGAGTTAAAAGCACCAGTACCAGTGGAAAGAATCGCTGAGTCTCATCTAGGATATGACATAGAAATTACGAATGAAGGGCTATTTGAAGACCCAGATTTTCTCGGAGGAATACACTTCGATGCAAAACTCATCCAAGTGAATGGCTCCATAGAAGACCAAGAGGGAAGATACAACTTCACCATAGCACATGAATTGGGACATCACTGTCTCCATAAGGATGTATTTCAAGAGATGGAGAGTAATGGTGGAATTATGTGTAGAGAACAAGGTAATAAGCCTATCGCAGAGAGACAAGCAGATTACTTTGCAGCATCACTTCTCATGCCTAGAAAACTGATTATGAAAGCATTTGATGATGTTTTCGGAGACACAGATGCAATTGAATTAACAGCTAATAAGAAACACAAACTAGGAGCCATAGCTAATCGAGTGATGAAAAGGGGCAACTTTGACAATGTATCGCTCACAGCAATGGCTAATAGGTTGATTGGTATCGGACTGATTAAAGGTATCGGCTATCAATCTAAGGTCATCCCTGAAATCGAAATAACAACTATTTCAGGGGTTGGTAAATACTATCTTTCCATCTTTAGAAAATTGATGAGAAGGGTATTTAAGTAACAGGAGAATAAGATGATTAACGCAGGAGCAATGGGACTTCCACTACATTTTGGTAAAGTTCCTAATTTTTTGTTGAACAGAATGGGTTTAATGGGCGATGCCATTGTTGAATCCATCGTAGATAACTATGGTAAGTCTGAGGTATTGACTCGTATGAGTGACCCCAATTGGTTTCAAGCGCTAGGTGCAGTCATGGGAATGCAATGGAATTCTTCAGGAGTTACTGCAACAGTGCTAGGCTCACTTCAGAGAAGAATCAACCCAAAAGCATCAGATTTGGGGCTATACATACTAGGCGGTAAAGGTAAGAACTCATGGAATACGCATAACCGTGTGAAGAGTATCTCGGATAAACATTCACTTAAGGGAGATGAGTTAGCTGAATCATGTCAACTAACTAAGAGAATCGATAATAATGCAGTTCAAGATGGATATAACCTTTACCAGCACTACTTCATCCTATCAGATGAGGGTGAATGGACAAGTATCTCACAAGGTATGAGCCCAATGAATAGAAGAGCTAGAAGATACCATTGGCATTCACCATCAGTTCGCTCATTCGTCTCAGCACCTCACACAGGGATTGTAGGAGAGAAGGGCAGTCCAGTCATGAATTTAACAGATAAGAGTGCTGATATGCTCAGAACTAATATGGTTAATCTCACTAAAGAGAAGCCATCTGAAGTAATTGATGCGTACAGAAGTATCTCAATGCCTGACAGACACGATGTTCGTGAACAAGATGTGGATATGGTAAGACTAGGCTCAGTATTGAATATGGCCTATAACGGCGATATTAATAAGTTTGAAGACCTGGTGATGATGAAAGGAGTAGGTCCAAGAACCTTGAAATCACTAGCAATGGCATCTGAAGTCATTCATGGTGATGAGTCGAGATTTGAAGACCCAGCTAGATTCTCATTCGCCATTGGTGGAAAGGATGGTAGACCTCATCCAATTGATACCAAAGCAATGGATGAGACAATCGATATGCTTCAAAATTCAGTCGAGAAGTCAAAGATGGGCGACAAGGACAAATCTCAAGCATTGAAAAGACTTCATAAGGCATGTGTTGACAATGAAAAAGGTGCATCACCAATATCATTCCTTGAGGATTTGATTGAGTATGAATGGAATCATGCTGAGAAGAATGGTGGCAAGACATTCATGGGTGATGTCAAAAAAGGAGTAACCAGGAAGATTATGGATACTCAGAATAAGTTGCTATATGGCAAAAGCAACGCTACAACAACTAAACAGTAGAGTCATGAAAGGCTACGACCCTATCAAACTTACTGAGAAGATGGAGTCTATCGTGGTGGACGGAAACAAGCGAAAGTATGCCAAACTTTCGCGTCCACTTCGATTCTACGGTGGTACCACCTCTGCAGTAGAGGTGGGCTGCAATCTAAGATGTAAATTCTGCTTCTCAGACAAGCCAGTATTCCGTCCTCAAACGACGGGTAAATTCTACACACCCCAGGAAGTATTTGATGCATTAGACAAAACAGCTAGACGTTATGGACATAAGCTCATTTCAGCATCTGCATCCGAGGGCACATTAGGAAGACAACACCTATTTGAACTACTAGATTTGGTAGACCAATCAGATTATGTCTACGTGTTGGAGACGAATGGTATGACTCTAGGAAATGACAAAGAGTTTGCCAATCAACTAGCTAGATTCAAGAATCTACATGTTAGGGTGTCTATCAAGGGCACTAATCCAGAGGAGTTTCATACCTTAACCAATGCTATACCATCCAGCTACGAAATGCCATTCAAGGCATTAAAACATCTGATTGATGCCAATGTTTCATGCAATGCTTGTGGAATGATTTCATTTAGCGACAAAGAAGGTATTAAGGACTTAGAAAGACGACTGTTTGAAGTGCATCCAGGGCTACTCAAATCCCTTGAAAAAGAGCATATTACGCCGTTTCCTAAGGTCGCTAAGAGATTATCGGAAAATGGCTTAAAACCTAACTCTATCGCCTTTAAAGGCAAGGTGGTTAACCTATGACACCAGAATTATTCATCGTCATCATAATAGCATTATGGATGCTAATGTTGCCATACGCAAGTTGGCAATACAGAAAAGGCTACAACAAGGGTGTTCAAGACACATACAAGTTTCTAGAGAATTTTGATAGGAGTGTAGATGAAATTTCTCAAGACCTTTGAAGACAAACAAGTCTATAAGGAATACAACCGATTAAAAGCTGAAGGAAAAGCCCAGCTCTTTTCGCCGAATGCAGAGAGTATGAGCATAATTAGATGGGGACTAAGGTTGATGTATGTTTTTGGTCCATTAAGTATCTATCTCATCTATCAAAACAATCCTATGACAGTCTTTTCGATATGGTTATGGCTACAGGGCTTTACTTGGAAATTTGCTGTGGAAGGTAAGATGGATAATGGATACCCCTATCTTGAGCATACTGATGCTATGGGTCTAGCAATGGAGTTTTTCTTCACGCTAGTGATTGCATTTGTAGTTTATGGAGTATGGACATGATTGGTTCAATATATGGAGTGATGGTGGTAACGGCTTATCTCAGTGCTTTAACACTTTTGCCAATGGCATTAATGCATTATGTCGGCTTGGGATTCTTGTTATTCTATCCTCTTTGGATTGTTGGTTCGTATATGTATATCAATCATTCATGCAAGAAACGAGAGCCAATCAATTTTATGGAGCATACTGATGCCATTGGCTGGATGTTTATCTTCTTTGTGCCAGGAATGCTATCATTGATAGTCTTTTTTATTGTCTATCTGGTGAAATACTAATATGGATGCAATCCATGTTATTGACCATATTTTAAGAGCAATAATGTTGATTGACTCATTGTTGGCCATTA
>Ga0255782_10002960_pt1 | contig 13177 bp, 8 predicted proteins | sample 101ome_26_FD_179980 | JGI IMG/M metagenome (GOLD analysis project Ga0255782, IMG submission 179980) | Coastal salt marsh microbial communities from the Groves Creek Marsh, Skidaway Island, Georgia - 101408AT metaG (version 2) | ecosystem: Environmental > Aquatic > Marine > Intertidal zone > Salt...
CAGAGTAACGACAATAATTTTACTGGTTTTTCTATTCCTGAAGATGAATGGACTCATATTGTAGCTACACACGATGGAACTACGCTAAAGGTTTATAGAAATGGTGTGCTTAACAATAGTGTATCTGAAACATATGCAACTATAGATGTAGGGTATAGGATTGGTTTAGAAAATAGATCAACTAGCACAACGTCACTTAGTGGTTGTACAGAATATTCTGTATCTCAAGTATCAAATCCACGCATATACAACTACGCCCTTACTGCGGAGCAAGTAGCAGATAACTATAACGAGAAGGCTTCTACCTTTGGAGGTACTAAGGTTGCTTCAGAGCTTGATGCTTACATTGAAAGAACAGCTAGTGATGGTGCTACAGTAGAAGCACACAGCTGTTTAGTGAATTACCTAACTGAATTAGACAAGAAGTAATATGTCATTAAAAGATAAAGCATCGTTAATATTTAAGCCTAGCCGTTACAAGTCAGGAAAGGCGTACAGCTTTAGAGGCGGTGATTTCTCAACTGTGGGTTCTAGTATTAGAACAAGAGTTAATTCACAAGGATTAATTGAAGATGTGGCAGCTGGTGTACCTCGTATAACATACGACCCATCAGACTTAACAAAATGTCCTGCCATATCATTTGAGCCTGCTCGCACAAACTATTCTCCATACAGCCACGCTACATCGGGATTAGATATAAACTCAGAAAACAACATTACTTTTCAAAATGATGCAGCGGTATCTCCTGACGGAACTCTTAATGCTTTTAAAGCTACATATGATGGGACTGGATATTCTTATTTCCGTAGATTTAACTACGGGGGGTGGGGTGTTTTTTCGGTATTTGTAAAAAAAGGAAACTGGCGATACATTGGTATTCGTGTAGGATATTCTTCAGGTGTACACTCTGTATTTGATTTAGATGAAGGGAAGTTTACCACAAGTCTTACAGGTCATACATATACTGTAAAAGAATACCCAAATGGTTGGTATAGAATATCAGCAGCTGTAGATTCATCAACGTACCAAACAAACATTCAAAGTATATGTTTTTGCGGAAGTGCAACTGCTGGAACTGAATTACCTTCAGGTGTGTTAGCTGGGTCTTATATGTACGTATATGGATGGCAAACAGAGGCTAGCTTACTTGTTCCAACTAGTTTAATAAAAACTACGGGATCCTCAGTAACTAGATCTGTGTCTCACGCTGTAGCTACAGTACCTGACCATACAGCTGGAACCTTCTTTTTAGATATTGAGACCACTACCGCTGCGCCAATTGTTTATGGTGCTGTAGGTGGTGCTACAGGTTATCAAAACGCAGTTATTATTGAAAACTCTGGATCTTTAAATAATCTTGTAGTAGCCGTGTATAATGGAGGGACTTCTCAGTTAAGTGGATTTCCTGCGTTTGCTCATAATCCTTTCCAAAAAATAAAGATTGCCGTAACGTATAAAACAGATGAGATAAAGATTTATATAAACGGTGTTTTATATCACTCAGATACATCGGCATCTATTCCAACTCTTGACGGTGTAGGCTTGGCAAGATGGGTAGTATCTCCTGTAGACGCTAGGGCTTTTTCAACTATATATGAGGCTATACAAAGCGACATTGTTCTTACTGAATCCGAAGCTATTGCTCTCACATCATACGATGATTACCAAGAGTTAGTAGATCGCAATGACCTTACTTGGGAGTCTCCTACTATTACAAACAACAGATTAACTGCATTAAAAGAACTATAATGGGTAAGATATACGACAAGGCAAGTTACATTATCCCTATGGGTATAGCTTATACAGAAGCAGAGGCTTGGGCTATAACCAACCCTAGCATTACTGATAATGGTAAGATGACCTTTGACCGTAATGGTATCACTCATCGTACTACAAGCTGTAACATTGAAGAGATTGCTGCACATATCCCACGTATTGATTATGAGGATGGATACAGCCATATCTCTATGCAGGCATACAATCAAAACTTGCAAACATACAGTGAGTTCTCCACAGGTTGGACTACAGGTGCAGCGACATTAGCTCTTAACGCTGGTGTATCTCCAGATGGTCACATCAATGCTGCGGCTATACAAGTAAATGGCACAGGCACATATGGTGAATCTAGCTGTAGACGTTCTGCTGGTAGTTTATCTGCAGGATATTATGTATATAGTGTTTACTTAAAGGCACTTAATGATTTAAGGTATGTTTCTATACAGATATGGACAGGAAACAATGCTACCGACCTTACTGCTACATTTGATCTTGTAGACGGTAAAAAAGTAACTGGGGCTGGAGCTTTTCCAGATAATGGTGAAGGTACAATTCAAGAACTTGCCGATGGATGGTACAGAGTTAGTATTAGCGGTAATGTTGCATCAGCATCTACTTTAACGCAGTACATATACTTACGTGAAGATACATCAATACTTGGTGTAAGTGATTTTAACGACAATGGTGTTTATGCTTTTGGTGCAATGCTAGAGCGTGTAGCTCCATACAGCACATCCTACCCTGCACTTCCTAGTGCCTACATTAAAACAACCTCAGCAACTGTTTCTCAGGTAAGAGATCAAAGTTATATTTCTACATTTACTCCTGAGTCTGACAGAGTCACAGTATACGGATGGATTCGTTTGCGTAGTGAGTGGGGTGGAGCAGTCGCAGAGCAGGACAATAACTACAACATCTTTGGATTTGTAAACGGAACTACAAATCAATATGGTCTTTATTATTGGGGATCTAATGGAGATAAGTTTGGATTTAATAGCTGGAATGGTGACAGCTATGGAATATCTGGAAGCACAATTCACGATGGCGAGTGGCACAAGGTGGTAGCTGTATTTGATTTTAAAGACTTTACTCAAGGCAAGTTATTTATTGATGGTGTAAAACAGACCATAAGTCAAACACTATCAACTACACTACAGAGAAGTCAAGCTCCATTTGCATTGTCTGCACCAACAACTAGCAATCAATCACCAGTATGTGATTACCGTGAGGTAGTAGTATTTGACCAGGGATTACCTGATGATGAATGTATAACACTAAGCACTTTATAAAATGTCTAGATTTTTAAAATATCAATTTGAATCTAAAGAGGCGTGGGATACGCTAAAAGCAACTATCACAGAAACTGAAAACGGGTTAGAGTCTATTCCGACTGCCACAGTTGTGGAGTTAGGACACCTTGTTGTAACCGACCCTGTATTTAGCGAAGACGGTAGAGAGGTGATTACAGAAGCAGTATTGGAGACTACATACTCTGTAGACATCCTATGGAATGAAGACGAAGCAGAAAGCTTTGATGCATACCGCATCTACTGTGACCCTACAACAAAGGCACACACCTTCTATGGACTAGACGATTTGTACGAACAAGAATACAACAATCAACCATCATGAGAGGCAACGTATATATAAGCATCCCTAAAGCGGATATAAGCAATGAACTCCCTTCAGCGATAACAACATACGACTGGACAGAGAACGTCTATGACGAGGCTTCTATGGAGGTCACAGAGACGATTAACCATCATCCTACTTGGGAGCAATACGGAGAACGTAACACAACTAAGTTTGGACAGCCTATCACAGTAACTGTAGATGAGGTTGAGTACGTAGTCTACGAGATGGAAGTATCTTGGCAGAACAGTGAGGTAAGCTCTTTGATTGCATTAGGAGCGGGTCTATCAGCACCAAGCTACACGCTGATGACAAACACAGAAGCTAAAGAGTTTATTACTAGTAACTTACCACAAGAATAACTGCTAGACATCAACAGCTATACAAGAGGAGTGACGAGAGTTGCTCCTTTCTTTTTTGGTATCTTTGCATAAAATGCGTTAACATATGAAGTTCCTATCTAGGTTAGATGACTTTGAACACATCGTAATTGACGGTAGTGTATCGGGTACAGGATTATCAAGTTTATATCTCAAAGACACAGCAACACCGATTCTAAGAATTGGAAACAATAGCGGTGATTCATTTATAACTTATGACGGTAGTGAGCTGTCTATCTCGTCTGATGTAGACTTACGATTGACTACTCCTACGGATCAAGATGTATTCTTGATTACATCTACTGGGAACATCATTACAACACAAGCTGGAGGTACATTTACTATCGGAGGTGGGTTAACGCTACCTGCTATTACTGGTGGTTTCTTAAAGACCGATGCTAATGGTGTGGTTAGTGTAGACAATAGCTCTTTCCTTACTAACGAGACTGATACGTTAGACTCGGTTACAGATAGAGGAAATACTACCACTAATAATATTACAGTAGGGAACTTTACTGCTAACGGAAACATTACGACAAACACAGGAATATTCTATAGTGGTAACTCAACTAAATTAGATCTTAACCAATACAACGCTGGATATCTAAGACTTCTTACTGATAACACTGAAAGAGTTAGGGTAACAGCTACAGGAAACGTAGGTATTGGAACTACAAGTCCTTCCGTTAAGTTAGAGGTAAGTGGAGCAATAAAATTAGGACAGAGCGGGAGTATCCCTGTAGCTGGTATTACACATTACACAAACGGGTACTTCTACATTAAAGGAGGAGCATCTGGAGCTGCGATGGGCAATCAGGACTTTGGTGCTTCCGTATACTTACCAAATGACGACACTGTACAGTTTGTAGCAGGAGCAGCAGAACGTATGCGGATTGATACTTCAGGCAACGTTGGGATTGGAACTACTAGTCCTTCTGAAATATTACACATCATAGGCACTACAAATACACGTGCTATAATTGAGACTCAAGTAAACGGAGGTTCTTCTGCATTAAGGTTAGATGCTAATCCAAACTATTGGGAAATTAAAAACTATGGCGCAAGTGCTAATTTAGGAATAACAAGAGGTACTAGCGAGTTTTTAACTATAGACAACACAGGCAAGGTAGGTATCGGTACTACTAGTCCTACAAGGACTTTCCAAGTAGGTGGTGCAGAAGGTCAAATATCTTCAAAAGTAGGCACTCTTGAGGGTATGATGAAAGTTATGTCTTCTAAGGTGTATATAGGATCACAGTCTTCACACAATTTAGCCTTGATGACTAGTGCTGCGGAAAGAGTAACTATTGATACAAACGGTAGAGTTGGTATTGGTACTACTGCTCCAAGTGATTTACTGCATATTAAATCTACTAGTGGTGACGCTAGAATGATTTTAGATGGCGATTCAGGAGCAGATGCTGAACTTAAATTCTTTGAAGCAGGAGTATCTAAGTTTACAGTAGGGTACGATGCAGCTAGTACAAATTTTGTAATAGGTACTACTAACGTAGATACTGAGCAAAGATTAGTAATAGACAGTAGTGGTAACGTAGGTATTGGAACTACTAGTCCTACAGCAACTTTAACCGTTGTTGGAAACCAGTTATTTGACGGAACTGGAATAAACCTAAAAAGAACTGGAGTACTAAGCGGAAGAACTTGGAATTTGGGAGTAGACAGCAATGGATTATCAATATATGACGTTACAAGTTCTGCATACAGGCTAACCATTGATTCTTCAGGTAACGTTGGTATTGGCACTGCGAGTCCAAGTGAAAAGCTAAACATATACACAGCCACAGGTAGAAACTTTAAAGTCAACCAATCAACTACAAACGTAACTATTCTAGAAAATGATTACGAATTAGAGCTGCGTAGCGGTGGTGGATACGATCTCAAATTAAATGCTAACGGGTCTTCTACTTATGGTGCTGTAACACTTAGAACAAATGGTTCTGAAGTAATGCGTGCCGCTGCAAACGGCTACGTAGGTATTGGTACTACTACTCCAATAGGTCTGTTAACAGTACAAGGAGACGATGCTGATATTTATCTTAGGTCAAATGATTATACGATAGCTCGTATTATCAATAGAGGTTCAAGTGGTACGAATCTAGATACAGGTCTGTTCTCGTTAATGAGTTCAGATGGTACTAATAATAACGTAGAAAAAGTTCGCTTAGATGCTGGAGGTAACAGTTGGTTAAATGGCGGTAACGTTGGTATTGGTACTGCTAGTCCCACAGCAAAACTACATATATCTAATACATCTGGTGACGCAAATATAGTATTAGCTGGTTCTTCAGGACAAGTTTTAAGCATTGACCAAAACTCAATAAGAACTACTACAGCCTCACAGATTGCTATATTCACAAACAGTACTACAACTAATGGTCTCTATATAAATTCTGCAGGGAATATTGGTGTTGGTACTACCTCCCCATCAGAGAAACTACACGTTGTAGGCAATGTCCGCATTGAAGGTGACCTTACAGTCAACGGATCATACACACAGATTGATACAGATGTAAACACTACAGAGCAATGGAACGTAACCAATGATGGTACTGGTCCAGCTGTTACAATCAATCAGACTGGTGCGCAGGACATTATGGATGTCCAGGACGATGGTACTAGTGTGTTCTACATTGAAGACGGTGGTAATGTAGGCATTGGGACTACGGATCCAGCCTCTATATTACATATATCCTCTAGTACACCAATACTTACGATTGAAGGTACTAGAAATGATATTAGATTAATAGAAACCGATACGACAGATACAAATACTCTTCTTCGCCATCAAACAAGTCTATTTAGAATAGATACAATAAATGATGCAGAAGATACTATTACAAGAAGATTTACTATTGACCATTCAGATGGTAGTATTCAGTTTAATAACTACGGCTCTAATTCCTTCACAGGCACAGCTGCATATGCCCTAGCTGTAGATAGTAGCGGTAACGTCATTGAAACTAGTTACATCCCCTCTTCTTCTTCAACAGACTTCGTAGCTGTTACTGGTGATACGATGAGTGGAGATTTAAACTTTGAAGATTCTAATGGAAACACTAGACTTACTATTGGTAATATTATAGGATCTCCGTATCAAGCTACAATAAATGCAAGTAACTATCATTTAGTTCTTCAGGCAAAAGGAACTGGTCAAGGTCAAATAAGATTCAACACAGGGACTACGACAGCTACTGAAAAGATGCGTATTCTTGAGAATGGTAACATTGGGATTGGGACTACTGCTCCTCTTTACCCGTTTGTGATAGCAAGCAGAGGACCAGCGAATCAAGAGCAGCGTTCTTTAGCTATTGGTAACACTAATAATAGTGGAACATTTATGTTCCTTGGGACTTCAGCAACCACAGGAGGGTATAGTGTCATTCAAAGTATTTCAAATGAAGGTGTATCTTACGGAAACTTAATATTACAACCTGATGGTGCTAACGTTGGTATCGGGACTGATAGTCCTAGTGCTAAACTTCACGTAAGCGGTAATGGATTTGATGTATATACTGATTATTCTTCTGTTAATAGTTCTATAGGTATATCTTCTTTAAAAAAGACAGACGGTATAAATGCTATTGTTTTTGGAAGATCCCATAGCCAAAACAATTCATCAGTTCTAAGATTTAATTATGTTGGAGACAATAATAGCTCTAATTACTTAGGACTTGGTTTTTATGCTAATGATGATTTATTAGTTATAAAGCCATCTGGCAACGTAGGTATCGGCAACACTGCTCCAAGCAATACCTTTACCGTTGGTGCTAATCTAACATACAGCTCTTCATTTATCCACGATTCACTTATTAAGAATCTAATGGTTAGAGGTAACGGTTCTGCTCCTGCTAACCTATGGTTGCACAAGGATGACCAAACAATATTTGACACCAATGATCTTGGTAGCATCAAGTTCTCAGGTCACAATGGTACTGATTCCGTTGTAGGGGGTAGAATTTGGATGGAGGCTTCAGAAGATTGGAGTGGTACTACAAACTCTACGAGACTGAGTTTCTCTACTGTTGACGGAACTACCTCAAATATAGGACTTGTAATTGAGTCAGATGGAGCAATACAGCTTCCTCAATACACGGCAGGGTATCTAAAGTCAGACGCTTCTGGTAACATTACAGTAGACACTTCTACTATTGAAGATACGCTTCAGTCTGTAACAGACAGAGGTAACACTACAACTAATAATCTTAGAATTAGTAATTCATCTCCAGACTTATTCTTTGAGACAGGAGCGACTCATTATAACTGGATGCTTGCAGCGCAAGAAAATGTAGATGCTGCATTTGAAATTTCCGTTGGTAGTCAAGATGCAGATTCAACAGATGATACTTGGTCACCTTTATTTGTTGTAAAACAATCAGGAAACATTGGAATCGGTACAACTGCTCCAGCAACTAAACTATACGTAGACGCAGGAGAGTCCACATTTAACAGAGGAAACTCTGATGGAGCTATTGCTAGGTTTAGAGGTAAGAATGCAGAAAAGGCGGTAATAGGTACTGTTGATTCTTGGTTTAGTAGTAACGTTGGTATCGGTACTACGAGTCCTAATGCTAAATTAGATGTTGTAGGAAATACAAGGCTAGGAAGTGGTACTATGCATGTATCTACAGACCAAACATTTGGAACATCTTTTACGTATTCATTTAGAGATGCTGTAGGTATTCTTAATCCAAATGGAAGTTCAGCAGCAGCAGCCACTAGCGTTATGTCTATTGGTGCAATGAGTAATAGTACATCGTTAATTACTACGGGAATTGTTGGTATAGGAACTGACAGTCCAGATAGAGGTCTTACCATATCAGGAAGCAATGGATATGCTTCTCTTAATATTTACAAGGCTAATACAACAAATCAAATTGTTTATTTAGGCACTGGCTCTGGTGGGGCAGATGATGATGCTATCCTGCAATTATTTGACGAAGCAACAGAAAAAGTAAGAATATTTAGCGCAGGAAATTCTTGGCTCAATGGAGGCAATGTTGGAATCGGGACTACTAGTCCACAAACTGAACTCCACGTTAAAGGAAATAATGGATGGGGTGAAGTAAGAATTGAAGGACAAACTTTTGCTAGTGGACACGGGGCTTCTTTAGAGTTTTACTCTGAAGGAACAGCTTTAGCAGATATCTACTCAAGTACTGATAAGCACTTGTACTTTAGGACAAATGGTACTACAGAACGTATGCGTATTACCGCTAGCGGTGATGTCGGTATTGGGACAACAAATCCAGCTTATACATTAGACGTTAAAAAAGATGTTGATACTTGGCTTGCAGGTGTACACAACACCGGTTCTGATGCAAATGCCCAAGCGTTGTTAGTCCGCTCAGATGCTACTTCAGCTCACGATGCAGCTGTATTAGGTGTTTATGCGGATAGTGAATACAAAATGATGGTTAGGTCTACTGGCAACGTTGGTATCGGAACTACATCGCCAGCTCGTAAGTTGCACGTACAGCATTCAAGTATAAGCCCTTCATCTGTATACGGTACAGTGCTAGTTGAAGAAGTTAACGAGGCTTCTATAGGTATATTAGGTACTACTTATTCTAGTGTTTATTTTGGTGATGCAGCTTCTCCTTATACTGGAGGAATAGTATACGCACATAGCGATGACCATTTAGAGTTTAGAGTAAATGGTAACTCCGAACGTATGCGTATTACCAGCACAGGAACTGTTGGTATCGCAGTTACTAATCCAACTCAGAGGCTTGATGTTAACGGTAAGGTAAGGGCTAGAAGCTGGTTTACTGGAGCTGATGACACAAATACACTATGGTCATCTACCGCTTTGGGAACGTATTTACAAGCTGCTTCCTTCACTGGAACAGGAAGTGAAATTGCTTTCAGAAGAACTGATGGTTCAGTAAGAATGCTAATAGATACAGAGACTGGCAACGTTGGTATCGGGACTACAAGTCCTACAAAACTACTTACAGTAGGTTCTGGAGCTACAGCAAGTGGAATTACCAATAACGGTATATATGTAGCTGTAGATGGTGGAGCAGCAGTTACTGCTAGAAACACTACTAATGAAGTAGAGATACAATTAAACGCAGAAGTCTCTCAAGGTACTTTAGGAACATTTACAAACCATCCTTTAGCTTTTAGAGTAAACAACTCTAACAAGATGTGGATTGATACATCTGGTAATGTAGGTATTAATACAACTAGTCCAAGCGAAAAGCTTGACGTACTAGGCAACATTAAAGCTCAATACAATGGAAATAACTACTCAAGAGTAGGTCAAAATTCTAGTGGAGGATATTTGCAAGCTTATAGCGGAGCAGTAGAAAAAGTAATGCTTCGTAGTTACGGAGACAGTTTTATTAATGGAGGCAATTTAGGCGTTGGCACAGCATCTCCAGCAACCAAACTCCACGTAGTAGGAACAGCAGAGACACGTTTACGTGTAGGCTCTTCTAACGCTTCTTCTAATGTAGTCCTAGAACTTCGTGATGAGAACACTCCTACAGGACAAGGTACTGTTATCACTTACAACAACAGCACAGGTGAGACGTACTTCAACAATGCAATGTCTACAGCAACAACCGACTTCCACTTCCAAAGCGGTGAGTACGGTTCTGCTTCTGACTTCTTCACTCTGAGCAACTCAGGTGGTAATGCTATCCTACATCTAAAGACTACTGGTGGGGACAGCTTCATTACTTACGAGAACGCTACTAATGAGTTAGCTGTTGCCTCTGATGGTGACTTGAGGTTGACTACTCCAACAGATCAAGACGTGTTCTTTATCTCTAGTGGTGGTAACATTGAGACTACTCAAGCAGGAGGTAGCGTGTCTATGGGTGGTGATCTTGTGGTAGATGGAGAAGGTATTTTCAATAGCAATGTAGGTATTGGTACTACTAATCCTAGCTCTTTATTACATCTATCAAGTAACAATTCTACCTATGAGGCAAATGGAGTTTTAAGTGTTTCTGGAGGAGTTAATGCTATATTTAATTCAACAGAAAGATTTATATTTAATATAGATTCTGATAATACACAAACAGATAGGACATTTGATATTGCAGCTAACAGGACTGGATCTTCTGGTGGAAATTTATTATTCAGAGTCCAAGAAAATGGCAACGTAGGTATCGGGACTAGTAATCCTTCTGAAAAACTTCAAGTAACGGGAGCGATTGTCTCAACAGGTGCATTACAGTTACATAAAACTAATGCTGGTACTTTTGAGTACGAATCTAATGGTGTAGCAATCCGATCTTATGGAGCAAATGATGGGGATGGATTCTTTAGACTTTTAACAGGCGGAGGTGGTAACGCAGCCGCAGAAGAAGCACTTAGAGTATTAGGTAATGGCAACGTTGGTATTGGTACTACTAACCCATCTTACAAATTACACATAGACAATGATGCGTCAAATACAAACAACGCTGCATTATACGTTAGAAACCCTAACAGCAGTACATCAGCTGTTATTGCGCAGTTTGTAGGTGACTCTGACGCTATTCAGATTAAAAACATCAATACAGGCGACTACGCCATCTATAATACTCAGCAGTCTAACGGTATTGCATTGTACGATGGTACTGGTGGTGTAGAGATTCACTATAACGGATCTACAGTACTAGAGGCTGATAGCAATGGTGGTGTTAAGGTAACAGGACAGCTTAGCGCTACAGGTGATGTAGTGGCATACTCTTCAGATGAGCGACTCAAGGAAAACATCAAGCCTATAGAGAACGCTGTAGATAAAATCAAGCAACTCAAGGGGGTAACCTTTGATTGGAACGAAAAGTCTGAGGAACTAGGATTTGAGCCATCAACCAAGACTAATGATGTCGGGGTTATTGCCCAAGACGTAGAGGCTGTATTCCCACAACTTGTACACCTCGCACCTTTTGATATTGGAAGTGATGAAGAAGGTAAAGCTACAAGTAAGACTGGCGAAGACTACAAGACAGTAAACTACGCTAGGCTCACAGCAGTACTCATTGAGGCTGTCAAGGAACAACAGCAACAGATTGACGAACTAAAGGAAATCATCAATGGCTTTACAAAGTAGTGGAACTATAAAGATGTCGGAGATAAACACTGAGCTGGGGCGGTCAAGTACCGCTACCATCTCTTTGGATAATGCTGAGAATGGTACATACGCTACAATAAATACCGCATCCGCATCCTATCCTAGCGCTAGCAACCCAGCCTCTATGAGCGAGTGGTACGGCTATGACCATAGTGCTAGCAGTTCTTCTGGATACGAAGGTACACTCTCTAGAGATGCTTATACTGAATCTGGAGAGGCTTGTTCTTTATCCGCTGTAGATACAGTGTATAAGGACGGAAGTAGTTCATCACCAGCCTCTGCAGATCAACTGTACAGCGACTCATCACTAAGCACAAATTTATCTCCAAACCCAGGATTTGGGAAATGGTATAAGTACATTGATGTAGATGGCGGGAATGTAGAATACATTGTATATCTCCTTGAAGGAGGTAGTGGTGAGTGCGTCATTGAGACTTACGAGCCTTGTTAAAATTAATTATCTTTGTAACGTTATAACATAAACATTTTAAAATGGCAACAACTTATTCTTGGAACTGTCGCACAGTAGATGCGTATCCAACTCACACAGACGAGAACGGTGTAACCGAATCTCAAGTAGTCTACAATGTACACTGGCGTGTAACAGGATCAGACGAAACAAACTCAGCTACCGTAATTGGTACTCAAACTCTTGAGACTGCTGACCTATCAGGCTTCACAGCTTTTGATGCAGTAACTCACGAAAACATTGTAGCTTGGACTCAGGCAGCGATGGGTGCAGAACGTGTATCTGAGATTGAAGCGTCATTAGATTCTCAACTTGCAGAATTGGCATCTCCATCGTCAGTTACTTTGACTATTGCTGACGAAGTGACCGAAGATCCTGCTGAATAAGGATTTTGCATTATCTTTGTAACCAGTTAATTAACTTAAATATTTAAAATTATGGCTGACAAAGCTAAACTCACGGAAGAGGAATTGAAGGCAATTCAGACTGCTGTATCTAACCTCTCGCAATCAAAAAGCATCCTTGGTGAAGCAACCAATCAAGCCCACAAAGCACAGCTTCAAGTAAGCGCTATGGAAGAGGCAATGGTTTCTGCACAGAAGGAGCTTGAAGACAAATACGGTTCTATCACTGTTGACCTAACTACAGGTGAATACGAAGAAGTCGTAGAAGACGCTGAAGAGGTTAAGGAGTAACATTCTTACCACGCTTACACTCAGAGGGTTACAGAAATGTAGCCCTCTTTTTTTATATCTTTGTCAGATGAAAGCAAAGAAAGATTCACGTTTAGCACGAGCAGGAGTAAGCGGGTATAATAAGCCTAAGCG
>Ga0255782_10002980_pt1 | contig 13099 bp, 13 predicted proteins | sample 101ome_26_FD_179980 | JGI IMG/M metagenome (GOLD analysis project Ga0255782, IMG submission 179980) | Coastal salt marsh microbial communities from the Groves Creek Marsh, Skidaway Island, Georgia - 101408AT metaG (version 2) | ecosystem: Environmental > Aquatic > Marine > Intertidal zone >...
TGATCCAATAAAAGTTACTGTCATAAGTTCAGGCGTAACACCAAAAACTCTGATAAGACCTGGAGCACTTGAAAAACCTATTGTTCTTAAAAGTTCTCCGTGATTACTTTTCGTTTTTCTATCTCCAAAAAGCTTTACACCTACAAAATAAATTATATATGCCCAAACATACCAACTTAATAAAGATAATGCGGGTGCAATTAAAAAATTTGATGCTCCTAAATGTAAAGAACCAACACCTGCGGCTAAACTAGATAATACAACTACTAAACCAGCTTGGAGTGTGGCTTTTTTATCTTTCTCAACTTCTTCAAATAACTCAATATCAATTTTAATTGCTCTAAAGACTCTATTTAAAAATAAATTAATCATGATTTTTTGGTAAATGGTTTTAATAATTTTAAGATTTTAGTATGCAATACTTTATTAGATGTGGCTAGAATATTTCCTCCGTTTTCAGCTGGCTCATTTTTCCAATTTGTTACAATTGCACCGGAATTTTTTATAATTGGTATCAAAGGTAGTATATCATATGGCTTTAAATTAGCTTCAATCACAGCGTCTACAGTACCTTCAGCTAACAAACAATAATTCAGGGCATCAAAACCTGCCAATCTGAAGGACCATCCAAATTTTTTAATCACCCTTCTCTGCTTTTCATAACTTAGAGTTCCGTGAAAATTTCCAATAATTTTAATTGTCTTCAAATTATTATTATTCGATGATTTAAGAATAAATTTTTTATTGTTTTTAAATAAATATGATTTCTTTTTATCATTTATATAATATTTATTTAGTTCAGGAAAATTTGCTAAACCTAAAATTGATTTGTTATTCTCAGAAAGACTAATAAGATTAGACCATGTTGGTGCACCAATAACAAATGCTCTTGTTCCATCAATAGGATCAATTGACCATTTAAGATTATTAGAAGAAAATTTATCTTCATATTCTTCACCAATTATTGAGTCTTTGGGAAATTTTTTATTTATTAATGATCTGATATATTTTTCAAAAGCACGATCAAAATTAGTTACTGGATCAAAATCTTTTTTTGTCTTAGATTTATTGCTTACTTTAACTCCAGAATTAGATCTCTTGTTATAAAAAGAATTTAATTTTGGTGGTAAATTTTTAAGAAATTTAAATGGTTTTGTATAATCCATTAAGTGTATATAACTTAAAATAAAAAAAAATATATATGAAAATATCAAAAAAAATTGAACCAATTATTTTAGGTATATTTGGTTCAATAATAATTGGCGTTCTGTCATTTTTAAGTTTTGAAACATCCACAGGTTTTTGGTTAATGTTCTCTTTTGGATCAACAACTTTAATAGTTTTTGTGTTTCATGATAGTGAATTTGCTCAACCAGCAAATATTTTTTTCGGTCATTTATTAGCAATAATTATTGGGGTTATATTTAATGAAATTTTAGGAATATCTTTTATAAGTTTAGGATTATCAGTGGGATTAACAATTACCTTAATGATGTATTTTAAAGTCGTCCATCCGCCTGCCGCTGCAAATCCAATAATAGCATTGTTTGCAGATATTTCCGTGAATTACATTTTGTTCCCTGTCATTGTAGGATCTGTATCCACAATTATCTTATCAATCGTGTTAAATAGATATCTATTAAAAAGAAACTATCCAAAGAAGTGGTTTTAAAATTTAATTTTTAATAAAAATTGTAAAATTTAATATAAGTGCGTATGAGCTCCATAAAAAATATGGTGTCATTAAATAAAAGCTAATCTTATCTTTTGTCAAATATATTTTCATTAAAACAATTATAAAAATTAATATAATCATTAAATCTAATAAAGCTAAACCTATTAGATGAAATCCAAAAAAAATAATACTCCAAATAAGATTAAAGAACAAATGTATGAAATAAATGTTAAGTATTTTTTTATCATAAAATTTAATCCAAATCCTCCAAGCGGCAATAGACATTAGGACATACAAAGTGGTCCAAACAGGCGCGAAAACCCAACTAGGTGGATTAAAACTTGGTAAAATTATTTGGGAATACCAAGGTTCTTTAAATGATGAGGTGGTAAAACCGCCTATTGCTGATGCAGCGAATGTTATCAATAAAATAAAAAAGAGAGATAAGTATTTATTCTTTGTCATAATATAAGATATAACCAATTCATGTCTGAAAATCAGAAAAAAATTTGGGTAACAGGTGCTAGCAGCGGTATAGGTAAAGCAGTTGCTGAAAAATTTGCACGTGAAGGTTGGAAAGTTGCTGTATCCGCAAGAAGAAAAGAGTTGTTAGATGAAATGGCAATGAATGACAATATTTTTTCTTTTCCACTTGATGTTACAAATTTTGAAAACTGCAAATCCACATTTAAAAAAATTCGAGACCAATTAGGTGATATTGATATTTGTTTTTTATGTAGTGGAACCTATGATCCTAAGAAAGAACAAGAGCTAAATTTAGAAGAAAATAAATTTGTAATGGATGTTAATTATTTTGGTACTCTTAACTGTGTAAAAACTGTAGAAAAATATTTTAAAGAAAAGAAAGCGGGCCATATATCCATTGTTTCCTCTATTGCTGGATATAGAGGGTTACCTAATTCTAGTGGATACGGCCCATCTAAAGCTGCATTAACAAATTTTGCAGAAAGCATCTATTTTGATTTTAAAAAATATGGCGTTAGGGTTTCTGTTACTTCTCCTGGTTTTATTAAAACTCCACTAACGGATAAAAATGAATTTCCTATGCCTTTTTTAAGAACACCAGAATTTGCGGCTGATAAAGTTTATAATGGGTTGGTTAAATCTAGAAATTTTGAGATACATTTTCCAAAACAATTAACGATGACTTTAAAGTTTTTAAGAATATTGCCTTATAGAGTTTATTTATTTTTAGTTGATAAATTAGTAAAACGTTAAATTATCCAAATCATTCTAAGAAATTTTTTTTCAAAGAAATTAATCTTTGACAAACATCACAGTTAATTCAGCAACCTTTATTCCAAATTTAGTCATCGTGGCTCTATTAATTGCTACACGCTCATCTTGCATAAAGATCCAATCATCAAAAGTAATTTTGATATTTTTTCCTTTTACAGGAACAAGTAAAACATACTCAAACTTAAACGCAGGACCATAAGAATAACCTTTAGCTGTTCCCACCACATCAGAAGCAGTACCCTCATAGTAGTGCTCATCTATTTTTTTTATTTGCCACTGTCTTGTTTGTCGTTCTCCATCTGTCCAATCAAAAACTTCGTCTAAAATCAATTCAGAACCGTTCCATTTACCATTCAAATCAGCCTTGAATTGTCTAGTAACTTTCCCTGATCTATTCTGCAAAACTCCCCAAGCTTTAACATTACCTGACAAATATTCTTCAATAATTAATCTTGGTTTTTGATCTTTAAAATCTATTGGTTTCATTTTATTAGCGCACCCTGTTAAAATTAATAAAAAAATTATACTTAAAATTTTTTTCATACGCTCTGATTATTCGACATTGAGAATTGAATCAAGTTAATGTTTTTCGATTTAAACCCAGCTTCACAGTAAGACAAGTAAAATTCCCACATTCTCTTAAAAGCTTCATCAAAACCCAACGGTGAAATATTTTTCCATGCCTTCAAAAAATTGCTTTTCCAAATATTTAATGTTTTCGCATAATCATCTGAGTACGTATTAATTTTATCTAAAGAAAGATTGTGTTTTTTAATCAACTGTTTCATAAATTTTTCTGAGGGTAAAAATCCCCCAGGAAATATATATTTTTGATTAAAATCTTCACTTCTTCTATATCTCTCAAATAAGTTGTCACTTATTGTTATTCCTTGAATTGCTGCAGTTCCATTGCTTTTTAATGAATTTTTTATAGTACCAAAGTACTTGTCTAAGTAATTTTCTCCAACTGCTTCTATCATTTCAATTGATGCAATGTTGTCGTATTTATCCTTTACATCTCTATAATCTAAAAATTTTACATTAACTTTGTTATCTAATCCTGAGGCTGCAATTCTATTTTTTGAAAATTCAAATTGTTTTTTTGAAATTGTTATACAATCAATTGAAACATTATAGTTTTTAGCTAGATATTCCGAAAAACCACCCCAACCACATCCTATCTCTAGAACTTTATTTCCTTCTTTAATTTTTAAAAGATCAATCAATTTTTGATACTTGTTTCTTTGTGCTTTTTCTAAACTTTCATTCTGATCCATATAGATGGCACTTGAGTATGTAAGTGATTTATCCAACCATTTAGAAAAAAAGTCATTTCCTAGATCATAATGTTTAGAAATGTTTTTTAAACTTTTTGACTTAGTATTTGATGCAAATATCTTCTTAAGTAAATTTTTAAGTTTCTGTAATTTTAAGCTACCTGAAAAAGAATATACAAGTTTTACGTTTTTAGCTGTTATTTCTATAAGATTTGTTAAGTTGGAAGTATAAAAGTCTTTTTTTATATGGGCCTCTCCAAATGCAGAACTTCCACCCAATATAATATTTGTAAAAAAATTAGGATTATTAATCTTAATATCAGCAGATAGTTCAGATTCTAAATTACCAAAATGAAAAACTTTTCCATCGTAATTTATTAATTTTAAATTTCCATTTTCTAATTTTTTTAATCTATTAAGAATAAATTTTTCTGAAATTTTTGATAAACTCATTAATATTCCTCATAACTTAGATTGTTAAAAACTTTTTTATCTCTTTTTCTATATATTGCTCCCTTTTTCCATAAAAGTAATGCTTCAAAATGTATCGAGCTTATTATTTTTAAAGTCATTAAAGGATATCTAAAAAAATTTATCAATAATTGTTTAAAATTAAATTCTTTTTTATCACCAGTTTGTGTAGCAGTTAGAACTGTTCCCTCTGCATCTGTTTGTTTGATCATTACTGATAATCTTTGATTTGGGTCAATTAATTTAAAATTATAGAATGTTTCCATATCCATAAACGGAGATACATAAAATTTTTTTTTACACTTCTGTTTTATTTCTTCACCATCTTTTATTTTGAAAATATATGTATGTTGCTCATTAAATGTATTTTTAACCTCATAAAATATTGATTTTAATTTTTCGTTTTCGTAACAGTAAAAAATACTTAGAGGATTGAAAACGTAACCAAAAATTCTAGGGTAACAAAGTATTTTTATTTTAGAAATATTGCCTTCTATTTTATATTTTTTGAGATTGGATATTACCCATTTCTTAAGACAGTTTCCGTCTCTATCACCATGATCTTTATTGTAAAAACTGAAAATATTGAATTTGTTATGTGAGAAAATACTTATAGATTTATCTAATTGTTCAATTTCGTCTAGATCAATGAATAATGAAAAAGTTTTGTAATTTAGGAAATGTTTTACAGGTTTAAATCTTGTGTGATTAACTTCACCATTATATATACAAGAGTTCATCAAGTTTTAAATTTATTTACTAATTCAATAGATGATTTTAATCCATCTTCATGAAAACCGTAACCAAAATAACTTCCACAAAACCAAGTTCTTTTGTGCCCTTGTAATGATTGGAGTTCATTTTGCAATTTAGTATTTTCTGAATTTAAATAAGGATGAGTAAAATCAACCTTCTTAATTACAAATTCATCGCTAATTTTATGAATTGGGTTCAAAGTTAAAAAAAAATCTTTATCAGTATTTAAGTTTTGCAGTTTGTTTAACCAGTAAGTAATACAAGTTTTCTCTCCATCAGAAATTGAATTCCAGCTTGACCAAGCTCTTTTCCTTTTAGGCATAAACTGTTTATCTGTATGCAAATAAGCTTGGTTTTTAACGTAACTAAATTTACTTAATATATTTTTTTCATTTTCAGATGGATCTTCTAATAAATTTAAACTTTGATCAGCATGAGAAGCTAGTATTACATGATCGTAATCCAAATATTCATTTCCTATCATTATTCTCACATTGTCATTACTTCTAGATACTTTAGTAACTTTGTAATTTTTGAAGATTTCACCACTTATTCTCTCGGTAACTTTTTTAACATATGTCCTACTTCTATTAGTAACAGTATACCATTGAGGCCTATTTTTTAGTTTAAACAAACCATGATTTGTAAAAAAATCTAAAAAGAATTTTAATGGCATTTCCTTAGCTTTATCAAATGGCATTGACCAAATTGCAGCTACCATCGGTATCATATGATATTCAATAAAATATTTTGATAGTTTTTTTTTATTTAAAAAATTACCTAATGTTTCTTCTTTAGTTTCATCATTAAGATATGTGGGTGCAGCTTCATAAAATGAAATTATTTCTCTAATCATTTTAATAAAATTTAAATTTAATAAATTCAATTTATTTGCAAAAATTCCACCTAAGCCTGTTCCGCTATATTCTATATTAGAATTTTTAATATAAACAGCAAATGACATATCACTTTTTTCATAAGGAACTTTCAATTCTTCAAAGAAATTAATTAAATTTGGATATGTGTGTTTGTTGAAAACAATAAAACCAAGATCTACCGGTGTAGTTTTACCATTTTCTTTTATGTCGTAAGTGTAAGAGTGTCCTCCAAAGTGATCGTCTTGTTCAAATAAATCAACTTTAAACTTTTTTGAGAGAAAATATGCTGAAGATAAACCTGAAATTCCTGAGCCAATGACTGCAATTTTCATTAAATGATTTATGCAGCTTCTTCTTTATATTCGTCCATTGATGGACACGAACAAACTAAATTTCTATCTCCATAAACATTATCAACTCTTCCAACTGGCGCCCAATATTTGTTATTTTTTACATACTCATTTGGAAAAGCTGCCTCTTCCCTTGTGTATTTATGATTCCATTCATTAGAAGATAATTCAATGTATGTGTGAGGAGCATTTTTTAATGGATTGTCAGTTTTATCAAATTTTGATGATTCAACTAAATTTATTTCTTTTTTAATTTTTATTAAAGCGTTGCAAAACTTATCAATCTCCTCAAGATTTTCACTTTCAGTAGGCTCAATCATTATTGTTCCTGCTACTGGCCATGACATTGTTGGAGCGTGATAACCAAAGTCTATAAGTCTTTTGGCTAAGTCTTCTTCAGAAATTCCTGAACTAGCTTTTATTGGTCTAATATCAATTATACATTCGTGAGCAACATTGCCATTTTTGCCGGTGTATAAAACTTTGTAATCATTAGATAGTTTCTTTGAAATATAATTTGCATTTAAAATTGAAACTTGAGAAGCTTTTTTTAATCCTTCAGCACCCATCATTTTAATATACATCCAAGATATAGGGAGAATACTTGAGCTACCCCAGGGAGCTGCAGATACAGCACCCATTCCATTTTTTGGACCAGACTCTTTTATAATTTCATGAGTAGGTAAAAATTCTGCTAAGTGTTTAGCACATGCTATCGGACCCATTCCTGGACCTCCACCTCCATGTGGGATACAAAATGTTTTATGTAAATTTATGTGACAAACATCTGGACCAAATTTTCCCGGTTTAGAAACTCCAACTAGGGCATTTAAATTAGCTCCGTCCATATAAACTTGACCACCTTTTTTGTGAATTATATCGCAAATTTCCATGATCTTTTCTTCAAACACACCATGCGTTGAAGGATAGGTAACCATTAAGGCAGCTAAATCTTTAGAATATTTTTCTGCTTTATCTTTAAGATCATTAATATCAACATTCCCATCTTCATCGCAATTAACAACAACTACTTTCATGCCACACATTTGTGCGCTTGCTGGATTTGTTCCATGGGCTGAGTTTGGTATTAAGCAAACATTTCTATTTTCTTGATTGTTATTTTTATGAAATTTTCTAATCGTCATTAAACCTGCGTATTCACCTTGAGCTCCAGAATTAGGTTGCAAAGAAACTGCGTCGAAACCTGTGATTTCTTTTAAATCATTTATTAAATCATTAAATAGTATCTTATATCCTTCCATTTGATTAGTTGGTACAAAAGGATGAGGTAGTGAAAATTCTTTCCACGTAATTGGAATTAACTCTGCCGTTGCATTAAGCTTCATCGTGCATGAACCTAAAGCGATCATAGATCGGTTAAGTGCTATATCACAATCTTCCAGTTTTTTTAGATACCTAAGCATCTCAGTTTCTGAATGATATTTATTAAAAACTGGATGAGTAAGATATTTTGAAGATCTCAATAAATTACTAGGTAAATTGCTTAGTTCAACTTTTATATCTTGATTAATATTTTTAGAAATTCCAAAAATTTTAAGTAAAATGTTTACATCATTTAGTTTTTTAGCTTCATCAAATGCAACTGAGATTAATTTATCATTAACTTTTCTTAAATTTATATTTTCTTTTAAGGCCGCTTCATAAATAGAATTAGTTTTCTTATCAGTTTTAATAGTAACCGTATCAAAATAATTTTCTGATAAAATTTGATATCCACCTTTCTTAATTTCATCACCAAAAATTTTAGCAAGTTTCGATGTTCTATTGGCAATTTTAAGAATGCCTTCAGGGCCGTGGTAAATAGCAAATGCAGCTGAAATTATTGCTAATAATGCTTGAGCGGTGCAAATATTACTTGTAGCTTTATCTCGTCTTATGTGCTGCTCTCTAGTTTGCAAAGAAAGTCTGTAGGCTTTTTTTCCATGCCTATCAACTGAAACGCCAATTATTCTTCCTGGCATAGATCTTTTAAACTCTTCTTTTGTTGCAAAAAAAGCTGCGTGTGGTCCTCCATAACCCATGGGAATACCAAATCTTTGTGCACTGCCAACAGCAATGTCAGCTCCAAGTTCTGCAGGAGTTTTTAATCTTGCTAAAGCTAACAGGTCACAAACTAAAATAGCTTTACCTTTTTTTTTATGAATTTGACTGATGCTTTCGCTTGGATCAGTAATATCTCCCAAAGTTCCTGGGTAAGATAGTACTCCACAAATAATATCCTCTTTAATTTTAGGTAATTCATTTTTTTCATCACCAATAATTAAGTCTAAACCAAAAGGTTCTGTTCTAGTTTTAATTAGGTCAATCGTTTGAGGATTGCAATTATTAGAAATAAATACTTTTTTTGAGTTAGTTTTATCTAATCTTTGAGACAAACCAACTGCTTCTGCTGCAGCTGTTGCTTCATCTAACAAAGATGCATTAGCGATATCCATGCCAGTAAGATCGATTATTAGTTGCTGAAAGTTCAATAACATCTCAAGTCTTCCTTGAGCTACTTCAGGCTGGTAAGGAGTGTAAGATGTGTACCAACCTGGATTTTCTAAAATGTTTCTTAAAATTACATTAGGAGTTATTGAATTGTAATATCCCATTCCAATGAAATTTCTAAAAATTTTATTTTTTTTTGAAATAGATTTTAATTTTTTCAAAGCATCGTTTTCAGACATAGGCTCATCGATTTTAAGTTCATCTTTAAGCAAAATTTTTTCTGGCACAGTGCCAACCATTAAATCATTTAATGATTTATATCCTACAGCAGCCAACATTTTTGCTTGGTCTTTTTCAGATGGACCAATGTGTCTTCTAATAAATTCTTTTGAATTATCGTCAATCATCTAACTTGGATTCTCCTCTACAAATTTTTCATACTCTTCTTTAGACATAAGAGATTCTAACTCTCCTTTATCTTTAACTTTTAATTTAAAAAACCAACTTGCTCCCTCGGGATCAGAGTTAACACTGCTTGGATCATCAACGATTGCTTTGTTGCCTTCTGTAATTTCTCCAGAAATTGGTGAATAAACATCGCTAGCTGCTTTTGTAGATTCTACAACTGCAGCCTGTCCTTCTTTTTCAACAACTTTTCCAGCCTCAGGTACTTCAGTAAAAACTATATCCCCTAACATTTCAGTTGCCTGTTTAGTAATGCCGACAGTAGCAATGTCTCCTTCTAAAGAGACCCATTCATGTTTTTTTGAAAATTTTTTTTCACTCATATTATCCTCGCTTTTTATTTAACATAACTTTTTTTATAAAATGGAAGTTCAGTTACTTTACCCCCATATTTTTTTCCCCTAACTTCTAACTTAATTTCAGTTCCAACTTCTGAAAAACTAGAATTTAAGTATCCCATTGCAACTGGTGCGTTAACACTTGGGCCAAAAGTTCCGCTTGTTATGAATCCTATCTCTTTATCATCCATTGAAAAAATTTTTGTATTTTCTCTAGCAATTATTTTTCCGTCTGGTTTAATTCCAACTCTTGTTTTCTCACATCCGTTCTCTAGAAGTTTTTTAATCTTTTCCCATCCATTAAAACCGCCAGTCTCTTTTCTTTTTTTTGCAATTGCCCACTTTAAATTTGCCTCGATTGGATTAATTTTTTCATTTAAATCATGACCATATAAGCACAAACCTGCTTCCAATCTCAACGTGTCTCTTGCACCTAGACCTATTGGTTTAACATTATGCTTGATTAGAAAATCAATAAATTTTTCTACTTTTTTATTTGAAATTGAGATTTCAAAACCATCCTCTCCAGTATATCCTGATCTTGTAATATAAATTTTTTCTCCCTCATAATCAAAATTAGACCCTGTCATAAATTTCAAATTTGATACTCTAGGTATAAGTTTTTCTAAAATGTCTACCGACTTAGGTCCTTGTAAAGCTATCAAAGATAACTCATTGTTTAACAAAGATTTATGATTTTTATCTAAAAACTTAGAAATTTGTTTTATATCGTTATCTTTGCAAGCAGCATTTAAAATAATGCAGAAACCTTTTTCAGTTTTTGTAATTATTAAATCATCAATAATCCCGCCATCTTCATTTAGTAAAAAAGAATATTTAGAATGATTAATTTTTAATGATTTTAAATCTGCAGGAATAATTTTTTCTAGTGAATTTATTAAAGTTTCATCTCCTTCAAGAAAAAATTGACCCATATGAGATACATCAAAAAAACCTGCGTGTGTTCTAGTTGAAATATGCTCTTTAACTATTCCCTCTTTATACTGAATAGGCATTTCATAACCAGCAAAAGGAACAAACTTTGCGCCTAAGTTTTTGTGGTAATTATATAAAGCTGTTTTCTGTATCTCCATAATAACTCTTTTTTATTAACCCCATCTGTCTATGTACCTGAGAGATTTAATCCTTCGGTGAGGCCAAAGCCTGCTTTCCAGAGTTATTACGGTAACGGTCCTTTTGCCTGAGAGTTTCCGGGGTGGTTGCTCCTTCGGCGCCAAATATTGGTCTCTCCCGTTACAAAATGACTTTCATCGAAAAGACCCAAAATGTCAAATATAATTATTGAGATGTGACTTTATTTTTATCTAAACTTTTCAATATAATTGCTGTTATTATAACACACCCTCCAATAAGCACACTTAAAGGTGGTATCTCATTTAAAAATAACCATACCCAAATAGGAGCAAATAAAGTCTCAGTTAACATTAAAAGACCAATTGTGGTTGAAGGTGTCGTTCTTGATCCGATAGTAATACAAATAAATCCAAAAGCTAGTTGAGGCACGCCAAGAAAAAAACCCATTAAAATATCATGGCTTGCGAATACAAATGACTCAGAGAGAATTAGTCCGTAAATGATACTGAAAATTCCTGAATAAAAAATTGCAGGCACCATATCTAAATTTTTATTTTTTCTAATGATCATTACTAATATTGAAAAATTTATCGGAATCGCTAAAGCAACAATATTTCCAAAAAATGAACCAGTTGAAAGAGAGTCTCCTACCATTATAGTTATTCCTCCCATGGCTAATACAATTGAAAAGAAACTAATTAATGAAACTTTTTCTTTTAGATAAAAATAACCAAAAATTGCTAAAAACATTGTCTGTGTACTTATAATGAATACTACATTAGCAACTGTTGTGATGCTCATCGAAACTACAAATGCGATAAAACTCAAAGACATTACCAATCCTCCAAGTATTGCAGGGTAACCGGCATCTTTTATAATCTTTATTGTATTTTTTTTATAAGTTGCAATTAAAAAAACCATTAATGCAATCATAAAGAAAACAGATCTCAATAATAAAATTTGCCAAACAGTCGCCTCTTCGAAGGATCTAATAATAAAACCACCCCAACTTAAACAAAATCCTCCAAACAAAAGAAGGATGTATCCTGGAATTTTATATAGAAATTGCATCTAAAACTTTCTTAAAATTTTATTAAAATAAAACTTCAACGTAAGAGCTCTGAGTATCATAAAAAGCATTAAAGAAAACCATAAACCATGATTTTCAAAATAATCTGTTAAATAAATCGAAGTTCCAATAAACCCTACAACAGAGACGATCATAGCGTTTCTTATTTCTTTTGTTTGAGAAGCTCCAATAAATATTCCATCAAGTTGATAACAAAAAGATGCAACAGGAGGAATTATAATAATCCATAAAAAATGCTTGTAAGAAATAAATCTTAAGATTTCTATATCAGTTATAATATTGAGAATTTCCTTGAAAAGTAAAAGATAAAGAGTTGCAATGATTAAAGCAGTATAAAAACTTACCTGAATAGAATTTTTAACAACAGACAAAAACGATAGTTTATTTTTTCGACCAATAGTAAATCCTACAATTCCTTCTGTTGAGAATGCATAAGCATCTAAAAAGAAGGCAGCTAAAATTATAAATTGCATTAATATAGTATTTACTGCTAGATAATCCTCTCCTAACTTAGAACCTAAGTAAGTTATCCATAAAAAAGAGAAGGTTAGGAACAAAGTTCTAATAAAAATATCAAAGTTAATATTAAATAATCTTAAAAGTTTAGACTTAATAATTAACCTTTCAAATTTTGGTATGATTTTAAATTTCTTAATAATGTAATTGTATGTAAATAATGAAAAAAATATCACAGTTATATAACTTGCAAATAAAGTTCCTAGGGCAACGCCAAATACATCTAAATTATAGGATAAAACTAATATTGAGCTAAAAACGATATTTAAAACCGATAATGTTACTATTAATAAACTTGAAATTTTAGTTTTTTGAATTCCTAAATAAAAACCCACTAAAATATAAATAGCTAATTCAGCCGGAACTGAAAAAACTCTTACATTTAAGTATGTATTAATTAATTCTTGCGTTTCTAAAGAAGTTTTAAAAAAATGTCCTATAGATAGATAAATTAATGGTTTTAAAAGAATTATTATT
>Ga0255782_10002988_pt1 | contig 13077 bp, 17 predicted proteins | sample 101ome_26_FD_179980 | JGI IMG/M metagenome (GOLD analysis project Ga0255782, IMG submission 179980) | Coastal salt marsh microbial communities from the Groves Creek Marsh, Skidaway Island, Georgia - 101408AT metaG (version 2) | ecosystem: Environmental > Aquatic > Marine > Intertidal zone >...
AGTAAAAGTTTTACCACATAAAAAGTTTATTAGAGAAAATAATCACTTGAAATTTTCGCTAAAGTGTAGTATATTTGAATTAATGTTAGGAAAAGAAGTAGAGATCGAAGGAGTATTAGGCAATCGTATTAAACTTAAAATACCACCAGGTACTAATCCAGGACAAGTTTTAAGTTTGCCTGGTTATGGATTGCCCTTAGCAAACCAAAACAAAATAGGTAATTTGTATGTTACAATACAAGGAACCACTCCTAAAATAGATGATCCTAAAATATTAAAAAAGGTACAATTATTAAATGATGAAATTAATTTACGCTCCTAACCACATGTTAGAAACGCAAGTTGAAAAATTTGATTTTGAAAACTTGAATCCTTACGCCATTGCAGAAGAAATGGTAGAAGTAATGGAAAAACATAAAGGATTAGGATTAGCAGCCAACCAAGTTGGTTTAAATGCACAGGTTTTTGTAATGAAACCACAGCTAAACATGATGAAACCTTTTGCATTGTTTAACCCTGTTATTAGAGGATTGAGCAAAGAAATCGAAGCAGGCGAAGAAAGCTGTTTAAGTTATCCTGATTTGGTTTTAAAAATACGCAGACCAAAAAGTGTAATGATAGAGTACACAAATGCTGAACAACAACAAAAACAACTGAAATTGGATGACATAGATGCTAGAATTTTCTTGCATGAATATGATCATTTATATGGTATTAATTTTGTAGACAGAGTAAGCAAATTAAAAATAGATATGGCTAAGAAAAAAGCAAAAAAGAGGAATAAAATTTATGGTAGAACCTAGTTCAACTTTACAAGTTGTATTTGATAAAGCAATTACAGATGCAAGAAAACTAAATCACGAATATGTTACATTAGAACATCTTTTGTATGCTATGCTCTGTGAAGAAAATTTTGAAAATATTTTAACAGGCTTTGGATCTGATGTTGTTGGTATGAAAAAAGCAATTGAACATTTTTTGAAAACAAAACTAGATGATATCAAAGTTGCAGACGATGTAAAAAAATACAAGCCTAAAAAAACAAGTACGGTTGAAAGAGTTTTAAATAGAGCATTTACACAAGTATTGTTTAGTGGAAGAAATAACATAGAAGTTGTTGATGTATTCATTAGTATTTTGAGTGAAAAGAAAACTTGGGCATGTTTTATTGCCACAGATAACGGTATTACTAAAGAAAAGTTTTCACAATATCTAAGTGCAGAAGGTGATTTAGAAAGCACATACGGTGATAACGAAGAAAACACTGGTATTGCAAATAAAGCATTGAAAGAATTTACAACTGACTTAAACGAAGAAGTAAAGTCAGGCAAAATTGATCCAGTTATCGGACGTAGTGAAGAAATTGAACAGGTTGCTCTTGCACTAGGACGTAGAACAAAATCAAATGTTCTTATGGTAGGTGATCCTGGTGTTGGTAAAACTGCTATTGCAGAAGGTTTAGCATTTAAAATTGTTAATAATGACGTGCCTGACTTTTTAAAAGAGTACAATGTTTATAATCTAGACATTGGTAGTATGCTTGCTGGTTCAAAATACCGCGGTGACTTTGAAGAACGCTTTAAATTAGTATTAGCAGCATTAAAGAAAAAAGGCAAAACCATTATGTTCATCGATGAAGCGCACATGATCAGTGGTGCTGGAGCAGCAGGAGGTAATAGTGCCAATGACATGGCAAATATGCTTAAACCTGCACTAGCAAAAGGCAACATAAAAGTGATTGCAAGTACAACTTGGGAAGAATACCGCAAGTATTTTGAAAAAGATCGTGCGCTAATGCGCAGATTCCAACGTGTTGGTATTGACGAACCTAATAGAGAAAACACTATTAAGATTCTTGAAGGTTTAAAAAAGTATTACGAAGAATATCACGGAACAGAAATTACAAGTGAAGCAATTGAATCAGCAGTTGATTTAAGTATCAAGTACCAAACTGATAAAAAACTGCCTGATAAAGCAATTGACTTAATTGATGTTGCATGTTCAAGATTTAAAGTTCGTAATCAAACTGAAAACAAAATTGTAAACAAAGATAGTATTCAGTTTGAACTAGCAAAAATGATTAAATTGCCTGAAGAGCAAGTTAAAGAACGTGAAAGCGATAATCTAGTAAACTTGCCTAAAAACTTAAAAGCGAAAGTTTACGGACAAGACGATGCAATTGACACTATTGTAGATAAAATCTTAGTTGCACAAGCAGGGTTGAAAGACGAGAACAAACCTATCGGTAGTTATGTGTTTATGGGGCCAACAGGCGTTGGTAAAACAGAACTAAGTAAACAACTTGCAGAAAATCTTGGAGTTAAACTTGTAAGATTTGATATGAGTGAATATCAAGAAAAACACAGCGTAAGCAAATTAATCGGTTCTCCTCCAGGTTATGTAGGACATGAAGAAACAGATGGCTTGCTAATTGAAAAATTACAAGAAAATCCTAATTGTGTTCTTTTGTTAGACGAAATTGAAAAAGCTCATCCTGATGTAAGTAGTATTTTGCTACAAATTATGGATAATGGCAAAATTACAGGTAGTCATGGTAAAGAGGCAGATGCACGTAATTGTATCCTTATTTTAACCACTAACTTAGGTGCTAAAGAATCAGAAAAAAATGCAATAGGATTCAACGATAGCTTTGAAGTCGATTACGAAGATAAAGAATTAAAAAAGTATTTTGCTCCAGAGTTTAGAAACAGATTAGACGGAGTAGTAACATTTGGCAAGTTGAGTAAGCCTGTTATGTTTAAAATTGTAGGTAAGTTTTTAGTTGAATTGAAAGAAAAAACAAAACAGAAAAACATAGATATTACAATTACAGACGAAGGTTTGGATTATCTTGTAGATAAAGGTTTTGATCCTAAAATGGGTGCAAGACCATTGCAGCGTGTTATAGACAACGACATTAAGAAACCGTTAAGTAAACTTATGTTATTTGGTGATTTAAAAAACGGTGGCAAAGTGCAAGTCGATGTTAAAGATGACGCTATAGTGTTGGAAGTTCTTAACGATGTCGTTGAAACTGCGTGAAACTACCAAGTTACATTATAACAAGTATTTTTATAAAGTAGTGTTTTATAATCAAATGACGCACTACTTTAGAACAGAAATGCAAAAGAATGGTAAACTTACTTGGCTAAAAGAAACACTTGATCAAATAAACCAAAATTACAAATATGGTCAAACATATGTAGAAGCACCAAACAGATGGGTAGACAAAATCAATATACAACATTACTTTGATGCTATTGATCTGTATAGACTACTAATGAAAAACGACGATTATAAAGTACGTTGTGAGCGTAATTTCCTTCATATCTATACAAACGACAGAGATTTTTGCAAGGATTTGATTAACAAAACAAAAAACGCTGTTGAGTTTTGGGAACCCAATATTGAAAACATTTCAGTACTAACATCTCAAGAAAATATCGTAATTGTAAACAAAGAACCAAAGTACAAATACAAATTGTATTTAGGAAAAAATAAAGGCATACCTGCATTAGCATCTTGGATTAACAAAAATCCTGAACTAGGACGTATGGGAGAAATTGCAAAAGAAGGATGTTTAAATCAAGGATGGGTTAAAGGTTTTTACTTTTTTGTAAAAGACGAAAAAGCCATGCTTATAGCCCAAATGATGGTTGGTGACAACATTACAAGAGTCGAGAAACTTGTCTATAATAATACTTAGATAAATACAATATGGCAAGCAGTAGTGAAATAATAATTAGTGATCAAACACATCCTGGGGATAGTAGCACAGAAACTATTACAGGTGACAAATTCAAAGGCGACGGATACTATAGTAGATCCGACGGACTTCATAGTGTTCAATATAGTGTCAATGGATTTATAGGTAATATTGTTATGCAAGCAACATTAGCTACAAATCCTGGTGCAGATGATTGGTTTACATTATCTGACACAGAACACGAAAGCACAGCAACTGAAACTGATAATAGTGACGGTAGTTTTATTAAAAATTTTACTGGCAACTATGTCTGGGTTAGAGCATATGTTAGTGCATGGACAGACGGAACCGTTTCGAGTGTAACATTAAATCATTAAGGAGTTGATATGAGTAATTTTGTAACAATTATTTTTGACAAAAAAGAAACAATTGACCCTTATGATATTTTAGAATCAGTAAACAACTACTCGCCAATTTTAACAGAAAATGAATTTGAAGCAAGTATGTACGAATTAGACGAAAACGTATGTATTGAAATTGCTATAAACGAAATTACAGAAAACACTGCTCAGGACATTGCTATGAAAATATTTGATTTAGGATTTGAAAACTTTGATTTAGAACTTACCGAAAGTGTATTAACTGAACGTACTCTACGCAGAGGAGACAAAGGAGAAGATGTTAAGGTTCTACAACAACAATTGTTAGACTTAGGCTTTGACCCTAATGGAGTTGACGGTATTTTTGGACCAGGCACAGAACGTGCGTTAAAAGCCTTTCAACAACGTGCAGGAATAACGGTAGATGGACTAGCTGGCGGGCAAACACAAGCTGCTATTAGTGCAGAAGCTGCTCCAAGAAATGCAGGTAAAGAACGTAAAGGCGGTGAATGGAAAAATGTAGAAGGTACACCAGGTAATCCTAAGGAAGTAAGCAGATTAAGAGTAGGACGCTTAAGAGATTATGTTTTTGATTATACTCCTGAAAATTGGAAAAGATTACGTCGAACTCATGAAGCAGTTACTATAAGTAATTTTGGAAATAGAAACAATCCGGTTATATTAATGCCACGATTACCGATGAATGGACAACCTCCTACTAATCCAGATGGTCCTTTGTATACAAATCAAGGTATTAGATTAGATACTCCTGCACAACAATCAGATGAACCAGACTTTATAAGAACAGCACGAGCGGCAATTGATAATGCAGATGATCCAGTTGTGTCAACTGGTACAGGTCAAGTAACAATGGATCCAGAAACAGGCGAAGTTATACCATATGGACAAGAGCCTGGCCCAAACAGCAGACCTTTTTGGCCTACAAACTATGACGGAAACGACCTTATTACAATTGGAGGCGAAGAAGCAAGAGCTATAGCAGCAAAAATTAGAGAAGCATATGATACTGATAATTACCTAGAAATGTGGCGTTTAATACATCATTACACCAGATTTTACGCTGCATTTACCGCAATGCCAGATACTTATAGGGGGATTAGAACGGGCGCTGAACGTCAAATTAGTAGTATGACTGCTGATCAAAAGCGTGAGTATGGTGTATCTCCATTAGCCACCACACTTAATGATTTATTACCACCCACAGGAGAGTCAACAATGAAAATAGATGATGTAGTTCATGAAGAAACATACAACGGTGATGAATTCCATGAAGCGTATGGCGAACTATGGTATAACGAAGATGAAGAACTTGATGAAGCAGAATACCAAGGACGCAAAGTTAAACTAGGCAAGCCAATGCGTGGCGATGTCAAAAAGTTTAAAGTATATGTGAAGAATCCTAAAGGTAATGTAGTTAAAGTTAATTTTGGTGATCCTAATATGAAGATTAAAAAATCAAACCCTGCAAGACGCAGAAGTTTCCGTGCTAGACACAACTGCGATAATCCTGGACCAAGACATAAGGCACGTTATTGGAGTTGTAGAAAATGGTAAAAATCAATGAATTTCACGATTTGCAAATAGATAAAGACAAGCCATTGTTTGCACCATTACCTTTTAATGTTGCAGAAGACTTGATGATATATATGCGCAATGATCCAATGTTTTATAGAAAAAAGTATTGGCCAGTAGTTGACCATATTGTAGCAAATAGAGAATCTAAAGAAGCTATTAATAGAAAACGTATTGAAAAACTTATAACTGATGGATTAGTAAGTTATTGTAATCAATACAAAATTCCTAATGATCCGAGAACATTATTAGATGCAAACGACAAATACGAAATGATTGCAAAAATAATTGAGGAAGAATTAGAAGAATGAGATATCAAGACTTTCGCATTGTAGAAGCAAAACAACTAGGTCGAGCATTTAATCATTTAGAAGACCTAGTTTTTTTCTATGGCAGCGAAGGCACATTAGAAGCTCTTGAGCATTTAAGAGATATAGCATCAGAAGCAGGTGCTCAAAGTATTCGTATGAAATGGGATGGTAACCCACAAATATATTGGGGCAGAGCCGAAAAAGGTGGCCCACTTGTACTAGCAGGACACAATGCTTGGGCAAAAGGTGTTGCTGCAACAAGTCAAGAAGAAGTAGCTGATTTTATTATAAACAAATCAGGAAATCCTCGTACTCCCGAAGAAATTGAAGCACGTAAAGAGTTTGGTAATAAATTTGCTAGTCTGTATGACGATTTTGATCGTGCAACACCTAATGACTTTGTTGGTTATGTATATGCAGACGGATTATTTTTAGATCCGCCACAACAAGAAAACGGTGTATACACATTTTGTCCAAACCCTAAGTCACAAACTTGCTATCATGTAAGAAGTGATAGCGATTTAGGTAAAAAAATATCTCAAGCAAAAATTATGGTAGTAGGACATGCATACTTTCCAGAGTTTGGTATGCCTGATGCACAACAAGAACCTATGCAAGACTTTAGTGCATTTGATAATAACCCTGATGTTATTGTACTAGGACCTATATACAATCAAAAACCAGTTGATGTCAACACAGGTGCAATTGAAAAAGTAGAAACTTTTGTAAGAAACAACGGTAGAGTAATTGATTCATTTTTACAAAGTGTTGCAGGACTAGGTGACTTAAAAAACATAATTTATACCTATGTAAATCAAACGGCAAAAGCAAAACAACTCGACCAACTAGGAGAACAACACTTCTTTAATTGGTTAAAAAATAGTAAAGTTAGTGCAAATAAACAAAATAAAATTGCAGAACTTAATAATACAAACAAAGGTGCTTTGAAATCAATATTTTCTTTAGTAACAATGATTCAAAGAATGAAAGACGATGTTATTGATCAAATTGAAGGTGAGCAAGGAGATATTTGGGATACCAATGGCGAAGGTCGTGTACGTTATGCAGATCCTAGCACAAAACAATTTGGAAATGTAAAACTAGTACCAAGAAAAAGGTGGACACCTGCATGAGATTTATCGAACTTTTTGAAGAATGGTCACCAAAAGACGGATTAGAACAAGGCCCGCCCTATCCTGCTGAACAAACTAGACTGGTAACTGCAATGCAAATGCGTTTAACCTATTTAGGTTATAGTGTAGGTCCTGCAGGATTTGATGGAAAATATGGACCAAGAACTGCTGATGCAGTAGCAGAATTTAAAAATGACTTTGATATAGAAGGTCCGGGATCAACTATTGATTATGAAGAATTAATAAAATTAAGTAAAGCAGAACCAGTAAAAAATCCTACAAGTACAGGAAACTTAGAGCCCGGAACAGGTGAATTTGGTGGAAGCGAAAGTGATGCTGCAACAATTAGATATAATAACCCAGGTGCTATGTATCCTGCAAATTGGCAAAGAAGATTTGGCGGCACAGATCCAGGAACAAGAATAGGTGGAGGTCATCGTATTGCACTATTCCCAGACAGAGTTTCGGGAGCAGCCGCATTATTTGCATTGTTAGATGGCAGATTATACAGAAATAAATCATTAGCAGATGCACTAAGAACTTGGACAGGAAACAATAATGCAGGTACTTATATTGACTTTATGCAAAGAAGAGGTATAAATCCTAGGCAGCAAGTTTCTGATTTCTTAGCAAGTGAAGAAGCAGCAATTGCATTAGGATCTGCAATGGCAAGATGGGAAACAGGACATACATTTCCTATGTCGCAAAGTGAATGGCGTGATGCTTACAGAAGATCAGGAGTAGCATAATGAGATTAAGACAACTATTTGAAAAACACCCTGGCAGAGACGCTCCGAAAGAATCACAACAAGTAAAAGAAGCACCAGGCGAAACGGTAGGTTTAATATTTGGTCGTTTCAATCCTCCTCATAAAGGACATCGTGCTGCTTGGGAAATGGCAAGCGAAGAGACACATTGGTATGTGGGTACTAATCAAAGCACTATAGGTCCTAAAGACCCGTTACCATTCCAAGTCAAAGTGCTTGCGATGGAAACTATCTGGCCACAGGTTACTGGACATATAGTTGCAAGTCAGAGTTGGTTAACATTAGCAGGCGAACTTTACAGCAAACATCCAGATGCTACACTTGTTTTGTTTACAGACGAAGCATGGGTTGGCAAAACAATTAATCAATACAACGGACAAGAAGGTCCGCATGGTATGTACAACTTTAAAAATATTGAAACTAAACCAACACCACGACTAAGCAGTGCAACAGCATTACGTAAAGCAGTGTTAGATAATAATCCTGATGAGTTTGCAGATGCAGCAGGTGTGCCAGCAGACACAATTATAGATATACCTGGAGAAAATATAACATTCTTTGATATGGTTGCTAAGTATTTAGAACCACATAGAGAAAAGTTATTGGCAAAAAAATGAATATTGAAGACTTACAACACTTAGCAGGTATACGCAACAAGTTCACAGGTTTCACACCATATGTTCCTGAAAATCTTAGTATCACAGGCACAGAAAAAGCACAAATACAACGCAGGAAAAAAATAAAACCAGGCACAGACGAATGGTTTAAACTATGGTTTAGTCAACCTCATTTAACAGGGGAGAAACCAGTTGAGGATTAACAATGAAAATAAGTGAACTATTACGCGAGGACGAAAACACAGATGCACTTTCAAGAAGTGGCAACCTAAAACGTGGTAGTAGAGGACAGGCGGTTAGAGCATTACAAACTATTTTACAAAATAAAAATTTTGATCCTGGTACAATAGATGGTATTTTTGGACCTAACACCGAACGTGCTGTAAAAAGTTTTCAAACTGCACAACGTATACAGGTAGATGGCATTGTAGGTCCTGAAACAAAAGGTAAGCTAGGTGTAACAGGTTCTGGTGTAGTAAGCAGAGGCAATAGCAATGTTACACCTGTAAGTGCAGATGCTCCCCAAGGACCTGGGTCAGACAATAGCAGTGGTTGGACAATTATAGAAATAAATGGCACTACATATGAAGTAGGAAATGACTATGTTAGAAACGGCAATGAATACGCAACTTTTAGTGGAAATAGTGCTAGAGCATATTGTCAAAGAATGAATTGGGTTATGCCTACAGCAGAAATGTGCAGAGCTATAGCAAGTAGAGCACGTATTATTACAATGCCAACTCAACCACAATATGATCCAAACAGCAGATTTTATCCAACTGGTGATGCAGCATATCATACAAGACAAATATTTGAACTTACAGGAGGAGGTTTTCCTAGCGGCTTGGTTGCAGGACATAAAAAAGATGTTGTAGACGGAAACGGCAGTGGCACATGTTTGTGGGGCGGTGCAAAACCTGGAGGCGGATTTTGGCAAGGCGGCGGTTGTCCTCACGGTGGCGGACATAGAGATTATAGTCAAGGATTACGTCCTATTAGATTACCACAAGGACAAAGAACAGCATGAAGATTGAACACTTAGACGAAGGCGTAGGTAGAATTGTAAAAGGTGTTAACACTACGCCAGACGTAGGTGTGGGTGAAATTCCAAAACAGGCTGCTAAATTTGGAAATAAAGTAGATAAAGACGGGCGTCCTCCTACATTGAGTAGTAAAGTAAAAGGCAAGAGCACTAATGTTCTTTTTAACTTGGGCCTTACAGAAGGTATAAAACTACGGTTGGAGCGTGACAAGCATATAGATGTTCTACATATTCAAGATACAGACGAAAAACATCGTGTAGAAGTACGTGGCAAGAAAGGCTACGAAACCAACGGGTATGATCCAATGGATAAACTACATCAAGTTCTAGATCGTGTAGGTAAAGCTGCAAACATAAGCAATTTAATGAACGGTGATGTAGTACATATTAATCCACATCATCCGCAAGGCAAAAAAGCAATTAGTACTGCTAAAGATGTATTGCAAACTGAAAGTCTTCCAAGAGATCCTGATGCAGAAATAAAAAGATATCAAGATCAATACGAAAGATCATTTAATGCAAATCGCACAGGAGTTGACTTTTACATAGAAGATGGGCTTACACTTACTCCAGAAATTATTAAATCATGGTCAAATGATTGGAAAAGATTTCCAAACTTAATACAAGATTTAATGGACTACTATAAAAAGAATGGCGGTAGAGTAGAGGAAGCTAGATATACAGCAGCAGAATGGGCTATTATAGAAGGTGGGCATAGTTTAGATGACTTAGACAAGCCTACTCCTACTATTGCTGAACTAGTAAAGAAACACGGTGTACCTGCAAAAGATTTACTTAATCAATTGGCACAAGGCATCGAAGCAGAATACGAACACACAAGTGACTTTGACGTTGCTAAAGAAATTGCACTTGATCATTTAAGTGAAGATCCATATTATTACGATAAATTAAAGTTTATCGAAAGTGTTGAAATAGACAACAAAGACGGTTGGGGTGCTGTGCCTTGGAACCAAGAAGTAGACTACAGAGGTTTGCGTGTTAAAATGAAGCCAAGCATTTTCATTAACCTAGCAGCAAGTCGCAACGGCGAACCACCTGTGCCTAAAGTAGTACAATATGTAAAAGACGGAGGTGCTATCGGTGCTCCGTTCCTACAAATATTTGTAGACGAAGATGACAGCCAAATACCAGAAGTGCGTGGTCACGAAGGCCGCAGCAGAATGGCTGCTATACTAGAAGTACACGGTGATGTGCCAGTTGAAGTACACTTGTTCTTCCAAGGTAAAGTAAATCGCAACAGACACATTACACCAGAGTTTGTTGAAAAGATTCAAAGATATTTGATCAGCGAAAACGACAAAATGGTAAGAGGGCCTTTGTTTGAGATTTAGTGAGATCATAGAAAACTTTGCTGACGGTAAGAAAAAAGGCAAAAGCAGACCAGGGCGTGTAAAACGTGCAGGTGCTAGTTGCAAAGGTAGCGTAACTAGTTTACGTAAAAAAGCTAAAAAGTACAGCGGAGAACGTGGTAAAATGTATCACTGGTGTGCTAATATGAAAAGTGGTAAAAAGAAATGAAGTTAAATGAACTGATGACATCGCCCAACGACCACGATCACGCAATACAGCGTATTGGCATTACTGCTGATATCTGTGAAAAAATGGGCAACAAGCCTATTTTGTACAGACAAATCAAATATGAATTTTACGGCAACAAATACACTCCAAACGGATTAGCACTTGTAACAAAAGTCACAGCAATGCCGGATAGAAAAGTTAGAGGCGATCACAACGATGCTCAAAACTTTATTGTAAACAAATTAAACATTAAAAACCCTGTGTGGGCAACACCGTATCCTCCAGAAGGAACATCAGGAAGATTTGGTGAAACACATATTATGGTTCCTATTGGCGACTATGAAATCCATCACAGTAGTGAAGTAGCAGACTTGGGTAGCAACGACGATGCTAAAGATTTTTTAGGTACCTATACAACTGGTTGGCCAGGACAGGAACACGGTGACAGCGAAGTTATTGTTGATTGTGAAGAATACTATTTAATAAACTTGTATGATTTTGTTAGAACATACACTGGTAAAAAGACCAAAGAAATAATTAAAAACCAACCTAATAAAGACAAGTTTGGTAGAGAAAGCAAACCTGCTAGTTATTTAAGATTTATTGATTTAAATCAAAAACTATTGCAACAACGTTTTAGAACATACAATCAGGTAGCATGGTATTTGAAAAACCCTGTTACAAATTATTTCAAGTGGCTTGAGGAGAAACAACGTGAACGATCAGCAAAACAACGAGGACAAAGTAGTTGAACTACATCCTATAGAAAATAAAGACAGCAGTATAGATGATTTTGAATGGTCTCATTATGTTGCTCAACTAAAAAAACACGAAGCTGAAAGGCTAAGTACAAACGAGCGTAACGAATATTGGAGGAAACACAATGAAAATTAAAGAACTATGCGAAACAACAGCAGCAGCAGTAGCAACCGTAGCCACTCCAGTAGGCGGAATGATAAGTCGTCAAATGAAAAACCCAGATGGCACTGCTAAAAACGCATTAGACCAAGATAATGTATTAAGTAATGGAAAACCAAAAAAGAAAAAAAGTAAGTAATGTCTCAATGTTTATTTACGGTTACTTGTGATCGTGACAGATGGTCTTTTTTACAACAATATTATTCAGTAAACAAATTTGTTAAACCGTGTAAATGGTATATTGTTGTGAACGAAATTGACGAATCTGAATGGATGAAATGGTTCAAACGTAATAAAGAAAATTCACCTCACAACATACAAATAATACCTTTAAGAAGATATCTTTGGCCATTACATCCTGATGTACAAGAATATATTAAGTCTCAATCAGGATATTGGAGACAACTATACCTAAAACTATTAATTCATTTACATTGTAAAGAAAAACGTATAGTAGTATTAGATAGTAAAAATTGGATTGCAAAACGCTGTGAATTGTCAGACTTTCCTCAACAGGCAAGAAAACCAAAAGAAGGCACCGTTTTTTATGGAACTATTGATTTTTTTGAAAAATATTGGAACATAGAAACACCTCTTGTTACAAATAACATTACGCCTCACATATTACACAAAAAAACACTAGAAAAAATGTGGAAAGAATTTAACAACGAAAACACAGGCATAATGTATTTAAAAAAACAAAACTTTTTAAGCGTAGGACCAACTCATCATCAAAGTGGATTTTTAGCTGAATTTTTTATGTATGACATTTTTTGCCAAAAAAAAGGGTTACATCAAGATATTATTAGAGACGATAGTCAAGATTGTTTGTATGCATGGTTTAATCCAGCAAGATTTGAAAATAAGGATAAATTTATTGAATGGTTTGTATATAAAAACTTGAAATTTCCACCATTAAGTGTTACAATAAAATGGTATGTGGAACATGAAGGTGGTAGTTTGAGCGAAACTCATCGTCAACAATTATTAGATATACTAATGAAGGATAGTGATAAATAGTATTAGTATACTATAAGCGGAGCATTATAATGACAAAAAAAATTAAAGAAG
>Ga0255782_10003000_pt1 | contig 13041 bp, 10 predicted proteins | sample 101ome_26_FD_179980 | JGI IMG/M metagenome (GOLD analysis project Ga0255782, IMG submission 179980) | Coastal salt marsh microbial communities from the Groves Creek Marsh, Skidaway Island, Georgia - 101408AT metaG (version 2) | ecosystem: Environmental > Aquatic > Marine > Intertidal zone >...
CTCCACGCGCGTCGTCTCGTCGTCGTCGTCGTCGTCGTCGTTATTCGCGCGCTCGTCTCCGCCCTTCGAGTCGCGCGCGCGCGCGTCTTCCTCTCCCAAATCCCATCCATCCTCCCTCGACCACGACTCCGATCCCTCCCCGCCCGCGCCAGACCGCGATTCAAACCTCGCGCGCGTCTCCGGCGCCCCCTCCGACGTCTCCGCCGTCGATCTCGCGTCCTCGTACGCGCGTCGCGCCCACTCGGCGAGTCGCGCCTCCCACCCGCGAGGCGTCTCTCCCGCCTCCCTCGCGCGTCGCGCCTCCCTGAACGCCTCCTTCCCGCGCTTGACGATAAATTTAGACACCAGTCCCCCTGATCGCGTCGCGAATCGAACGCGCGAGTCGTCAGTCTACGCTCCGCGCGCGCGTCGTTTGAATTCATCGTGACGACAGTTGACGCGCGCGCGCGACCGCCCCGCGTCGCGACGACCGAGCGCGTACCTCGCGCGGGACGCGCGCCGAGCGCGACGACGAGCACGCACGCGACGAGAATCCGCGCGAGAAGTCGCGGCGCGACGTCGAGACGCCGCCGACGAGTCGGCGCGCCCATGACTGTCGATGACTCCACAGCGCACCGCGCTCGCGCTCGCCTCGCGCTCGTCATGCCGCGTCGCGATCGCGACGCGCGCGGTCGACGAGGCGCGCGAACGAACGCTCGTCGAGGCGACGTCGCGCGCGTCGCCCGCGGGACGACGCGTCGGCGGTACACGGCGGATGAAATCATTCATTGGGAACACGCACACCATGACGGCGGCGACGACGACGACGCGTGGGACGCGCGTCGAGCGCTCGGTCGACGCGCGCGGACGAGCGGACGGTCGTCGACGTCCGCGCGCTCGCGAGGAGGGCGCGGACGCGGACGCACGAACGGGGCGCCGACGACCATGCGCGTGGGAGGGGTGGAGATCGTGTTGGACCGCGGCGAGCCGTCGACGCGCGCGGAGGCGACGAACGCCGCCGTGGCGTACGACTACGGAGACGTGTCGTCGGAGGAGACGAGCGAGGACGACGAAGAGGCGTCGACGAGCGAGGATTGGTCGAGCGATGCGAGCGTGGACGACGCGGTGGCGATGGACTACGCCGAGAACGCGCGGCGAGGAGGCGAGACGAAGGACGGCGGCGTAGACGAGGAGACGGAGACGGAGGACGACGGCGTAGACGAGGAGAGCGATGGAGAGGACGATGCGTTGAGCGACGCTCGATTGACTCGGGAGTTACGGTCCATCATGTCGATGAATCTCGACGGAGGATTGCCGGAGCCGGAGTGGAATTCGAGCGAGGACGAAGCCTTCGCGCCGGGACGCGACGAAGACGACGACGATGACGAGGACGAAGACGGCGACGACGGCGACGCGACGAAAGCGTGGAGTCGCGTCATCGGTGCCGCCATAGACGCGGGCGTGGCGTACATCGGTTTGCCGCCGGTGAAATCGTCGCCAAACGCGCCGAGTTTAGACGATGCGGCGCGAATCGCCAAGATGCACAAATGCGCGCTCGAGATTCGCGGCGGCGGTAAGCGTCGACACGCCGTCATCCACATCGACGCTTTGTCTTCTAAAGTACCCGCGTCGTTCGCGAAAACTCGCGTCTCGCATCGCGCAAAGAAGACGAACTCCTCGAAGAAGCCGAGGCGAATGAAACCAGCCGTGCGATTTGTCTCCGGCGGTACAGCGAAAGACAGCGACGTGGTCTTGAAGAGTGACGATGAAGAGGATCCTCGGAAAAGACCGGCTGAGCCCGTATCCGACGAACCGGTGGTGTATCCGAATCGCGGTGCGAGGCGCGCCGCCGAGGCGCAAGCGAGAGATAGAGAGTTTATCGAGAAGGCTCGAGCGCGCAAGAGAGGTGTCGTCGTGGGCGCGGGACATGAGTTCGGCGCGTTTGAAAAACACACGACGGGTTTCGGAAGTCGTATGCTCGCCAAGATGGGCTTCAAGGGTGAAGGTTCTGGTTTAGGCAAAACTGAGGGCATCGCCGAGCCCGTGACGGCGTCGACGCGAGGCAAGCGCATCGGTCTCGGGGCGTTCGGTGCCGAAAGATAGTAGTCTAGAGTTTGTCGCTTGTATTTCAAAAAATCTCCTAGGTTTCCATTGGATCTTCGGCGCCTTCGGCCGCCTCGCCGTCTTCATTCTTTGCCTTCGTTTCGTCGCCTTCGCTCGCTGGGGAAGGTTTTCGAGGTTCCGGTGCTTGACGCCCGCAGATAATGTCGCGATGTTGCTCTAACTCCTGTATGCATTCCTCCGTGTCGCGATAGATCAAGTCGTTCACGCGCCACAACTGTAAAGTATTTTGGAAATCCCCGACTGACGTCGAGCACGCCGTCCACGGATCGTAAGGGTTCCACTGTATATCCCAAACTGTACCGCGATGACCACTATGTTGGAAGACGACGTGCGCGGGAGCAGCCTTGGCCTGTTCCACGCTTTGTTCCGCGCCGACTTTCGTGTAATCAAAGACCGTGATTCTACCGACTTCATCCGCAGTCATGAAAACACCCTTGCTCTGCGGGTGCATATCCACGCACAGTACGCTATCCGTGTGCGTGTCGAACGTGTGCATGGCATCTGATTTACCATCAGACAGCATCCGACGATCCCACACTTTCACCATCGTATCTTTACCGCCGGTGACGACGACGTGCTCGTCGAAGGCTGTCCAACCCACACAATGCAAATCATCCTCGTGCGCCCCTTTCGCGCATCCCGTCGAATTCTTCGTACGCGTGTCCCAGAAAAACATGTGACGATCGTCACCGACGGAACACACCTCGCGCTCATCTTGGGGATTGAAACACACGTCTTCGATGGTGTCGGTATGCCCCGTAAACGCCATTCGCGCCCACAGATTTGGGTGTCTCGCGAGCTCAGTTCCGCTTAACCCGCCTCCTACGACGGGCGCGGACGACTCAGCCCCCGCGCCGTTTCTCCCACCCGCGCCTTGGTTAGCGTCGCCCAACTCCCAGATCAAGACGTTTCCATCCTTTCCACCGCTCGCGACGACCTCACCGCGCTGCGACACCGCCAAAGCGTACTCGGCGTTTTCAGTGTGTCCTCGCAAGCACACCGTCGGCGCCGTGTATTGCGTACCGTCCGCTCGAGACAGCGCGCTCTTCCGTCCACTCGCTCCGTTCGCGTCGAACACGAACACCTCGGGCGCGTCCGTGTGCGTCAACAACACGTTTTCCCTTCCCGGAACGCACCGCATTCGGTTCACTTCTCCCGGGTGCCACAGCGCCTTTTCCTTTTTCAAAATCGGACTCTTCGAGTGTTCATCAAAAATCATGTGCTCCGTCGCCGCCACGCGCGGTCGCAGCACCTCCGCCTGGCACACCAAGATCGTGTTCGGCAGAGGCTTCCCCGCCGTGTTCGTTCCCTCCGTCTGCTCGGTGAGATAGACGCGCTGCTTGGTTCGAAACGCGTTCCTATCGACGGTCTCTCCCCAACGCGCGCACAGCGACGGCCACGACGTGCGCGTGTGCGCGAACCAATCGTACACAAACGGCACGAGGGATTTCCATCGTCCGTACGTCTCGTCGGAGATGACCATGACGCGCGCGCGGACGAGGCTCGCCTCGAACTGCCGCTTCAAACAATAAGTGAGCTCGACACTTCGCCGCGCGCGCGCTGGGTCGACGACGATCGGATCGATATGCGACGATCTACGCGCGCGACCGTAACGTTCGCGCTCGTGTTCCTCGCGCTCGCTCGCGCGCGTTCGTGCGCGGCAAATCTTCAGAGCGGCGCGCTTCGAACGATCGATGGCGACGACGATGGGACGCTGATGGCGCGCGAGCGGTACGCGCTGGACGGCGCGCTCGCGCTGGAACCTCTCCGAGCGACCGGGGTGGAGACGAGAGACATTCGCGTCACGCTCGCGACCGAGTTTCACGGGAAGATGCACGCGAGGGTGCGAGGCGATGGGACGTTCGTCGTGAAGGACGCGCCGGCGGGGACGCACGTCTTGAGCGTACGCGCCGTGGGGTTGACGTATCCGCCGGTCGAGGTTCGCCTTCGAGGCGTCGAGGGCGGTGAAGGTGGTGATGACGTAGAGGTGGAAGCGACGTACGCGGAGGATCGGTCGGTGGTGTTGGAGACGAAACCGTTACGGTTGGTTCCAGTGAGTCGCGCCGAATACTTTGAGCCCGCGTCGAGCGTGTCTCTCGCGGGATTGTTGAAGAACCCCATGGCGCTCATGGTGATCATGTCGGTGTTCCTGGCGTATGTGGCGCCAAAGATATTGGAGGGGATCGATCCCGAGGAGTTGCAGCGCATGCAAGAGGAGATGGCCGGAGTGACAGGCGGCGCGGCGAAACCAGCCGTCGGCGGCACGCGGCCGAGCGTCGCGGCAGGCGCGGCTGTTGACGCCGCGGATTGAGCGCGCGATGTAGTAGTGATGTAGTATATGTTCTAAGCTTTTTTACTGTAGCGGCTAAGGGTGTTCTATTCACTCTGCATCGGCGAACGCGGCGTCGAGCGCGCCTTTTCGCTTGCGCAAGCTTTCTCTATCGCTCTCGTTGAGCTTGGGGCGAAAGTTTGGATCCGCGGAATCCGGCGCCTCGGCGTCCGCCGGTACCACGGCATCCGTCTCCCGCGAACGTTTCTCTCCCGTTTTCGGTTCACGCGCAGATTCGGGCGACGCAGCCGCGGTGGGTTTCGTCGCGAAGCGTTTCGGAAGCCGCCGGTACGGAATCGGCGCCGGCTTGGTGTGAAAGTACGCGTGCTCCAACGCCTGTGCCGCCGTGATTCGTTTATTCGGATCGTATTCGAGCATCTTCTTCAACAAATCGATCGCCTCGTCCGTTTCGTTCGGAAACGTCTGTTGAAGATCGGGCGGAGCGACGTACACGAATTCGATGAAATCGGGTAGCGCCGACACGCCCGGCCAACTCGTCTCCGTCGGCGTCCCCAAAGCGGCGTACACCTTCCCCAACTGATCAATGTCTGAAGATCCCGCGAAAAACGGACGTTTCAGCATCATCTCCGCGATGATGCACCCAACCGCCCACACGTCCACGCCCGGCCCGTACGTCTTCGATCCCAACAACAATTCCGGTGCTCGATACCATCGCGCAAACACTTGATGCGTAAACCTTCTATCCGGCGACCCGAAAATCCTCGCCAGACCAAAATCCGCCAATTTCAAGCACCCATCTCGCGCAATCAACAGGTTATTCGGTTTTAAATCTCGATGCAGCACCCAATTCTCGTGACAATGCGCCACCGCGCGAAGCGTCATTTGCGCGTACGACTTCACCTCCCCCGTGCTCATGGGCGTCCCTTTATCCTTGATCACCATCTCTAAATCCCCCCCACAAAACTCAAACACTAAATTTAAATTCTTCTTGTGCGCGAACACGTCCACCAATTCGATGACGTGTTCGTGTTTAATCTCTTGCAAGAGTTTAATCTCTCTGATCGCCGTAAAGTTGACCCCTTCCTTGAGTTTGCCCAAACGGATCTTTTTGATAGCCACCACCTCGTTCGTCTGCGCGCGCGTCGTGCGTCGAGCGTCGTCAGTCGATGAACCAAATGGACTCACGCGCGCCGTCGTCGAACGCCGCGCGCGCGCCGTCGCGCGCGTCGCCTGTGTCGCATTTTTCATCGCCAGCCGCGCGCACCGCTAGACGCACGAATCGTCCCGTCGCGTCGCTCGCCTCGCACCTCTCGCACGCGCGCCTCGTGCACGACACCGAACGTCCCCTCACCGAGCGTTCGGCCCTTTTCATACCGCTCCATCGCGTAGCGAGACGACGACCGCGACGCCGACTGCGGCGCGTGTCGCGCGCGCATTCATACTCCCGCGCGTCACACACCGTCGCTCGCGACTCGCCCTCGCGTCGCCATGCGCGCGCTCAACGCCGAGGCGAAACTCTTCGTCCCCGGTCGCGGGCTCGTGACGCCGGAGAAACCGCGTCGCGCGTCGACGCTCGATCGGTCGACGAATCCGTTCGTTTCAAAAGACGATGACGATGCGTTCGTTGGTCGAACCACCGAGGACGCCGTGACGCCGCGCGAGGGCGACGCATCGCCGGACGCGTTCGCGAGTGAGTCGCCGTTATCCCTCGCGAGCGATGAGGAGGCGCTGGAGCTCGACGCGTCGACGCTGAGTCCGGCGACGGCGACGACGGAGTGGGTGCGATTCGACGCCGACGGTTTCGGCGCCGAAGACGCCGCCGCCGAAGAAGAAGACGTGGATGATGCGCGGCGCGCGATGGAGGTGATCGATGCGTCGCTGACGCGACCGTTGTTGAAATCGTCGTCGTCGTCGGGGCGCGTGGAGGTGTACGGGGCGATCGCGGAATCGCCGACGCTCGAGGACGGCGGCGAGGCGCGCGAACCGTTGATGACGCCGCGCGCGATGGAACGCGCGACGTCGTACGGTGCAGTGGAGGAAGCGATCGTCGAGAATTCGCCGCAGATTGTCGTGGAACTCGATGTGATCGAGGACGCGGTGCCGGAACGGGTGGTGAGCGAGGCGGCGATGGGGAGCGGGGCGGGAGAACCGTTGTTGGCGGCGGCGGCGGGCGGCGGCGCGTACGGCGCGAGCGGCGACGGCGAGTCTCCCAAGGCGTGGCAAGCGATGCGAGTGCCGCTGCTTCCGGAGACGAAGGAGACGACGTATGGTGCGGCGTCGCCCGTGCGCGCGCCGAAGGACGGAGGCGTGCGAGGGAGGGTGTACCGAGTGAAAGAATTGAAGACGCCGCCGACGCCGGTTGACGTCGCCGCGCCGCGCGCAAAGGAGGAAGAGGCGGAGACGGCGCGAATGGACAAAGCCGCGCAGGCGCCGTTGTTAGGGAAAGCGAGCGTGAGCGCAACGAATCTAGCAAACTATGGCGCCGTCGATAAAGCGGTGGAAGAGACGGCGCGTGCGGGCGGCACGTCCGACGACGAGGATTTGCGCAGATTTTTGCGAGACAACGCGGCTCCGTACGAGCTCTTCGAGGAAGAATACGAAGAACCGGTGAGATACGACAGAGACGAAGAGATGTTGGACATCGAAGACGATTGCGACGAGGACGAGGACGATCGACCCGCGCCGTCCGCGCCGCCGCTCGCGGGATCTTTCGACATCTCGCGCGATCGCGCGCTCGTCGACGATTTGTGTTGCATCATGTGGACCGTCGCTCGCGAACGATTGGAGTTGCTGCAACCGTTGTTCCGGTCGCAAGGATCCTCGATCGGACGAATCACGCTCGCGCAGCTTCGAAGATTGGTACAAAAACTCGAACCTAGACGCGCGAACCCGCGCGCTTTGGATCGTTTGGAGGCGATGCTGTGCGCGTGCGGTTACTCGGAGGACGTCTCCTTGTCGGAATTCGTGCACGCGACGCACGCGGGTACCGTCGCGGCGACGCGCCTTTCGACAGCGTCGGGAGCGCACGAGGCGAGCGTTTTGTGCGGACACTTGGACGAGTTGATGTCTCGAACTCCAGCCTCGGCGCAGACGGCGCTGATGTTGGGAGGAAGTCTTCACAAGGCGTGGCTCGATTTGCCGAGACTACTGGCGAAGAATTTAGAACCTCAACAGTTGTGTCTACTCGTCGCGACTCTCGACTTGGCGGATGATCTCACGATGAAAATCAAGGGCGCAAAGTTGCACGAATACCAGGCGTGGTTGCGCTGGATGCAAAACATGCTCAACACGGTGCCGTCACCGCGGGAGCCGCTCGACGTGTCGCCGCAGCCTCAACCCGCGCCGGCGCCGGCGACGAAGCCTAAGCCGGAACTCAGCGAGGAAGAGATGGGGATTCGACGCGCCAAACGCGATAGATTAGTGGCGCTTTGGGAGGCGCGAGACGCTCTGAGACGCGCATCGACTACATCGTCGTTCTAGCTACTGTACAAATTTGTCGCTACTTGTGAAAGAAGGATTTCAAATCTCGCTGTCGCCCGCGCATTTTTTTCGAACCGCCAACCTGAGACCTTGCGAATCGCGCGCGTGACTCCTCGGCGTCGTGTAACGATTGTAATCGTCTCGCCACGTGCCAATCAAGATGTTCTCTCTTCTGCTTGACTGAGAACGTTCGCGTGCACTCGTCGCAAGTCCACATTTCTTCTCCCGACGCGGCGGCTTGCGTCGAAACCGTGTTCGGGGAAAGTAAAAACTTATCGATGCGATTTTGATCATCTGGTACGTCCTCGTCGCGATCGAATTGCGACACGCGCGCGCCTACGAGTCTCAGCGTCATGTTGGCTCCGATGGAGTTTTCGTTGCGCATCAGTCTCAGCGCGCTGTTCACAATCGTCTTCACGTCATTCGTCGCCCCCGCGAGCGTCGTTTGACGCTGAATGACGTCAAACGTGCTCCTCTTCAATTTCACTGCTACCATTCTCCCCTTGAGATTTAATCGTTGACACTCCAGCGCCACTTCGGTCGCGAGTTCTGTCATCTTCGCGTCCAAGTACGCCTTGTCGGATGTCGCTCTGAACGTCTCACTCTTGCTCACTCCTTTTCGTCCCTGAGAACCCTCAGGAGTCTCTCGAGGATGTCGCTCGGTGCCGATGCCGAGGGCGATGCCGAGAAGGAAATCGAACGCTTTCGGCGTGAACAGAGCGAGCATGGTGGCGCGTTTCTCCAATAAGTCTCCGCACGTCTTGATTTCAAATTCGAGCAAAATGCGCTCTAGCGTCTTCCCGACGCCGTACATTTTGCGCACCGGAAGTTGGCTCAGAAACTTCAACACGGCGTCGCGCGTCGGTTCGAGGATGTACTGACCGTCGGGTTTATTGAAATCCGAACAAACCTTGGCCAGGCGTCGAGAGTACCCACCACCGACCGAACACGTCAACCCGCCCGTCGCCTCCTTCACCTTTGCGCGAATTTCCTCCGCCACAGCCTCCATCGTCGTACCGTGTTTCTCGCAGTACTCCGTCACCTCGATGTACGCCTCGTCCAGAGACCCGGCGATGTAATCCGGATTATACTGCGCGAACACGCTCCTCGATTCCTGACTCGCCTTGATGTACTTTTTAAAATCCGGTTTCACAAAGACCAACTCGGGACAGAGCTTCTTCGCGATGAACCCCGGCATGGCTGCTCGAACGCCGTACTTTCTCGCCACGTAATTCGCCGTCGTCAGCACGCACGACGGTCCGGCGGCGACGCCGACGGGCACTTTTTTCAACTCTGGATTCGCCAATTCCTCGCACGCCGCGTAAAATCCATCCATGTCCACCACCAACCACTTTCTTCGCCCGTCTCGCGTCTTCTCCATCATCCTCGCACGCTCATCGCTTCGCCGCTCGCACGTCTCCCATTCCGCCCGCGTCATCTGCCGCGCCTTTTCTTTCATCAATGCGATCCTCTTCGACGTCTTGGCCTCTTTTCGGAGTTCATTCTCGTGGTGCGGCGTACCCACCGTCGCGTCGTAGACGACGCGAGAGACGAGCTCCCTATCCACCGCCTCCATCCCCGCCTTTGCGTGCGTGAAGACGCTGCCGTAGGAGAGCGCGACGGGAACTTTCGACGTCGATCCATCCTCCGCGTCGCGCGTCGGCTCGCGCGTCGCCGTCGCCGTCGTCGTCGTCGCGTCCGCGCGTCGTCGATTCAACAGCGCAGCCACGTCGTCGCTCGTCTCGCGCGCCTCCTCCTCCGCGTCCGTGAGCTCCTCGTCCTCGCACCAGCGCATGGCGTCGTCCTCGTCCCATCGCTCGTCGCCCTCATCATCGTCGTCGTCGTCGTCGTCGTCGACGACGTCGCGGACGTCGCGCGCCATCGCGCCCCACTCTGGAGCGGTGCCCGTTTTCGAGTCCATGTCCCCGCCCACGCCTGGCGTCGCGTACGACGTGCGCCTCGGCGCGAGTCTACTCGAGGCGTTCGCATCCGACGATGCGCGTCGCGCGCTCGCCGCGCGCGCGACGACGCGCGACGACGGCGACGATGAAGAGGATGCGCGAAGTCTGACGGTGTTTCGATACGACTGGCGCGCGGAAAACGCGGACGAGAGCAAGCGCGCGCGCGTGCGCATCGATCCTCGAGGCGCGGTCGAGGTCGTGTTCGAGGCGAAAGACGCCGACGTCGACGCGGCGACGCGGAAGAGGACGGTGAGGTATCGAGGGATGCGACGCGCCGAGAGCAAACGCGCGCGACGCGTCGAGGAGGGTGAGTTGGACGATCGAGGCGAGGGCGCGAGCGAGGACGTGGGCGTGGACTGCGCGCTCATCTTCGATGAGCGCACGGGGATGTTCACGCTCGAGCGCGTGGACGGGGTGATCGGGAGTTTGAGAATAGCGAGAGACGACTCGGCAGCGGTGGGCGCGGGCGAGCTCGGAGACGCGAACGCGGAGCGCGCAAATGCGGCGAAAGAGGAGGAGAGCACGGGGGCTGAAGAGAACGTGGAAGAGAATGTGGAATTGCCGTCGTCGACGAAGAAGCGGTGAGAGAGGGAACGCGAACGATGCGAGTAGATGGTATTGTAAAGCAGAGTGAGCTCGAAGCCGCACACGTCGCCTCTCGGAATGCGCGACGCGTCCGAACGCTCGAACGGCGGCGCGGTGCGGCGCGGCGGACACCATGCGCTGTAAGCAACTCGCGGAGCGGATCGCGGGCGTCGTCGGCGGGCTTCCGCCCGTCGAACACGCGTTGGCGTACGGTTCAGCCGTACTGACGAATGCATCCTTCGCGAACTCGAGCGCGGCGCTCGACGTCCTCGTCGCGGTGAGGGATCCGGTGGAGTGGCACGAGGCGAACATGCGTGCGAATCCGTCCCATTACGCGATGCAGATGCGAATGTGCGGCGCTGCGGGCGTGGATGGTCTCGCGAGGACGGTTGGCGCGGCGACGCATTTCAACGCGCGTCTGACGGACGCGTCGGGACGGGCGTTTAAATACGGCGTCGTAAGCGTCGATGACTGCGTGAAAGATTTGGAGGCGTGGAATCATTTATTCGTCGCGGGTAGAATGCACAAACCACACGAGACGGTGCACGCGTGCGATGCGGTGACGCGCGCGCAGTCGAGGAACGCGCGGAGCGCGGCGAACGCGGCGCTGCTCACCCTGCCGGAGAGTTTCACCGAGCTCGATTTTCATCGAGCCATCGTGCGGCTGTCGTACGATGGTGATGTTAGATTCTTGTTCGCGGCGGAGGACGAGTCTAAGGTTGAGCGGATCGCTCGATCGAACGGGGACGGCTTGCGAGAGGCGTACGAGGAAGTGGTGCGCGAGTTGCTCGAGTTCGGCGTCGTGCGCGCGCGTTCGTCTGGTGCGTGGTCGCAGGATATGAGTCCAGAGTCGCTGCGAGGACGCGTTGAGACGTTGCCGGACACGGTGATGGCGATGCTGAGAAATGGGCGAAGGTTGGACGCGAGCGCGGACGCCGCGGCGGTGGCGGAGAGCGTCTGCGCATCCGCCGGCGACGACCCGGAGCGCGTCGGCGGTGCGGTGCGCGCGTGCGTTCGACGAATCGTGCGAACGAGTACGTTGCGTCAAGCGGTGGCTGGACTTCTCAGCACGTCGCCGTTAAAAACGATCGCGTACGTAGGCGCAAAGTTTGTAAAGTCGGCGCAAAGTCGAACTAGCGAGTAGAAGAGAGCGCGGCGCGAGAGGGATTTAGAGAGAATGTTTGTGACTCAAACAGAGAATAGAATTAAATCGAGAATGAATCGGTCGACGAATTCGTCGATCCAACTATCCTAGATGTCTAAGGTTCCGAAGAAATGTACACACGCGCGCGCGTCTCATGCGCGCGACTCTCTTCGCGAAATCTAACTGCGGCAAAGCGGGTGGGTCCACGCGCACTCAACGAAATTATTGAGTGAAGACGGAAGCCAACTTGTTGACTTGGCCCTTGACGGACATGTCAATGAAGCCAGAGCCATCCTTGCCGTATTGGACGACGAAACCACCGAGGAGGGATTCGTCAACTTCCGGCTTGAGCTTGATGTTCTTGGCGCCCGTCATCTCTTGCAACTTCTTCGCGATCATGAACTGTTGCTCGTTTTCGAGCTTGACAGCAGACGTCACGGTGGCCACTTGCGTGTCCGTAGCCTCGCAGAAGAGCGTTTCGAACTCCTCGATGATACCTTCGAGTTGGTTCTCACGCTTCTTGTCAACCAACAAGTTCAAGAAGTTGGTCGTAAACGCGTGGAAGCCAGCCTCCTTGCCGATTTTACCCAAGACATCCTTCTTCTTTTCCGCGACAATGGTCGGGTTGGCCAAGAAACCAGCGACGGAGGCGTTCGCCTTGACGTACGCATCGAGGGTTTCCATGTCCGCGTGCACTTGCTCGAGCGCACCGGAGGACTTGCACGCGTCGACGAGCGCCGCGGCGTACCCAGAGGACACCGGGTTGGACTGCGCGCGGGGAGAGGCAGAGTCAGTCATCACCCATAGGGTTTAGGATCGCGCGTCGCGCGCGGCGGATGTGGATACGGCGCGCGCGCGCCCACGTGCCACCGACGTCGCCGTCGCGCGCGCGCGGGCGTTCGGCGCGCGCGCGACGACGACGCAAATATCATCGTCACGCATCGCGCGCGCGACGCCCGTCACCACCCTCGCGCGCGACGGATACGCCGCGGATAAGCGATCGGGGGATCGATCGATCGAGGGCCATCGACCGGTGCGGATGGGCGAGCGTCCAAGTCGCGCCCCCGTCCCGGGTGTGCGTCGCGACGCGCGACCGTGGACGCGTCGACCGCGACGGGGGCGACGACATAAAAACGTACCTTGCCGGCACGCATGGCGACCGAACGCGTCGCGCGCGCCGGGCGGGTGAGACCCACGCGAGAGGTCGCTTGGACGGAGGAGGCGCGGACGGTGAACATGATCGTCGCGTCGAAGTGTGCGGACGCGCGCGCGGTCGAGGTCGAGGTCTTCCGTCGTGTTCGGTGACGATAAAAACACGTAGTGGAGGGGGTGTGAAGACGATGAGTTTGGGAAAAGGGTTGGGGTGGGATGGTTTTTTAGGGTTTTCGACACGTTCGACGAGTGTAAACGCACGAGGGGTGGGGGGGTGGGGTACGTGTGTGTGGTGGAGACGGTGTGCGTGTCTATGATTATATGGG
>Ga0255782_10003028_pt1 | contig 12990 bp, 9 predicted proteins | sample 101ome_26_FD_179980 | JGI IMG/M metagenome (GOLD analysis project Ga0255782, IMG submission 179980) | Coastal salt marsh microbial communities from the Groves Creek Marsh, Skidaway Island, Georgia - 101408AT metaG (version 2) | ecosystem: Environmental > Aquatic > Marine > Intertidal zone > Salt...
TGTTTGGGGCAAAACCGTTGAAGAGTCCGTCGATGGAAGAGGGCTTGGCGTCAGGGCGTTCTCGCATACCCCAATAATACGGGGACAGTGACCTGCTTTGCAAAAGTCACTGTCCCTGTTGAAAGATCCTTTTGAAGGAGGTAAGGGCTTAGTCTTCCTGCTTACCCGCCGTGGAAAGACCCATGGGGATATACAGGGGGCACCAGCGCAGGGCGGCGGTTAAAAGCGGCACCAGACCGACGGCGCCCCACCAGGAGCCGGACACAACGCCCAGCCCAATGATCACCAGGCCGGCAATGATCCTTACGATTCGGTCGGCAGTACCTATGTTGCATTTCATGGAAAGCTCCTTGTTGTATTGTTGAATCTGTCACCAAGGGTAGGGCGTGTTGCCGGGCAGGACAAGACAAGAGCCTGGCTAACTGAACGATGGATGACCAGGATCAAACGGGTTCAGAAGACATCGGTTTTTTGTAGGTTGGCCTTATCCACCCTGCGGGTGATCAAAGCACTGACGATACACGCGAGGTTGAGCACCCCGATCCATTGGAACAGGCCTGGTGTCAGCATCAGGTAAAGCCCGGTGGGCAATAACGAAATGATCGCCAGCCACAGAAGCACCAGCGGCCGTTGCAAGTAAGAGAACACCACGCCTGCGCTGCTGATGACAATCTTGAGCCAGCCAAAGTAAATGATGGAGCCGGCATAGGCATAGGGATTGAAGAAGCTGAACACAATCCACAGAATTGCGGTCAGTGCCCACAGGCCCAAGTTGAGATACCGCAGCTGGGTATTGCCTTGAAGGTCATGGTGTTGCCAATTAATAGGGATGCCAGGCACCAGGATTCAGAATAGTATCAGCCATACGGCAACGCCCACCATCATGCTGGCGGAGATATGGTTCAACCAGTGATCCAGGCCGCGTCGGGTCAGCAGTTCCATCAGGGCACGGCCGCCACTGGCATAGATCAGCAGGCAGATGAATTCGATGATCACAATTACGGTTAACAGCATCACTGCCTGGGGCAAAATGGCCTGGTCGGGATTGATGAAGGGCGGCAGCAGGGAGGCATCAAAAATCCAGCCCTTGGGATTCGAGGTAGCGGTGACAAAGCCCTGGGCCATGAGCTGGCGTTCGGACAGGCCAACGCCTCTGGTGGTCATGGCAATCGTGGCCGAGGCCCGCCAGGTGCGCAGGGCCGACCACAGCAGGTAAGCCGCGGCGGCAAATTTCAGCACCGTGAACAGCCCCGGTGTGGCCAGCATCAGGGCCGCGACCCCGCCAATGGCACAGACACCCACCACCACGATGCCGGCCAGTTCCCCCACCATCATCCACAGGGCACGACGCACCCCGATACTGATGCCCAGGGTCATGGATAGGGTCATGCACAGGCCGGGACTGAAGGCCACCAGGGAGTAGGTAAAGACAAACGCGAGGAATGTCGGTGTGTCCATGGGAAAACCGGAATATGAAATAGGGGGCAGTGACCCGATTAACCCCGGGTCATTGTCCCCTATTTCATATGAACAGGATTGGTTCATGCTTAACAGGAGGAGAATTGGCGAAGAGATACAGAGGAAAGGAAAAGGAGAATCAAATTACTCTGACCCCTTTGATTATTTTGGATCAGAGAATCTTTTATTCTTCCCGGCTGAGTCGTCGGTAATACTCGGCGACCGAATCCTGGTATTCCTCGGGAATGCTTTCCGCCGTGGCGGTACGCACGTTGTTGCGGCCGGCACTCGGGCCGTCCAGTTGCAGGCCCACTTCCAGCTGTTCGATCAGGGCGAGCATGTCGTTGAACTCGGCGGCCAGGATGTCCTTGTTGCGGTTCAGGCGGGTGGCTTCCAGTTCGCGGATCCAGTCGTACATCTGGGCCAGTTCCTCGGCATTGAGTTCCAGGTCACGCACGGCACTGCGGGCCTGCTGGGTGAACTGGTCAAGGTCGCCGTAGAATTCCTCTGGCACATCAATGGGGCCGTTGTTGAGCGGGTCGTAACCAGTCCAGGGACCGAACTGACCATTACGGGCAAAGCGGCCGCCGTTGCTGCCACCTTGTTGATTGCCGCCTTGCTGGCCATTCTGCTGATTGTTTTGCTGGCTCCCCTGTTGACCGCCTTCCTGGGTCTGTTCCTCTGGCTGGCTGCCGGGCTGGCCGTTCTGGGCCAGTTGTTCCTGTAATCTGGCGCGCAGGGCCTGGGCCTGGCGGCGGGCGACATCCACATCGCTGTTGCCGGGGGCGCCCTGGGTTTCGACCAGTTCCTGGGCTTCTTCCAGGCGGTCGGCCAGGCGGCGCATTTCGGCGGTGACGGCACTTTCATTGCCGGCAATGTAGAGACCGTAACCGGCATCTATGTAGAGTCCGGCATTGGTGATGGCCTGTTCCAGCTCGCTTTCCACCAATTCCTCGTTGGCACGCTGCAGTTCCCGTGAGGCTTCAGGCACATCATCACCAAAGCGCTGCATGGCACTGAGCATCTGTTCCTGCAGGGAGGAAAGTTCGGCGGCCAGGGCGGCTTTCTGCCGGGCCAGTTCCCACTCTTCCTGCAGTTCCATGCCACGGCTGTCCGGGTCTTCACCACTTTCACGATCAGCGACGGCCTGTTCCATGGCAGCCTGCAGCTGCTGTTCCATGCGCTGCTGTTCCAGGGCCATGCGCTCGGCCTGGCCGGCCATGTTGCTGAAGGAGGACTGCATGTCGGCGAGCTGGTCAGCCGCGATCTGCTCGCGTGCGCCTTCCAGCTGGCGGCGGGCTTCATCGGCGGCACGCTGCAGTTCTTCAGGACTGGCGTCTCCGCGCATAGCTTCCGCGGACTGCTCCATGGCGCGCACGGCGCTTTCGAGGCGGCGCTGTAATTCGTTCTGGGTGATCTGCTCGCCGGACTGGCCGGATTGTCCGCCCTGGCCCTGCTGACCAGGTTGTCCAGGTTGGCCTTGCTGTCCCTGCTGCCCGGGTTGCTTCTGCTGGTTTGGCTGCTGGCCCGGTTGCTGCTGGTTGTTCTGGGCGGTTTGCTGGCCCTGACCGCGCTGCAGGCTTTCGCGTTGCTGCTGCAGCTCTTCGAGCCGTTCCTGCAGCTCCTCGGTTTCCCGGCGCAGCATTTCCTGCTGATAACGCTGGGCTTCAGACAGCTGCTGCTGATTGCGCAGATTATTGGCCAGCTGCTCCTGGCGACGGGCCAGTTCATCCAGCTGGTTCATGATGTCTTCTTCCTCGGCCTGCTGGGCCTGGGGCGAGACATTGCTGCCGGTTTCGTACTGGTTGAGCTCCAGGTCCATTTCCAGTTCAAACATTTCCGCCAGGTCCTGCTGGGCGCGGCCGCCACCACCTCCGCCACCACCCTGCTGCTGGTTCTGCACCTGGAATTCATTGAACAGCGATTCCGCCCGCAGCAGGTGCTGCAGGGCTTCCTGGGCGGGTGCAATGGCCTCGTCGAGTTCTAGCGCGGCTAGACGTTCCGAGGCGGGATACATGCTCTGTACCGCCTGTTCCATCTGGGAGACAAACTGTTCGATCTGGGCATCCTGGCTGTCCAGCTGGCGGGCGCGGGTCCGTTCGGCCAGGGTCGCGGCCTGCTCGGCCAGGGTGGTCTGGAGTTCGGAGAGCAGGGACGAGTTCACCTGAATCTGGCCTCTACCATCGCTTTCCTGCTGTTCCCGAATCAGGTTCCAGGTGGAGGTGATGATCTGGCGCTGGCGATTGGAGATTTCATCCTGGGGACCACCCTGCTGGCCACCGCCACCACCGCCGGACATCTGTGACTGGCTGTAACGGCGCTGGTAGTTCTGTATCTGGATAAAATACATGTCGGTGCGCACAGTCTGGGTGCGATCACTGCCTTCTGCGTAAAAGGAGATGAGGTCGCCGGGCTGCAGGGGCACTTCTTCAGGTGGCGTTTCGGTCGATGCTTCACCGTCCACCATGGCCAGGTATTCTTCTTCGGCTTCCCGCAGCTCATCCGCCAGTTGCTGTTCTTCGGCGGAGAGAATGGTGAACTGGCCTACCTGGGTGCCGGTTACCGGTGCTTCTTCCGGGACCCGGAATTCTTCTAGCATGAAGATATGTTCAGCCGTGGTGTCGCGGACATTCTCTGCCAGGGTCACGGCCTGCCATTCGCCGCCATTGATGGAATATTTCAGGTCCAGGGTTTCCAGGTTGAAGTCATCGCTGGCTTCGATACGCGCAGTCACTTCCTCAATGTTGCTGGCATTCCAGTCACCACCGGGACGGATGAATTCAATCACGGGTTTGCCGTCTTCGGCGATGCGAATGAAGTAGTCATCACTCAGGCGTACCTGTTCACCACCGACGATGGCGGCGATGTAGTACTCGCCTTCATCGGATACCATGAAATCGGTTGAGGCCTCCACACCATTGAGTTCCATGGACTGGCCATTGTCGTTAAGTACCAGTTCGCCGGCTAGCAGTGGCGATGTGGTGGTTACGGTCAGTTCGATGCGCGTGTCCGGTAGGGTCCGGATATCGCCCATGTCGAATGTTTCCGGTTCACGCTCGGTCCATTCCGGATAGTGGTAGGTCAGCTCCAGGCTTTCGATACCGGGCACATCCACTACCTGGATTTCATATTCCGGGCTGCGCAGTCCGGTTGTAGTGATGTAGTAGCTCAGGTTGTCCTGCATGGAAAAGAAGGTGAACTCGAAACCCGCCGGGCTCTGAACCATGCTCACTTCCTGCCATTCTGCACCGCCTTCACGCACATGGATGACGGCTTCATCGGGAGAGAAGCCTTCCATGTTAGCCATAACCCGAAGGTTCGCGCCGCGCCTGACACTCTGGTCTCCCGGTGTGACGACGATGGACTGGGGAGGCAACAGGTCGCTGAAGGCCCAGCCGGCCAGCAGGTTGCGCAGGCTGTAATTCATCATGCCGGGGCCGGCTACCAGCAGGGCAATGAGTACGATAACAGCCATGCCGCCTACAGCGCCGGCGATGCTGAAATCGCGTTGGCTGATTTCGGTTTTTACAGGGTGGGTGTCACTGACTTTCAGGGCGTCTTCGGCCAGCAGGTCGCGGAAGGGATTGTTCTCTTCCTTCATTTGGATATAGGTCTCGACCCGGCCGCCAAAATCGGGGGTGCGGGATTCGATTTTGTCGCTGAGGTTGTCGTCGATATCCTGTAAGGGACGCCAGATGCGAAGGATTGCGACAATGGCAATAGCCAGCACCAGGAAGATGCGGAAGGCGGCGACAGTTTCACCGGAGAAGCCGCTCTCCGTAGAGAACCAGGCGCCGATGACGGCCATCACCAACAGTACCACGGCGGTAGCCGCCAGGCCCTGGAAAAGGGTGAGTTTTTTCAGGCGCTGCCTGAAATCACTTAAATATTGGTCTAGCCTGTTATTAGAACTATTCATTTCCTTTTACTCGATGAGTTACAGGGTACCAGTTCTTACTCTTAAATGCTGATTACCGAGAATGGTTTCCGCCAGGACGATCAGGGCCAGCAGGGCCAGCACGAAACGCCATATTTCCCGCTCTTCCAGATCTTCCTCTGCTTCTGTTGTATCGGGCTGCAGGGTTGCCTGTCCGGGGTTGGCCGTACCGGCCACTACATTCTGCCAGTTTTGCAGTACCTGGGCATCCATGACAGTCAGGTCTGATTCCCGGCGATCCGGGTTAACGGCTACCAGCACTTCCCCTGAAGGAGTAAAGACCTGGTAATAGCCGGTTTTATTCAACGGGATGTCCTGTGTCTGTGTTGTATCAGACAGGGACAGCAGACTTTCCCCGTCGGGGTCATTTACCTGCCCGGACGCACCACCGGCAGAAGACAGCTGCAGGAAGCTTTCGGCCACCTGCTCACGGGTCAGCAGGTTTTCATTGGACAGGTAGCGCGCGGCTTCCGCCATGAAGGTGACAAATACCGGTTTCACCGGCAGATCGCTCAGGGTGTTATCCAATGATGTGGTCAATAACAGGAAACGGCCGCGGCCGATCTGGCGCTCCAGCAGAACAGGACTGTTGCCGGCCTGGGCCATGAGCAGGCGGTCATCATCGTCGGCCTCAACGGGCAGGGACCGGACATTGACAGAGCCCCAGCCGGAAGACTCGGCGAGTACCGGATGGCTGCTGTCAATCATGGTAATGGGGTTGCGACCTTCCTGTCGCAGAGTGGTCGTACCAATGGGCAGATCCAGCACGGGGACCGATGAGAGTCCACGGGTGGATTCTCCCGAGGCGGCAAGAACAGCTCCGCCACCACTGACATAGTCATTCACCGCCGTTGCCAGGCTGCTGTTTACCTGGCCAATATCTTCAATCACAACCCAGGGATAGCGCTGTAAAATGCGGGCATCCAGGTCGGCAATGGTCTGGACAATCACTTCGTAGCCACGGGGGGCAGTTTCCAGTGCGGTACTGATATAGGTCACGCCGTTCGATTCCGGGTCGCCGGTAAGCAAGAGGACCGGGGCCGGTGGGGAGTTGTCGAAAACGGTATGGCGCAGGTCATCACCGGGCAGGGCGTCGTTCGGGGTCAGGGAAATATCCACGCGGTTGTCGCCTTCTTCAAAGGTGACGCCATCAAAGTCAAGCAGGGTGATGCCTTCGCCTTCCAGCACAATGTCCTGTGTCTGTTGCACCTGTCCATTCACGGACAGGGTGACGGTACGAGGCATTTCCTGGTCATCGGAGGCATAAGCCCGAATGCCCACTTCCACGCTCTCGCGGTTGCTGACAAGCACGGAATCCACCGCCAGGTTGGGAGTGTCATCGGCAGTCACTGCTTCAAGTTCCAGGGACACGGGGCGCCCGTTGATGACATCTGGAATCATGTCGGCAAAGCGCACGGCCTGGCCGGTAAGCTGGTAGTCGCTGATCACATGCAGGACGAAATTGGCCTGGCTCTCTTCAATCATGGTGTTCAGGGAAGTAATCATGCTGCCCAGGTCCAGTTTTCCGTTACCCGGTTCCAGGATAGCTGCAGCCGCTTTCAGTGATTCCCTGTCCGCCGTTACTGACAGGACTTCCTGGACATTGGTAGAAGCTGTGTAGAGGCTGGCCACATCGTCATCGGCCATGTTGTCAACAATGGTTCGGGCACGATCAATGGCGGCATCAAATCGGCCAGTGGCCGACATGGAAAAGGAGGTGTCCATCACGATGACATGATGGGTGGTGTCTTCAGTAATGATGGCTTCGGGTGGTGCAAAGAATACTGGCCGGGCAAAGGCCAGGGCCAGCAACACGAAGAAAAGTATGCGCAGGGCCATTAACAGCAGGTACTTGAGCTTTCTCTGCACATGAATGCGTTTCTTCGCCGGTTCCAGGAACATGGTAGTGGCAAAAGGCTCGCGTTCAGTCACCTGGGTTTCCAGGCGATGCAACCAGATCGGCAGGGCGATACCGAGTAGTCCGAGCAGGAACAGGGGTCCGATCAGCGCCACTTTCTATCCTCTCTTCTCGCGGAAAGTTAAATAATTGTGCAGCGCCTTGTCTAAAGGCTCACTGGTGTTGATCAGGACATGATCCGCACGAATTCCGTTGGCCGCTTCCTCGATGGTGCGAATATGGGCCTGGATTTTCTCCCGGTAGGCTTTCTGCATGTACGTGGGTTCCACTTCCACGGCCTGCCCGGTTTCCATGTCTTCATAGAGCGTCGATTGCTTGATCTCAGGATCCAGCTCCTTTTCATCCAGCAGGTGGAGCATGATCACGTCCTGTCCATGCAGTGCCAGTGGCCGGATGTTTTCCAGCAGCTCCTCAGCGTCGCAGTAGAAGTCGGAGATCACTGCCACCAGCCCACGCTTCTTTATATGCTCGCGGAAACGGCTCATGGGCTTGTTGATATCAGTACCCTGTCTAGCCTGGGCGGCATCGATGGTATGGATCACACCCTGCAGGGAGCCAGGCTTGTTCGCGGGGGGGCGATATTCAACGATATCATCGTCAAACAGCATCAGGCCGACTGCATCATGCTGGCGTGAAGCGAGATAGGCGAGGCTGGCGGCCAGGTACTTGCCGTACTGCAGCTTGGTGGCATCACCTGACCCAAACCCCATGGAGGCGCTGGTATCCAGCAGCAGCATCAGGTGACTGTTGGTTTCGCCCTGGAAACGTTTTACATAGGTACGGTCTGTACGTGAATACACGTTCCAGTCTATATAGCGGGGATCATCGCCTTCGGTGTATTCCCGGTATTCCACAAATTCCTGGCTGAAGCCGAACTTGGGTGAGCGGTGCAGACCGATCACAAAGCCTTCCACCACGGCCTTGGCAACCAGTTCCAGGTTGGACAGACTGGCCAGTACCGACGGATTGAGCAGTCGGGTGCGGGCGTCGCGGTTGTCAGATGATGGAGCGGCCATGGGGTTTCAGGTTCCTCAGGCAGCCACCGGCTGCGCCAGGTCATTGAGCATGCTGTTGAGGATATCGTCGATGGTGACACCATCGGACTCCGCATAGTAGTTTGGTAGCACGCGGTGGCGCAGGATTGGCAATGCCAGCGCTTTTACGTCATCGGGCGTGACATGGTAACGACCTTCCATCAGGGCCCTGGCCTTGGCGGCCAGCACCAGGTTCATGGAGGCACGAATACTGGAGCCGAAGTTGATGTACTTTTTCACCATATCCGTGGCTATCGGGTCAGCAGGGCGCGTAGCTCGGACCACGTCCACAGCGTAGCGGGTCACTGATTCCGAAATAGGTACCTGGCGCACCAGCCACTGGAATTGGGTAATTTCCTTCGCACTGGTACAGGCTTCCACAGGTGGCATATCCACCCGCTTGGTAAAACGATCCAGGACGGCCACTTCTTCTTCCGGGCTCAGGTAATCCAGAATGACATTGAACAGGAAGCGGTCAAGTTGTGCTTCCGGCAGCGGGTAGGTGCCTTCCAGTTCTATCGGGTTCTGGGTAGCCAGGACCAGGAAGGGTTTGTCCAGTTGGTGAATCTGGCCACGCACGGTGACGGTTTTTTCCTGCATGGCTTCGAGCAGGGCCGCCTGGGTTTTCGGCGGCGTACGGTTGATTTCGTCGGCCAGCAGCACGTTGGTAAATACGGGGCCGGGCACAAACCGCCATTCCCTTTTTCCGGTGCTCTGGTCTTCCTCGACCATGTCAGTACCGGTGATATCGGTGGGCATAAGATCCGGTGTGAACTGGATTCGCTTGAAGGTCAGCCCCAGGGCAGAAGCCAGCGTGTGGACCAGAAGGGTCTTGGCCGTACCAGGCATACCGGTGATCAGGCAGTGACCACCCACGTACAGGGTGATGAGCAGGTTATCCACGATGTGATGCTGGCCAATGATGGTCCCGGAAATCTGTTCCCGGATTTTGTTGTTGGCAGCCACAAATTTCTGGACCAGCTCCCGGGTTTCTTCGGTATCAAATGCTTGGGTGACTTCTTCGCTCATATCACTTTCCTGTTGCTGTCGTTAATCTTGTTGAACCTATTATGCAATTCGTCGGCATAAGCCGGATTTCGTAATCTGTTTGCCGGGATTGTTTATCCCGCAGGTCGGGATAGACCCGCTGGGTCGTGTCCCGACAATCTTTTAAAACTATTCAAATGACTCCCGGGTGCGGCTCATCTCCAGCAGCAATTGCTGGGCTGGACGATACTGCGGCGCGATGTCCAGTGCAGTCATCAGGAATTCCATGGTCTTGTCTGCATTGTCCAGCGCATGCCAGGCGCTGGCAACCCGGTAATTGGCTGATGCCTTATCTAGCGGATCAAGGGCCAGCAGCACTTCATATTCAGACAGTGCCTGTGACGGTTTATCCGTTTCCATGTAGAGATCGCCCAGGCTGGTGTGCACATCTTCCCGGAAGGGATTGGCCCAGTTGGTGCTCATGAAAACGGCTTCGGCCTCGTCCAGTCGGTCATTTTCCACATAGTAGTTACCCAGCGCCATCAGGGCATCGGGAAGGTAACCGCCTTTTTCCCAGAAAGTATGCAGGGCCTCGATTTCCGCTTCCTTGTCCCCCAGTTCCCGGTAAGCCCGGGCTTTCATCACATAGGGGCTGTCATTCTCAACGTAATCCGGATAGGTAAAGATAGCGCGGTCTGCGGCGGCAACGGCCTCTTCCCATTCTTCAGCCTGCAGGTGACTGGCACTGGCCTGCATATCCTGCATCCACACACCAAGCCCGCTCAGAAGGGGGCCAAACTCAATATCAATATACTGTTTGAAGTGGCGGTCAAAGTCCTTGTCGGAAATGCCCAGCACCTGCTCAATGGCATCCACGGGACTGACACCATCATTGAACAGGTAAAGCATTTCCACAATCTTGTCGAAGCCGTATTCCAGGTCAATGAAGTCGAAGACCAGTCCGCCCTGCATGTAGGAAACAATAACCTGTCCCTGATAGGTAGGCCGCATGAACCCATCATCCAGCTTGGCGATGGGCAGGAATTTGCCTTCGGCCATGGCCTGCAGAACATCCGTGGGAATACGACGCCCGGCAATGGGACCGGTGCGCCATTCCTCGAACACAGAGATGCCTTCACTGACCCATCTCGGTACCTTGTTGTTCGTGGCACCCAGGGTAAATACGTGTGCCATTTCATGCCATAGCGTGGTGCCCCAGTGATAGCTGGCTTCCGGGTGGGCCGTGGGAGAATCCATGGCGAAGAGGTATCCGAAGGTTACACCCAGCAGGCCCACACCAGGCATACCGATCGAACGCACGATGAAGTCTTCATGATTGGGATAAATCTCGACGATCACCGGTTCCTTCGGATCAAGACGGTATCGATCACGGTAGGCATCAATGCTGTCCTCGGATAACTGGCGAGCATAGTTCTTCAGGATGGGCGCTTCATTTTTGCCCAGTCGCAGGATCAGTTCCGGCAGTGGACCCTCGGGAGGATCCGGATAGCTGATGTTGATGAAGTCCTCGGTGAAGGTATCCAGCAGGCGCATCAGGTTGACAGTAATCGGATTAAAGGCATTGCCGGCATAGGAGATATTCACATGCTCGATGGCCTCGTTGATCTGGTTCATGCGCAGCATGTTCTGCCCCAGATAGACGTGGGCTTCCCAGTGGTCCGGTTGCACCTCCACCGCCTTGCGGAAAAAGCCACCAGCTTCCCGGTAAAGGCGAATGATGGTGGCGTAGTAGCCAGGGATGAACCAGGCATCGCCGTAGTTGGGACTCTCTTCAAGGGAGGCATCAATATAGGGCTGGTATTCATTGCCGGTCATGAAAGCATGGGCAGCCTGCAGGGCATTGAGCCGCATTTCAGGCAGATTGGCATCGTCGGCCAGCTCGAAGGCCTCATCGAGAATATCCTGGGCTTCATCGTAACGGTCCTGTCGTAACTGGGATTCAGCGGCCATCATCATGCCGCGCACCCGTGCTCCCGCCGGGGCCAGGGCCTCATCCATGACCATGGACAGGTGCTGGTTCAATACTTCGGGATCTCCGCCTTCAGCCAGGGATGCCGCCGCGCCGATATGGGCCCAGGCATTGTTCTCATCCAGGGCCAGGGCTTCACTGAACAGGTTGTAGGCTTCCTGGTACTGGAAGGTTTCCATGAACAGTTCACCCCAGCGCACACGAACCATGGGGTCATCGGGGTAGTCATTAAAGGCCTGCTGAAACTGGGTATTGGCGCCCTGCATATCTCCCTGGGCCCAAAGTGCCTCGGCACGCAGTCTGGCATCCTGGCCCGGAGTATTCAGGAGAATATAGCAGCGACCGGCTTCCTGTGACTGCCCGCTCCAGAAAAGGGTGTCACATGCCTGCAGGGGTTCGTAATCCAGGGCACCATAGAGATGTTCCCTGGCAAAGGTGGAGGTACTGAGCACACTGGAAGCCAGCAAGGCGGCTGTCAGGACAGGCCTGGCAAGAATGCTTGATGGCTTACTCCCTGTCTGCATCGTCTCCGCTGCCCGCCTGTAACTGTTCCAGTTCCTCGCTGACTTCAGCTGCCTGCAGGATCAGTGCCTGCAATTGCTGGATATAGTCTGCATTGGTGAATTCGTTGCGCCTTAACTGCAGTTCCTCGATATCCTGGTCGAGCTCCTGGCGTCGTGTAAGCAGTTCATTAATCCTGGGATCCTCACTGGAGATCTGGAGGTCTCCCAGCCTGGCCAGGGTAAAACTTGCTGCCGTGTCGCCCCGAATCTGGGCATGCTCCGTGGCCAGCTTGCTCTGTGATTCAAAGAAGTTCTCTACACCGCGATTGGCATAATCAAAGGCTTCCTGGATGCTGATATTACTGTTTTTGTTGATATCGGCATTCTCATTGACCAGTGCTTCGGCAAAATAGTCACCAAACTCGGTGGCGTTTTTTTCATTACCATTTCGCGTTGCCGTGACCAGAATGCGGTCATCGGTTTCCAGGGCTCCCAGGGTGGCACCACTGGCGCTGGAGGTGTTCAGTAGGAAGTGGTTCTTCCCGGGCAGGGTGCCCAGGATTTCGGCCAGGTCACCATCGGTGATATCCGGACCGGGAATATTGAATTTGTACTGTTCGCCATCGTAACTGCCATGACCGATCAGGTAGATTACAGCCCGGTCTTCGCTGGTCATGGACTCGGAAAGGATTCTGAAGTGGGCAAGCAGGTTTTCGCGAGTCGCATCGGGACCGGAAAAGTCGGTGACCTGATCTTCATCCGCCAGGGAGTGGGAGGCATCGCGAATTTTGCCGAACTGTTCAGTGAAACGTTCATCCCACTCCGGCTGGCCACCCAGGCCCTGGACGATAGTCACATAGACGGCAGCCTGGGCGGATATGCAACTGAGCAGCAGCACAGAGAACAGACCAAGCGATTTCAATGGCGTCATATGGTTCTCCATTTTCGTCGCAACAGCCACTCGGCGGCTTTCAGGAGTATCAGTAATAAAAAGAAGAAAGGCGCATCCCAGAGGTAGCTGATCTGCTGCTCAGTAATGCCTGCTGTAGAGAAGGAAATGGCTTCAGTAATTTTATCCCACTGGTCCGGTGTCCAGTACTGGCCGCCAGTGACATTGGCGATACGTTCAAGCAGTGGACGGTTTTGTCTCACATTGAAAATTT
>Ga0255782_10003031_pt1 | contig 12980 bp, 8 predicted proteins | sample 101ome_26_FD_179980 | JGI IMG/M metagenome (GOLD analysis project Ga0255782, IMG submission 179980) | Coastal salt marsh microbial communities from the Groves Creek Marsh, Skidaway Island, Georgia - 101408AT metaG (version 2) | ecosystem: Environmental > Aquatic > Marine > Intertidal zone > Salt...
CCGTCTTCCATCGCCGACGCGGAAGGCGAGACGGTGCGAAAGGACGATCGAGAAACGCCGTCGATGATTAAGTGTTTGCGATCGCGAGACGTCACGGAAACCGACGCGGAAAACGTCGTGCATCCACCGAGTCTGTTCCTCGGCGCGCCGGCGTTCGGCGACGGTCCGCTGGCGTACGTGAAACTCGTCGACGCGCTCACCCTCGGCGCGCACGCCGCGCACACGCTCGAGCGCGATACGACGTCGCAGCCCTGGCCCGAGGCTGCGGAAGCGCACGCGCGTGAAATCATGCGACGACAACCGTCCGGGGGTGTTTCCGTCGGCGGGCACTCGCTCGGGGGCGTGCTCGCGATTGAGACGGCGCTGTCGATTGAACGCGCGGGGCGTCGAGTGGATGCGTGTTTGCTCTTTGACGCCCCGCATCCCGTGCAATTCAAGTCTGAATGGAACGACGTTTCTCCTGTGGAAGAACGCGACGGTCCCGGTACCGTCGAGAGCACGGGATTGACGTACATGGAAGTCGCGCTTCAATCCTTCCATTTCGACGCGGCGTCCGCCGGTTGGTCGACGCTCTCGCGAGATGAAAAGTACGACGTGTTTGAAAGCGTCGTTCGGCAAGCCACCGGTCGCGACGTCGACGCTCGGAAATTGGACGAACAAATCAGCGCGGGGCCGTACGCGGCGCAGTGGAACGCCGCCATGCCGAGGATGGATGATGGATCGGTCGATTCGAGCGCGTGGTGGATGCTTCGCGGAACGGAAGCCAAAGCCGCGAATGATGACACTCGTCCCGCTCGCTTCACGCGTCTCAAAGCGCGCGTGTCGCATTATAAAGCCGGTGTTGAAACCGACGCGTTGTTTGAAACGGATTTACGCCTCGACGCCGACGGGCGCGCGCTCCGTAGCGTCGGTGGGTACGTTTGGCCGCTCGCGTGCGACGACGTGGAGATTGTCCACTGTCGCGGGTCGCACATGAATTTAATGACGGATGAAGAGGATGGCGGGGATTTACGGTGCACCGTCGTTCCGCACGCGCGACGCGCGCTCGAAAAGTCGTGGAAGGATCTCGCTGATGCGTCGGTAGAATCTCTGTCGTCGTCCAAGGCGAAGAACGGTTCGCCGCGTTGGCGATGGAGAGTGTGGGATCGAGCGCTCGGATTGTGGATGCGCGCGTCGCCATCGCTCGCGAAAGATATGGATCGCGACGACGAAGAACACGAAGAAGAAGAAGAAGAAGAAGAAGGCCAATCGTTGCTGTCTTCGTCGGCCGCGCTGAGATTTGTAAACGCGCTCGAAACCTTTGACCGCGCGGCGTTTGGACTCAACAACCTGCTGGCGTGGGATCGAGGCGATACGCCCGTCGTGTGGGTCGTCGGGGATTTAATCGCGGATGTCGAGGCGTGGAGTAAGGCGTCATTCGCGTCGGCGTTACCGATACGCGCCGTACACGTGCCGCGATGCGTAAGTCGGCGAGCGGCGGGCGAAGTCGCGGACGTGGCGGCGAGATGCGTCGGCGTAATTTTACGACAAGACAAGGACGACGGCGATGATGACAGCGACGACGACGGCGTGACGCGCGTTCCGATGATCATCGCGGCGCTGCATCACGGCGGTGTGATGAGTGAGATTGCGTTTGAAACCGCGATGCAGCTTAAACGCCGGGGTGCATCCTCGGTATCCGTCGTCGTCGCGGACGAAGGTGCGGACGCAGAAGACGAACCGGCTCTTCGGCGGCGGCGGCATCGAAGGTCCATCGACGATCGTTCGTGTTTCCAAGCCTACGCCATGAAACTCGCCGAAACCGAAGCGCCTCGCGGTTGGCGCGAGCTCCCTATCGCCTTTCGCAATCTCCACCACCGAACGAATCAGAATCAGAGTCATTCGCGCCGATCACGACGGTCATCATTCGCGCGTCTCGCGCGAGAGATCCTCGCCGACAATCGTCCCCCGTCCATCCGTCCATCCACCTGGACCGTTGAAATCGACGCCGAAGTACGCGCGTGCGATGCGCTCATCCAACTCGCGCGAGGGGCGTTTCATCCGGGTGTCATCAGCGCACATGTAGACGCGTTCGATGCAGTCGCTTCGGCGCTGCAACAGCGAGGCGAATTGTAATCAATCTTCACTCCTCGCCCCCGCGTCGTACGCGCGCGTCGCATCGATCACCACGCAAGGCACACAAACATCGCGATGCGTTTGACGATCGCGTGCGAGTGGAACGAAACCGTCGTCGCCGTCGAGGTGAGCGCAGAAGCGTCTTTGGATGACCTCAAAGCGGCGATCGCGTGCGAACTCAACGACGCCGCCGAAACCGGATCGCTCGTCGTGCGCAAGGATGGGAAGGCGCTCGGGACAACGGAGGCGAGGTCCACGGGGGCGACGAGTTCGGTAGCGTCGACGCTCGGGGCGTTGGGCATCGCGGATGGGGATTTGTTGACTGTTGGTCGCGCGAGCGCGAGCGCGAACGCTAACGAAGCGACGAGAGCGACGAGACCGGACGGAACGGCGGTGGACCCGGTGGGAATGATGCGGGAATTCCGCGCGTCGTCGCAGTTGATGACGCAGTTGCGAACGAGGGATGCGGCGATGGCGAGTGCGATCGAGAGGGAGGACGTGGAGGCGTTTCAGAACCGAATGCGAGAGTTTCAAAAGCGCGCGGATGATTTGAGACGAGCCGAAGCGGAAGAGATGGCGCTGATGCACGCGGATCCGTTCGATGTGGAGGCGCAAAAGAAGATTGAAGAGGCGATTCGAAGAGAAAACGTGCAGCATAACCTGGAGATGGCGATGGATGAGACGCCAGAGGTATTTGGGCAAGTGGTCATGTTGTACGTGGACGCAGAGGTGAACGGAACTCCGCTCAAGGCTTTCGTCGATAGCGGGGCGCAGATGACCATCATGTCGGTCAGTTTCGCGCGAAAGTGTGGGTTGGAGCGATTGATTGATCACCGGTTTCAAGGTATGGCAAAGGGAGTGGGCACGCAGAAGATTATCGGACGCGTGCACCAGGCGCCGATGAAACTGAGCGGACACTTTGTGCCGACGGCAATCACGGTGCTTGAGCAAGAGCAAGAGATGGACTTTATTCTCGGGCTCGATATGCTTCGCAGACACCAGTGCTGCATTGATTTGAAACGTAACGTATTGATGATTGGTTCCGTCGGTGCCGAGCTTCCGTTTCTGGGCGAAGGAGACATCGGCAAGCAGCCGTTTTTCGACGAAAAGGCACCGGCGGAGGCAGCGCCGGCGGAGGCGGCGCCGGCGCCGGCCGCCGCGCCGAACGCACCGTCGTCTTCGAACGTTGATGAGAGTAAAGTGGAGCAGCTCATGTCTTTGGGATTCACCCGCGCGCAAGTCATTGAGGCTCTTCAGGCGACTGGGGGAAACCAAGAACTCGCCGGCGCGCTTCTCTTTGGAGGCTGACTCGAACTCGAATGAATGAATGTGATGTAATGTAAAACTGAAAAATGCACGCTTAAAGTCTACAACGTCGCGTGAAACGTTCTCGAGATGACCTCTTCTTGGTGTGCGCGAGAGAGCGTGACGAAATTGACGGCGTATCCACTGACTCGAATCGTCAGCGTCGGGTACTTTTCCGGGCTGTTCATTGCATCGATGAGAATCGATCGAGAGAGCACGTTCACGTTCAAGTGCTGCGCGCCTCTGTCAAAGTATCCATCGAGAAGGGCGACGAGATTGGCTCGTTGCGCAGAATCCGACTTACCAAGACTCGGCAGCGCCATGGAAAACGTGTTCGATATCCCATCCAAAGCTTGAGAGTACGGTATCTTTGAAACAGAATTCAACGAACACAGCGCACCGTTCTTGTCTCGATTGTGCATTGGATTCGCGCCGGGAGCGAAAGGTTGTCCCGCTTTGCGCTGATCCGGCGTCGCACCCGTGTTGGCGCCGTAGACGACGTTCGACGTGATGGTCAAAATGCTAAGCGTGTGTTCGGCGTCTCTGTGTGTCTTGTGTTTCTTGAGTTCTTCCAAGAAACTCGCGACGAGATCAGCAGCGATGGCGTCGACAGCGTCATCGTCGTTGCCAAACTGCGGGTAATTTTCATTGTCAATCTTGAATTCTTTTGAAAGCCTGGTTTCAGCATCGCGGACAACCTCGACGCGGCTGTGCTTGATGGCGGACAGAGAATCGGCAACCACGCTCAATCCAGCGATGCCAAACGCCATGAGACGTCTGCAGTCGACATCCATGAGCGCAAACATCAAAGCCTCGTAGTTGAACCTGTCGTGTGAGTAGTGAATCACATTCATCGTGCGCACGTAAAGCTTTGCCAGCCATGCCATGTAAGCCTTGAATCGCGCCAAGACGTCATCGTAATTCAAAACGCCTTCGGGAACGTCGTCAAAGAGGCTCGGCCCGACGCGAACGCCAGAGATTTCGTCTTTTCCGTTGTTCAACGCATACAAGAGCAACTTGGGCAAGTTGCAACGGGCCCCAAAGTACTGTGCTGTGCTCGGCTTACCCATGACGCATCCAGAAACGCAGCAAGCAATCGAAACGTCGTGAGAGCACCACTTCTCGCGAAGTTGTACGTCAGAGATGAACTGAATCGAACTTGAAGCGATGGACATGGATGCAGCAAACTCTTTGAACGCCGTCGGCATCGAATCACACCAGAGAACAGTCATATTTGGCTCGGGCGCGGGACCCATGTTGACGAGCGTTTGCAAAAAACGCCAAGACGTCTTCGTCACCATGTGCTCGCCAGTCATAAAGGCGCCACCGACGCAACACGTCGCCCACGTTGGGTCTCCCGCGAAGAGCTCGCGATACGCCGTGGTTCTCAAGAATCGGATCAAACGAAGCTTCAACACAAACTGATCGATGAGTTCCTGCGCAGACGTCTCGTCGAGGATCCCGGCCTTGATATCGCGCTCAATGTACACGTCGAAAAACGCATCCATGCGTCCGAGAGAGATTGCGGCGCCGTCGTTCTCCTTGCACACGCAGAGATAGGCAAAGTACGTCCACTGGATGCAATCCTTGGCGTTTTTCGCTGGTAATGAAATGTCGATACCGTAAAGCTTTGCCATCTCCTTGAGTCGTTCGAGCGCGTGTATCTGACACGCCACTTCAAACTTCAAACGAAGGTCGTCTTCGGTCTCCATCGGTAGTGCCGAGTGCTCTACCTTGCGTTCGGCGATGAGCACGTCGACGCCGAACATTGCGACCCGACGATAATCTCCGATGAGCCTTCCGCGCCCGTACGCATCAGGAAGCCCGAGCAGAAGATGCGCTCGTCGCGCCGCCCGAATTTCGTCGTCGTAAATGTCAAACACCGCGTCGTTATGCGTCGTGACCCATTCCTCGAAGAACTTTTGAACGCCAGCGTCCATCTCGGCTCCCCCAGACTCGGCGAGCGCCTTCTTCGTCACTCGTAAACCACCCAGCGGCTTCATCGCCCGAGTCAACGGCGCCTCCGTTTGCAGACCCACGCACACGTCGTCGATATCTTTCGAGAGCAAATATCCCGGTCCGTGCGACGTGGCGTTCGACGGCGTTTTCGCATCCGTGGCCAGCACTCCGCCAGCCGCGCGTTCCAACGCGAACAGCCTACGCGACTCCTCGAGCAGCGTCTTCGTCTTCTCCGTCGGCCCCGCCAACGCTTCGGTGAGATCCGCCGAAGTCGGCGTCGTGTTCTCGCGGATAAAGGCTTCGACCGCCCCGGAGACGATGGACGTCGGTTTCGGCGCGTCGTCCGTCGTCGTCGACATGATTGATTGATGTCGCGCGCGTGATTGTGACGATTCATATTCTCGGTCTTCTTGGAATTCTTCGAAAACGTCGGAACCCTCACACACCGGCCGGCGCGACGACGACGACGACGACGAAGCGACGACAACCGCGGTGACATCGAAGATTCCGCGAGAGACGTCGTCGCACCCGCGCGAGAGAGAACGACGATGGACGACGAAGACGTCAGAGATATCGAAGATCTCAACAGAGAGGTCACCGGACGCGTACACTCGATCGATTCTTTCACCGCCGTCGATGGCGCGGGGATTCGGCTCATCGCGTTTCTTCAGGGGTGTAAGAAGCGATGCGTTTTTTGTTGCAATGTGGATTCCACGGATGCGGCGGCGTTCGCGCCGCACGCGAGCTGTGGGGATCCCAGGCACGCGGGGATGGAGATGACGGCGAACGCGTTGTTGGAAAAGCTGCAAAGGAACATTGGGTATTACCGGAACGGTGGTGGGATCACGCTCTCGGGAGGGGAGTGCCTGTTGCAGAGCGATTTTGTCGAAGCCGTCGCGCGTGGGGCGAGAGCGATGGGATTGACGACGACGTTGGATACCGCGTCGTACGGCGACGAAGCGATGTGGAATCGCGTGTTGCCGCTCGTGGACGAAGTTTTGCTGTGCGTGAAATCCCCGCGAAGGGTGAGGTACAGAGCCATCACGGGAAGTTTGGGTGACGATGAATACGAGTGTATGAGGGCTTTCTTGTCGAGCTGCGAAAAACATCGAACGCCGACGTGGTTGAGATTCGTGCTCATGACGGATGAGGACGAGCGGTTCGCCGCGTACAAAACAGACGACGAGGATGAACTCTTAGCTCTCGCGCGTCTCGCAAAGTCGCACGCGAACGTTCGTGGGATTGAACTTTTGCCGTATCATCAGTTTGGCGTGTACAAATTCGCCGAGCTCGGGTTGCCGTACAAGCTGGAGGGCATGCGCTCGCCGACGATGGAAGAAATCGATCGAGCGAGAGCCTTTATTGAATCGCAAGGCGTCGTCGTGTTGTGTTGAAACAGTCGTGTTACTACGGGAACTGCTACCGGTACGTGTATAATGTACAAATCAACGAATGAGTGAATGCTAAGAGCCGCTCGCGACGGCACCGCCGTGACGCTCGTAAAAGTTTTTAGCCGACGTCACGCCGAGAGGCGATGCAATGAGCGTCGACGCTCCTGCTTCGTTCACGCGGGCGACGACGTAATCGCCGGGTTGAATCTCCACCGTTTCTGCGTCGCTAAACGCGTCTCTCTTCGTTCGACGTCCTTGAAGAATGACACGTTTACCCGAATCGGACCGCCCGCTCATCTGTGCGTCGGGATTCTTCTTACTCGCGCCCTCCACGAGCACGAGGTGCGTTCGCCCAACCTCTGCCTTGTTCGCCTCGAGCGCGCCCGCCCGGAACGTTTCAATCACCTCGGCTAATCGGCGCTTTTTGACATCCTCCGGGACATCATCCGTGAGATTCCTCGCCGCGTGCGTCTTGTCGCGCAGAGAGTAGTGAAACATAAACGCCTGCTCGTATCGCGCCTCGCGCAAGAGCGAGAGCGTGTCCTCGTGCTCCTCCTCTGTTTCCCCGCAAAATCCCGAGATAAAATCGCTGCTCAACGCCACGCCCGGAATCATCGCGCGTGCGCGGGAGATGAGGTCGATGTAAGCCTCCCGAGTGTACCCTCGTCGCATGCGCTCGAGGCACGTCGACGATCCGCTCTGCGCCGGCATGTGCAACTGCTTGCACACGTTGGGCGTCTCCGCAATCACCCGCAAGAGGTCATCCGGAAAATCTTTCGGATGCGGTGACGTGAACCGCACGCGCACCTCTGGACTGATGGCGGCGACCGCGGCGACGAGATCTGCGAACCGTCTCGCGCCTTCCCGCTTTGGCTTGTACACGCTCTTAAACCCGCGCGCGTACGCCCCAAACGGATCCTCCTCATTCAACCCCGGCTTCTGCCCGTCCGCGTACGAGTTTACGTTTTGCCCGAGAAGCGTAATCTCCTTCACCCCTTCCGCAACCAACCCCTCGCACTCGCGAACGACCGAATCAAACGGTCTCGATCGCTCTCTCCCTCGCGTAAACGGCACGACGCAAAAAGCGCACATGTTATCGCACCCTCGCATCACGCTCACGTACGCACTCGGCGACCCGGGATCCCGTCTCACCGGCTTCACGTCCGCGTACGTCTCATCTAAACTCAACAACACGTTCATCCGGTCGCGTTCCTCCAGCGCATCCACCCGAGACGCCGCGTTATCCAACAACCGCGGCACGTCTCGATACGCGTCTGGTCCGCACACCACATCCGCCAACCCGTCCGTCTCTAATAATTTCGACTTGAGCCGCTCCGCCATGCACCCCAACACCCCAACAGTCTCCAACGCTTTCGTTCCGTCTCTCTTCAAAGCCTTGAGCTGTCTCAACCTCGTCCACACGCGCTGTTCGGCACCCTCTCGCACCGCGCACGTGTTCACCAACGCCGCGTGCGCGTCCTCCAACCGTTCCGTCAAGTCGTACCCACCATCCACGAGCAACGCCCGGACGATCTCCGTGTCGTTTGAGTTCATCTGACATCCGTACGTCTCTATGTACACCTTGCGTCGCGGCGCCGGCGTCGCGTCCGTAGACCGAAACCGCCACACCGAAGACGTCTGCGGCGGCATCGACATCGACATCCCCGCCGCCGTCCCACGCATCGCGCGATCGACGACGGACGCCGCGACCGACGTCGCTCGACGACGCATATTTCACTTCGCGTCGACGACGCGCGAGCCGTCTCGTGTCGTCGACCGGACGCGCGCGGTCGAGTGACGGTCGGTCGGTTGGACGCCACTGCGCGTCGCGAGGCATCGCTCACTCGTTCGTGATGATGTCGTCGTCTCGTGTCGCCGGTCGAGCGATGCGGGGCGCGCGCGGGGTCTCGACGTTTGATGCGATAAAATCTTGGCTCGCCGGAGCGTCGTCGGAGGACCCATCGACGTCGGCGGCGGCGGCATTGACGTCGTCGTTCACTTTAACCGAGTATGTCAATTTGCTGGAACGCGCCGAGACCGAACGCGCCGATGCGGCGAAACGCGGGTCGTCGGCGACGACGACGACGACGGGTCTCGGGGCGTTGTTTGGAATCCCCGACGCGACGCAGTCGTCGTCGCAATCGGTGGCGTCGAAGAGCGCGGCGGAGTTGACGTTTGACGTGGGACGGGCGAGAGCGTTCGTCGACGCGATGTCGGAACGCGAACGCGCGGACCCGTCGACTCTGACTGGAGCGCGAATGCGAGAGTTGTCGACGATTGGAACGCGCGCCGAGCTCGCGGAGTTGTTGAAGACGCACGCGTTGACGAGGGCGCTGATGCGAAGGGCGGCGCAGAGCTTTGCGGGTGGGGCTCCTTTGCCGACGTCCGCCGAGGCTTTCGCGAACGCGTTGCGGTCGGGAGACGCCGAGATGAGCGTGGAGGATCGAAAACGTGAGGCGAGCGCGATGCGAGGCGGGTATCCTGGGAATAGACCGTGTCCGTGTGGGTCGAGGAAGAAGTTTAAGAGGTGTTGCGGCGGTGACGGTTGAAGCACGAGTGGAAATACTTTGCGGTACGAGTACCGTAATCAGCACGAAGGCGCGCAGAGCTCCAGGCGCGTGGGCTGATATATAAAACATGTTGTGTTGTTGTAATGTCACGGCGGCGTCGTTCCAGCTCCCAATGTCTTGATTGAACTCAGTGGCGTCTTGGAACGTTAAAGGCTGACTCGCTGAAGCCCGACGTCAGACGCGCGCGCGCATCGATGCGTCGAGGGTTTCTCGTCGACGGCGGACGGAAGGAGCAGACGACGACGAAGGAGACGTCTGCTCCTTCGACGGCTCGGGGGGTCGATGCCGCCGATGAAGACGAGGAGGGACGACGACGACGACAAGGAAGAGGAAAAGGAAGGATGCAACCAGAGACGGTTGATTTCGATGTGGATTTCGTTTGGTTCGACGACGACGGGATGACGACGAAGGAGAACGTTTTGGTGTTGTTGCACGGAGACTTGGATTGTCCGGAAAACTTTGTGAGGTTTGGCAAAGCGCTGGCGCTGCCAAAGACGGCGGTGCTTGCGCTGGGGGCGCCGTTGGACGCGAGCGGGCGGAGAGCGGTGCGACGGGGCGAGCGGGCGAGGGCGCGGCGGTGGTTCACGTCGGCAGAGGAAGGCACGGGGGAGGATGTGCGGCAGAGAATGGTGACGGAGGCGTCGGGGATGGTTCGCCGAGGTTTGATGCGGATGCGGGACGAGCGAGGGTGGTCGTTGGACCGCGTGCACGTCTATGGGTTTAGCGACGGCGGAACCGTGGCGTTGGATTTGGCGTCACAGATGACGGGGAAGGATCGCTTGGGGTCGTGCGCGGTGACGTGCGCGAGTTTACTTCCGTACGGTGTCGGTGTCGGGAGCGAGCGGTATGGTCCGCTCGCGTCAGCGCCGACGCCGGTGATTTTTACGGCGTCGGCGGGAGACGCCGTCGTGCCGTTGCGAGACGTTGAGCGCACCGCGGAGCTTCTCGTGAAGCGTAACATCGGGTGTGGGGGTGAGTTACACGTGATTCCGGGTAAAAGCGGTCACGGGATGGTATCTAGCGCGGAGGAGACGCGCGTATTGATGACTTTTTGGAGCAAGACGCTCACGATGGGACGCGCGCGAGCAGAGGATTACGGAGACGACGTCGTCGAGTTGACGACGGACACTGGCGAATGATGGATTGCTGTTGTGATTATTTATAATGAATTGTGTGATAAGAAAAGTAGACTACTTTGTGCTCTATGTTGACGCGCGTCACAGCTCCCACTCGCCGTTTAAGAATTGTTGACGAAACTCGGTTCCCTTGGCGACGACGTAAAACACTGGATGTCCCGCCATGACAAACTCCTTTTCTCGCAAGAGATCTCCGAGCTTAGTTTTCGGATCGATCACACGCATGAACTGATCCCGCGGGTCCACCTTGGTCTTTTCCGCGGCGACGATTTCTCTTCGAGTGTCGTCATCCGCCTCGCGACGCGTCACGCCCGCCGCGTCCAACAATTTCGTCTCCACTTGCTCCCACGTGTATGGCGTCGACGCGTTCGTCTGCCAGTACACCTCCACCGTGTCTCTCGTGTACTGATTCTTGCTATCCCACTGCAAAGGTGGGCCGTTGGGATCGAACAAGACGTCGAGATGCGCGCCGAGCTCGTCGTCCTCGTGCATCGCCTCCACCACATCCGTCTGCATGGACTCTGGATACACAAAGAGCGTCCAATAGTTAAACTTGGTGCTCTCAGACGTCGACGTCGACGCAATCGTTGGCATGTGTTCACCCGTCTGAAACGTCGCCGGACCGAGTCGAACCTGTTTCATCTTCAACGCTTCCACGTACGCCCGAATCCTCGTCTTCTCCTCCGCGTCCAATTTCGCCTGTTTCTCCCTCTTCTCTACCAATCTCTTCGCCTCTCTAAGCATAACCTTCAAATCTCGATTATCTCCCTCAACCTCGAGCCCACCGACGCAACACCTCGCGCACTCCTCCGCTTTTTCCAGCGCCAACGCCCCTTTCGCCGCTCGAAACCAACCCTTGACGTTGCCGCCGTCGTACTCCACCGCCTTTATCCCATCTTCGTACGCTTTTCGGTAATTCTTCAACAACAGCGCCGCGTACGCGCGGTTCGAATACAACGCGCTCATCAACCCCGCGTCGTCTTCGCATCCACACAGTATTCCCGTCGTGTAGTGTTCCACCGCGTACCGCACGTACATTTTATTCGCCTTGTACTTGATGGACGCGTTGCCCTTTTCCTTGGCTTGTTCCGCCCGCTCTCGCGGTGTTTGCGGCGTTTGTGACTCCCGGACGATCGCCTTGAGCGCTTCAAACTCTGGGGAGGTTTCATCCATCCAATCGTCCGCGTTTCCGTCGTCACCGCTCGTCCAGAATAACGGCGGGAGCACTTCCTCGGCGGCTGATGTCGATTTCGCTCCGTTTTCACTCTTTTCTTCGTCGAGCGACGCCATCGCGATCGACCGTCCGGGACGAGATTAGATTGACGCGGTTGGTTCGGTCGTCTGTTATCGGTCGAGTGCGTTTCCTTCCTCGGGAGGACGCGTCGATGAGTGCGGAGGATGAACGCGAACGCGAGCGGTACAGTCGAGGACGCGCGCGCGCGCGCGTTGATACTTTAAATTCATCGTCGTCGTTACAAGCGATGCGAATGAAACAGCGAACGCGACAAAAATATTCAAGACAAAACGACCTCTCTCTCTCCATTAACAGTCGGTGACGCCGCGTCGCGTTAAACCTTTTGCAATTCATCGCTCTTCGCCTTGGTCGCGTCCTCAACCTTTTTCACGTACGAAGCCGTGAGGTCGTCCATACCCTTTTTAAGCTTGGCGAGCTCATCCTCCCCGACGGTCCCACCCTTCTCGAGCTTATCGTACGCCTTCATCGCGTCCCGACGAACGTTACGCAGGGCGACTTTACCGTCCTCGCCGAGTTTACTGACGAGTTTGGCGAGCTCTTTGCGTCGTTCCTCCGTCAACGCCGGAACGTTGAGTCGAATGACGTTCCCATCGTTCGACGGCGTCATCCCGAGATCGCTCTCGTTCAGCGCCCGTTCGATATCCTTAATCGCTCCTTTATCAAAGGGTTGAATCACGATCGTCTGCGCGTCCGGCGTGGATGCGTTCGCGATGGTTTTCAACGGCGTCGCCGCTCCGTAATACTCCACCTCGATTCGGTCCAACACCGCCGCGTTCGCTCGTCCCGTTCTCACCGTGGAGAAATCCCGGGCGATGGAGTCCATGGTTTTATCCATGCGTTCCATCGCGTCGAGCTCGATCTCCTCCGGGTCCACCTCCCCGTCCGCGTCGTCCGTCGCTCGCAGCGGCGTCGACACCGACACCCTCTTCTTCAGAAGCGTCGTCGATTTCCATGTCGTTCGTCTCTTCGTCGTCGTCGTCGACACGGTCGTCGGCGTCGCCGCCGAAACTCTCGTCGTCATCAATCCCATCATCATCGTTATCGTCGTCGCTGTGTTTCTTTCGCGCCCGCCCGTCGCGGTGTGTCGCCGTCGAGCGAACCGAACCGAACGAAATCGATGAAAAAGCGCACCCAGAGCGAGGGTTATCCACCCCGTTCCGTTCCATTCATTCATTCATCAGTCGCGCGTCACGCCCCGACGCGGACCATGATGTCGACGACCATGATGTCGACGACGACCCATCGCGCG
>Ga0255782_10003040_pt1 | contig 12953 bp, 8 predicted proteins | sample 101ome_26_FD_179980 | JGI IMG/M metagenome (GOLD analysis project Ga0255782, IMG submission 179980) | Coastal salt marsh microbial communities from the Groves Creek Marsh, Skidaway Island, Georgia - 101408AT metaG (version 2) | ecosystem: Environmental > Aquatic > Marine > Intertidal zone > Salt...
ACACACGGGACTGCCGTCGAGGGAGAGACGTCGATTCAAATTCGGACATGTGGAAATTTGAAATTTGGCGCGAAATTGAAAACGAGACGAGAAGTGCAATTCCAATTCTTTGAGCGTTCGTTCGAGCGTTCGTTCTCTCATTGTCGTTCGTTCTCTCATTGTCGTTTCGACGATCGGTCGGGACGAGAAAACACCGGGAGGCGTGACTGATGACGGATTCGTTGCCTTAATCTCCTGTGTAATTATTCACTCGTATGAGTACGGCGCCGCCCGATGGGTGTCGCCCATTTTAGTCTCCCGGTCGATGAGCCGCTAAACGTCGAGCGCGCGCTCAGGTCTGGATTTCGTACTCCTCGCCGCTCGATTCGCCCCGGACCGAGTCTTCGCGAGTGATGCGACGATCAACGTTCGCGTGCGCGCACATCGTCACGCGAGTTTACGGTAAAATTGCCAGTGGTTAGAGTGCCAGTCGTGACTTAAACCAGACCAGCCTTTCAGTTGACAAAGACCGGCGGAGTGAAATGAAATCCCGACGCACGCCTCGTTTTCGCGACACAGCCGTGCACAATCTTCGATACCCGCGACGTGCTTCGTATGGGGCTTGCCAATTATACCGTGTGGACGGTCACCGTTACCGTCTGGGAAAAAGCCGTCGATGTGTCTCCAGTAAAACTGATCACGGCGCTCCGGTGGAGCTATTACATCATACGACGAGGCCGTACCCTTTGTGTGACAACGACCCGCCACGTAGCTGATGCCCACGCACTTCGGGTTTGCAAGACAGTCATCTTGGCATTTCTTGAGCCCTCGCTCTCCGTTGAGCGTCCAGTCGAGGTTTCCATGAGTTCTATCACCGGTGAAAGTCTTGTAAAACTTGGTCGGTTCACACTTCGGATCGTCACCATTTTTAAATCCCTCAGCGAAAAAGTACTCTCGCGCTAACGCAGTATCACCGTTGAATTTCGCCTGCAATGCAGGATAACGAGCCATGTAGCATCGAAGATCATCATTTGAAAGTGCGCAACGCGTCTCTCGCTCTTCATCGACCCCTATTGTGCGCATGTGCTTCGCAGCCTCAGCCAGGGATTTGTGTTGCGTGTACAACTGGCGGACGTCATCATATCGGGCGATGTAGCACTTCGTAGCCTCGTGTGGACCCGCACAAGTTGGATCTCTACGGAATCGCCGGCCAATTGTGACGTAATGGATCTTGGCCCAGTCCAGTTTAGACTGTCCGTTGAGATGTCTGTACTTCTTCGCAATATCAGGATATCGATCAAGATAGCACTGCGCATCCTCGTTTGAGATGTACGGCCAGTGCTTCTTTTTCATGGCGTGTCTGTAAAAGTGAGGACGTGAGTCGCATTTAGGGTTTTTTCCTTCTTTCCATCCATGTTTTAACCAATGAAGTCGCGCCGCTTCCACATCATCGTCACTCGACCGTGGAACTTCTGGATATCTTTGTAAATAGCACCGGAAGTCAGCCGGCGAAACCCGCTCGCACTTGCTGAGTTTTTTACGTGCTTCTTGTTTGTGATGCACGCGCATATAAGTCTTTATGTTTGCGATATCAGTCGATTGAGAAACACGACCTGGATATTCACCAAAATATCGGTGAATATCCCAAAAGTTTGAAGCGAAACACATCGCATCCAAATCGTCAATGACGGGTTCTCGCGAGCAAATCGGCTTGCGCTTTTCCGCCGCACCGCGAACAAAGTAATGGTTCTTCGCTTTGGTCAAGTCGAAACCAAACGCCTTCCGTACGTCGTCATAGTTATCAATGTAACAAACAGCGTCATAATCATACATGAGGTTGGCGTCGTTGAAGTTGAACTTATATCGATCGACGTCTCCCGCGCACTTCACAGTTCGACCTTCCTTCCAGCCGTGCTGGAAAAAGTGGGTCCGACCATCGTTTGGTTGACTCCACGGTAGATCTTTGTAACGTGCTAAATAGCACTTCAAATCTGCGTCAGAGATGGTGCAGTGCGCGATCCGGCCTTCGTGCTGACCAACGTCATGAAAGTGCCTTTTCGCCGCCTGCAGGTCGGTCCCAAACTTTCTGAAGATATCCGCATAACGATTCAAGTAGCACTTCGCGGTGTTGTCATCCATATAAAACGGTGATGGCTGTCCAAGCAACGCGAACGGTTCCCAGGAGCTGTTCGACGGATGCAGATGGGTGCCGAGGAAGGCACCTTCACTGCTACCGCAGTCACCACCGTGCTTTTCGATACATATTGCCTCGCAGAAGCCCTGCGAGATCTCGAGCGTCACTGGCAAGTTTGCGCCGCCGTCGGAGCCGACTTCGTACGAAATTGCCACGCCGGCAAAGTTTGCCATCGACGGGTCCACGTACACGTAAGTGAGAGCGATGTCGAAATCTAACGGGGGCAGTGGAGCCGGAATGTCGATGCCAAACCCGAGCGTTAAGAACTCTGCACGGCCAGGAACAGCTTCGATATCCTTGTACCCTGTTAGCACAACGGCAGCGCCCACACTAGCCCCTGGCAGTGATACTGCGATGCCATGGGACTTGACGCACCCTGCAGCGTAGCAGAATTGTCGGCCGTTGAGATCAAGACCCACGCCAACTTCGGTGGAAACGCCCTTCACGGAGCCAATACTAGTCACATCTGCGCCAAGGTCGACACCAAACGTAAACGCCGGTAACTTTCCAGCCTTACCTATCGCTGGACAGGCATCTCTGAGGGCAAACGCAAACGATTTAAACGCGTTCGCCACCAAATTGACGTTCGGGAAAAGTCTCACCCACGTAGCGTGGCAAAGAGTATCGTCCATTTCATTCAAGTACTTTTTCAAACCACCACCCTTTGTTTCCTCGCGAATATTCTTCACCATGGATAAAAGCGAGTCTTTACCCATGGCCTTGTGGAGTTCCTTTGCGAAGTCAAAGAGTAAGTCCTGAGATGCCAAGCACTCAAGACCGCCGAACAAGAGCTTTAGCATCGCGATCACGTCGCCAACAACATCGACAATTTGATCGACTTGCTCCTCAATGACGTCGACGGCGTCATTGAGAAAGCCAGATGTTTGATCGTAAAGTTCATCCAAAGCTCCTGAAGCACTCTCAAACGCCTCAATCGCGCCCGCGGAGACTTGTTTAGCGCACATCTCACCGAGATCCGCGACTTCATTGACGATCGAATCCATCCCATCAACACCAGCCGAAACGTGTCTCACAACAACGTTGCCGTAATTGTAGTATGCCGATGTTGCGCTCTCCTCGACAAAGTTGGCGGCGTTACCAACTCCTTCGCTTATATCCGTGACTACATTCATAAGATTTGCGTTCTCATGAATTGTATTCGCCGCGCTTGCGATGTGCTTGACGTACTTGGCTACGTGTCGTCGCCAGAGCTTACCCGTCAATTTTTTCAACTTCTTTGCCCAGCTTGTCAAGAAATCGAAAAAGCCTCCCAGTTCTGCCACCGTTTTTTGGCCTGCACGCGCATCCTCGTCCGTTCTCTCTGCTGCGTCCGCCACCACGGTCCATGGATCCAGGACGTGTACGTCCCCTCGTGCCTGTCTCTCTTCGAGTTCGCGCTGAAATCTCCTCGCTCGCGTATCAGTTCGAAGCAAAGCCTCGAGCTCGCGCGTCGTCAGCAGACGCGTAGACCGTTCCTCAAGTGCGAAACCGCGAGACTTCATGATGTCGAGTAGTTTTTCGCTCGACACCGTCGCGACGATGGCGACTGCGAGCGCGACAGCGGCGACCGCAAGCGCGAACACACGTCGTCCGCCAACCGTTCGCCAACGGCGGTTGTTCGTCTCATTCGTGCCACCGGTCGTTGACGACCGCGCGCTCCCGATCGAGCCGTACCGCGTCATTGTCGCCGCGTCGCGCGGCGTCACACCGCGTCGTTCGTCGCGTCGCGCTCTCGAGCGCGTCGGTCGAGTTACGCTCGCGTCGAATCACGCTCGGCGTCAAATTGTCGAAATATCCTATCCACGTCTACGCGCGTGATTCAGTCAAAGTGTCGAAATATCTCGTCCAGGTACGTATTCAAGCTTTTTAAACGCTAGGTATGCGTTTAAGAAACGTAGTGTGCAGACGTGTGCAGATCGACGATGCCGTAACACCAGCACTGTGGCACCGATTGGTCGGCCGAGTCCACCGTCGGCGAGCGATCGCAGGGCGTTGTTTCGGGCGTCGTTCGCGTCTCGATCGATTTTCAGACGGCAGTCGGGAACGCATCTCTATCGTGTGTAAAATAGACTCGAGCGTCTGGTGAAATGGAGCTACTGTAGTGTGGTTGCATTGAAACGCAAAGGGTTGGTTCGTCGGTGCGTCGACGCTACTCGCGGTGACGCGACGTCCGTGACGACGTCTGAGACGTCGTGCGTCGCGGGGGAGCGCGCTCAGTCGGTGGCGTCATCGGCGGCGTCGCGAGCGGCGGCTCGCATGGATTTGATGCGCTCGGCGTCCTGGGCGTTTTGGCGGGCGAATTCGAGCTCGCGCTCCCCCTTGGCGCCCGGTTCGTACTTTAAGAGCTGCTTCGAACGCTTTCGGGTAACCTTTTTTCTCGGCTCGATGAGCTCGCGGCGCTCGTAAGACTTGAGGCGGTCGCGGAGGAGAGATTCTCCGTAGGATTTGAGAGAGCGGAGCGAGCCGCCGTCGAGCTCGTCGGCGAATCGAACCGGGGCGAGGTCCGCCTCGTGGCGGTGTTTGCCCAAACGCGCCGGTTGCGCCGCGCGACGTTCGGCGCGAACGGCGTTGCGACGGGCGAGGCGAGCCTGGCGCTCTTCCTCTTCGAGATCAATCTCCTGGTTGAGCGCCTTGAGGTTGCTCAAGTCTCGGCGAAGCTGCTTCGCCTTGCGGTTCTCCTCTTCGAGCGCCTCCGCCTCGGCGCGTCGCTTCATCTTGTTCCGCTTCGTCTTGCTAAACTTATCCGCTACTACTTTCTTCTTTGCTCTCTCACCGTCGGCGCGGCCGTGCGCGTCGTCACCCGATTCGTCGTCGTCGGACGATTCGTCGTCGCCAAATCCGCTTTCAAAGAACAGCTCGTTCACCAAATTTTGCTCCGCCACAGCGTTGGACACGGGCACGGTGACCGGATCGAGGTATCTCTTCTGCTTCTCTTTAAACTCCTTCGCCAAAGCCACCGCGACGACGTCCTCTCGCGCATCCTTTGGCGGATTAAACGACGTTCCCGGATGCGACACCTCCACCGCCTTGGCGCTCGTCGTCGCCGACGTCAACTTTCTCGCCTCCTTATTCACCCCTCTCGACTTGGGCGTCTTCACCGACCACACATCGTACGCCGCGCGCATCGCCGCCGTCGTCCCTTTCGTCACCGCCTTCCCGACCGACGCCACGGCGCGTTTCACAATTTTCCCGCGCGTCGCCTCTATCGCTCCGCCTCTTCGCGTCGCCTCGTTCGCCCTCGACGGCGGCGGGTTCGCCTTCCCAGCCCGCACGGGCACCGGCGTCGGGTACTCCCGCGTCGCAGGTTCTTTTTCGCACGCCGCGTCAATCTTCAGCGCCCGCGCTCGCGCCCGCGCGCGCTTCGACCCACCGCTCCCGCTCCCACCGAGCGCTCCAGCCGCCGCCGCCTTGTCCACGTAAAACAACGCGTCGTTCGACAGCGTCGACGCCGTCTCCGCCGCCGTCGGTCCCGCTCGCGCGGTGCGCGCGACGTCATCGTCCAGCGCGCGCCACGCCGCCTTGGAGTTTTTGCGTCGCGGCATCGCGCGGCGCCGTCGTCGTCGTCGTGTGTCGCAAAGGCGCGTCCGTGGCGCCGGTTCTGCTCTTTTTCATCGATCGAGTTTCCACGATCGATGCGTTTAGAGGTTCATCTTTTAGAGATGAAACTAAAAACACACGCATCGCGGAACATTGATCGACGACGCGCGCCGCTCAAGTGCGAAGCGCGCGCCCCGACGACGACGACAGTCGCCCGCGCGATGGGTGGTCGGACCCGTCACCGCGCGTTATCGGCGATGGCGCGCGCGGCCGCGGTTCGGGACACGGTGTACGCGCTGGCGACGGCGCCGGGACGCGCGGGGGTGGCTGTCGTGCGGGTGAGTGGACCGAGAGCGTTGGACGCGTTGCAACTGTGTGAGACGCCGCGGACGGTGACGATGACGATGCCGCCGCGACCGGGCGTGACGGCGACGATGGACGCGTTGGATACGAATCGTCGGGCGTCTGGGCACGCGTCGTCGTCGTCGTCGTCGTCGTCGTCGCGCGTCGATGGACGCGCGGCGCACGAAGAACGAAGGCTTCGGTTGGTTGAGTTTAGAAGGCCGAGCGCGGACGCGTCGTCCAAAGCGGAACCACCGATCGATACGGGATTCGTCGTGTCGTTCGACGCCCCGAGATCGTACACGGGCGAAAACGTCGTCGAGTTTCAGTTTCACGGATCACCGGCGGTGCAGAGGGCGATGTTGGACGCGTTGGGTGGATTGGACGGGTTTCGGGCGGCGGAACCGGGTGAGTTTTCGCGACGCGCGTTTAGAAACGGGAAGATGGATCTCACCCAAGCGGAGGGGTTGGCGGATCTGTTGGACGCCGAGACGGAGTCTCAGAGGAAACAGGCGATGATGCTGTCGAGAAACGCGGCGCAGAGGGAGATGTATGAGGGATGGAGAAGGGAATTGATGACGTGCGCGGCGCACTGCGAGGCGGCGCTCGATTTCGGCGAAGAGGAAGACATCGCGAGCGATGCGGTCGAGACGGACGCGCGCGCGCGCGTGCAGACACTGCGAGACACGTTGCAAAAGTATCTTGACGCCCCGGCGAGGGGCGAGCTCATTCGTAGAGGCGTGCGCGTCGCCTTGGTGGGCGCGCCTAACGTCGGGAAGAGTTCGTTGCTCAACGCCCTCGCGGGGAGAGACGCCGCCATCGTTTCACCGCACGCGGGCACGACGAGAGACGTTCTCGAGGTTTCACTCGAGCTTGGCGGGTACAAAGTGGTCCTGAGCGACACGGCTGGGATCCGAGAGACGGTGGATGACGTGGAAAAAATCGGCATCGCGCGCGCGTTGGAACGCGTCGAAGACGCAGACGTCGTGGTCGTTTTATCCGACGCATCCAGCGCCACAAGCAGCCTCGGCGACGCCGTCAACTTGAAAAACAAGACAATCCTATCCGTCTGGAACAAGATCGACGCCATCGACGCCGCCCGCCGTCGCGTCCTCACGGAGATTGACAATGAAACAGTCGCCGACGGCTACGACGAAACAGCCGCCATCAGCTGTCGCACCGGCGCCGGCTTGGACGAATTCATCAACTCCCTCACGCGAATCGTTCGCACCAAGTGCGCCGACGGCGACATCAGCACCTCAGAAGACCCCGCGTCTTCACACCACACTCCATCTCTCGCCATCACCCGCAGTCGCCATCGAACAAACCTCACCCGATGCGTCGATTCGCTCGACGCCGCGCTCGCCCTCGATCCCCGCTCCGCCGGATTGGAGCTCTTCGCCGAGCGTCTCAAATCCGCCGCCGTCGCCCTCGGCCGCGTCACCGGCGTCTACGACGTCGAAGACGTCCTCGACGTCGTCTTTAAAGATTTCTGCATAGGCAAATGACCGCTCGTATAGATTTAGTCGTGTAACGAACCGCCATTCGGTCGTTCCGTCCGTCCGTCCGTCTTTGACTCCTCTCTCTGCGCCTGAAGACGGATTGATGACCATCGCGCGTCTTTGCTTCGTCACACCTCGGCTCGAACACGCGGGGAGACGAAATGGTGCGTCGGTTTCAATGAGACGCGCGAAGAAGACGTGACGGGCGCGACCGGGGATGTCTCGATCCCGATGCGACGACGACGACGACGACGCGACGCGACGCGACTTGTTTTTGTTCACGATGGATCTGGTGACGATCGAAGGGAAAACGAGACTGACGAGGCTTTGTGGCGTCCGCGTGACGCGCGCGCGCGAGAGAGTAGGGGTTCGGTGACGCGAAAGAGGACGTGACGGATGCGGAAGGGGCGCTGTTCCCGATATTCATCGTGTCGATGTTGGGAACGTTTCTCGTTCCGGCGACGATCGCGCGAGTGGTATCCGCGGCGAGGGAAGGCAGACGGGTGGATGTGAGCGGGGAGAAATCTGGGAAGGGTGACGGTGCGCGGAAACAAATCGGTGGTGGCGCGGTGATCTCGGAGATTGCGGATTCGGATAGCGAGTGGGGCCGGGCGGCGGCGGAATCGATGAAGAAGAGACGGGTGACGGCGGGAAAGCGCTTGGGCGGGCTCTTCAGAGGGAAAAACTTGTTGTACACGCTCGGTTGGATCGTCCTCATCGGACTTTCGGTGTACATCACGAGCACGCCGTACGAGGAGAAGAGGTTTGATCCGTACGATATTCTCGGTTTGCAGATTGGGGCGACGACTCGGGAGATTAAGAGCGCGTACAGAAAGTTGTCGTTGCAGTATCACCCGGATAAAAACCCGGATCCGTCTGCGGCGGTGTACTTTGCAGAGTCCATCGCTCCGGCGTACAAGACGCTCACGGATGACGCCGCGCGTGAAAACTACGAAAAGTACGGCCATCCGGACGGGAAGCAGAGCACCAAGCTCGGCATTGCGCTTCCGGAGATGCTCTTCGGTAAGGGTGGCATGGCGCCGGTGATGTTGATACTTCTCGTGGTGGGTGGTATTTTGCTTCCGCTCGTCATCGCCATGCTGTCTATTCGTCGCATGAATAAGTTCGGCGGTAACAACGTCCTCAAGCAGACGCAGTACAACTTTGCCTCGATGATGAAGCCCGTGATGGCGCTCTCGCGCATTCCCGAGACGCTCTCCGTGGCGCACGAATTCATCCAAATGCCCTTTTCCCCGGGACAAGACGCCGTGGTGAGTGGATTGTTGAAGGAAATGAAGACTGAGTACGACTCAAAGGACCAAAAGCTCACGAAACGCTTTCCAGCGATCATCAAGGCGCACATGTTCATCCTCGCGCAGTTGTCTCGCAAGGTGAACTCGCTGCCACCGACATCGGCGGCGGATGCGAAGGCGATCGCCGTAATGATCCCTCGTTTCATCAGTGAGTTGCTCAAGATTGCTTCCATGCCGGTCAATCGCGCCGGTCAGTCTCACGCGCGTCCTCAAATTAGTATTATGGAATTCTCGCAGTGCTTCACGCAAGCCGTGCCGCTCTCCACGCGCAAGCAAGGCGACGGTTACGCGAGTCTCTTACAACTTCCGCACTTCACGAGCGAAAACCTTTCGCGAGTGACGAAGAAGTGCAAGACGCTCGTTGATTTGATGGCCATGGCGGAGGAGGACCGCAAGGGTCTGTTGACGGGCTCTGGTTTTTCTGACGCAGCGGTCAAGGATATCGAACGTCACCTCAAGTTGATCCCGAGAGTGACCACGTTCGAGGCGAAGATTGAAGTCGAGGGAGAGGATGAAATTCTCGAGGGTGATGTCATCACAGCTAACGCCAAGGTTAAGATTGGGAGAAGTGGCGGATCCTTGGGAGGCGCTGTGCCGCCGCTGCCGTTTTGCAACGCGGAACGCAAGGAGGGATGGAGAATTTTCGTGCAAGATCAGTCCACGAACACGATGCTCGTGAGCCAGAGACTGGACGACAAAACTTTGAGAGAAGCCGAGTCTGGTGAAGACGCCACGGAAGTCTCGATGCAGTTCCTTGGCCCGCCGAGCGGCGTGTACAATTTGAGCATTTCCATCATGAGCGATTTCTGGATCGGCGTCGACGAGAAGATTTCTAAAAAGCTCAAGATTTCGAAGAGAACGGCCACTACGTTGTCCTCGCGCGAGGCCAAGGCGGCCGAGGCGGCCGCAAACGCGGTCAAGGAGGAAGCGAGCGAAGATGAAGATGACATGAGCGATTCTGAGGATGACGACTACCCGAGCGATGACGATTATCCATCCGACGAAACGGGCACGTCCGAGTCTGACGACGAAGCTCGAGTGCGCATCCAACGCACCGGTCCACCGCCGCAGCCGCCCAAAAAATCGACGCAAAGACCACCGGAGAATGGAAATAACGCCGAGGTGAAGCAGGAGGAAAAGGCTGCGCCGGAAGCGCAAAAGCCCGTAGAGGAGGTGAAACCGACGCCGGCGGCGGCGGAAAGTTTAGACTGAGTACACACAAATGAATTCTATTTCACACTTAATCAATTCTAACTGTACGACGCGCTGTGATACCACCTCCCCACCCCGCTCCTCCCACTCATCGGAGACCAAACGCCGACGACGTCGCCAGCGACAGGCTTAGCACCATCTCCATCGAAAAGCCTATTTGGATCCCAAAGCAACGCACCGTCGCTCGACTGGAGCAGTTTGAGCCTAGACAACTGACGTCTCTCGCACTCACTCTTTACCGCGTCCCAGTAGTCTTTGTTCATCCCGAGCGTACCCATGCGCTTGACGGAAGACCGACCCTTTTTCGTCTTCATCGCGCTCTTCCCACCCGTCGCGTTCGGAGACAAGTTTCCGAGCACGACGACAGCGACGCCGTGACAACACGCGTAATCCATCGCAAGTTTAAGGTCGTTATCGCTCGTCACGACGACTGCGACGCGCGAACGACCGCGAATGATGGATTCCACCGTCTCGTCTCTCGCGTACGTCCTCTTTGGCAACGCCTCCCTCACCTCCCTCGCCCTCTCCGCCCACATCTCCGCCATCTTCACCGCGCGCGCCTCCTCCTCTTCGCTCACCCCATCCTTTACCCGTCGCCGCTTCGTCGTGAACACCACGTCGCCCCCGGCCTCGCCCCCGGCCTCCCGTCTCGCCCACTCCATCAACGCCTCGGCCAACGCGACGTCCGCGTCGTCCTCCTCGTCCCCGCACACCCGAACGTCCACCCCACCCACGCCGTCGAACGACGTCCGACCGAGCGTCGTCCCGTTTCCGAACGCCGCGACGTCTCCATCGACGCGTCCGAACGCCGACGCCGCGCGCACCACCCGCGCGAGCGTCGTCGCCTCGTCCCCGAGCCTCGCTCGAAGGTTGTCCGCGTCCCAAAAGACACGCACTCGAACGTCGTCGCCGCCGGCGCGCACCGCCGTCGTCACCGCGCGGGTCTTCGCGTCGCCTCGCGCGTTCGCGCCGCGCGTCCATCGCGTCGCCGTCGCCGTCGCCGTCGCCGTCGCCATCGGTGCGACGCGCGAGCGACTGAGCCCTCTCTCGAGGATGAGTGTCGCGGCGTTTCGCATCATTTCATACTGTTTACACATATATCGCACAGAGCTACCCCGAGGACCCCCACGTACCATTTATTGAGTCACGACTCGTCGCGCATATTAAACGCCACCAGATTCACGACGTGTAAAATAAATTCGACGCTCCGTTCGCGACGACACCGCGACGCGCGGTCCGAGCGTCCGCCTTTTACGACGCAACGAAAGAGGTACGCGGAACGAGCGACGACGCGGAACGAGCGACGACGCGGAACGAGCGACGACGCGACGCGAGGGCGTTTCGGGATTTCGGATCGGACGCGTCGTGCGTGGTGACGCCGACGCGCCAGTCATCTCTGGGAACCGTCCCGGACGGATCGCGCGGGCGCGGGAGAGGGCTTGCCCCGCGACGCGATCGCGCGCGTGCGGAGGGCGGTCGATGGCGTGAAACGATGCGGAGACGACGCGATGTGGTGGTTGGGAATGTCGTTCGCGTGGAATCGGCGTCGGTCGAGGCGGAGCGGACGCGCGTCGGGGATGGTGGACGACGCGCGTCGTGGATGATGCGCGTGGTGGTGAAAGCCCTAGGGCTTGGTGAGAGGGTCCGGTTTCGCGCGCGGAGAAACCGTTCGACGTCGATGAGGATGAGGATTCGCGGTGTCGTTGATACGAGGGAGCGAACGAATGACTGACGAGAGTGTTGTTTACCCGCACGCAGCAGCCAAGATGCCGCCTAAGTTCGACCCGAACGCCGTTCTCGAGATTTTCATGCGCGCCACCGGCGGTGAAGTCGGCGCGGCGTCTTCTCTCGCGCCGAAGATCGGTCCGCTCGGTTTGTCCCCGAAGAAGGTTGGTGAAGACATCGCCAAGGAAACGGTTAAGGACTGGAAGGGCTTGCGCGTTACGGTGAAGCTCACCGTCCAAAACCGCCAAGCGAAGGTTTCCGTCGTCCCGACGGCCTCCGCCCTAGTCATCAAGGCGCTCAAGGAGCCGTTCCAAGACCGCAAGAAGGTCAAGGGCATCACGCACACCGGTAACTGCTCTTTGGATGACATTATCGAGGTTGCGCGCACCATGCGCAACAAGTCTTGCGCCAAGACTCTCGCTGGTACCGTTAAGGAAATTCTCGGTACGGCCAAGTCTGTCGGCTGCACCGTGGAGGGTGAAGATCCGTCGGACGTGCAAGAAAGCATTGACGCGGGTGACATCGAAATCCCGGAAAAGTAGACATCCATATGGCGTTTAGGCGTTCCTCGCCGGCGGAGCGGGGCGTAGTACTAGGTGTTTTAAATCGTAAGAAGACCACCTGAACAAACTCACGCGACATTTTCACATTTTCCCAACTCGTTCGTCTCCAAATTTTCTCGTGTTAGGTGGTTCGCTGCATCAAATTTGGTTGATGTTCTATTGCATGCACTAATATGTACAAGGCGCGGTTGGATTTGTGCGAAAACGCACGTCGTGATGTTGAACGCGTATTATGAGTCGGTTTGCGAGCAGGAAGTCTATTTGTCGACGAGATCAGCGTCTCTCATCTCGGCTTCGGCGGAACCGTTGGCTCCATTCTTGCCATTCGCAGAGGCGCCGTTGGCACCGCCATTCTTGCCATTTGCAGAGGCGCCGTTGGTACCGCCATTCTTGCCATTCGTAGAGGCGCCGTTGGCACCGCCATTCTTGCCATTCGCAGAGGCGCCGTTGGCACCGCCATTCTTCGCGCCATTTGTACGAGGCTTGCGAGACGAAGAATCAGACTCCGGAATGATGGAGGCGAGGTTTCGCTGCTGCGTCTCGAGTTGCTGCTGCTGGGCGAGAAGTCGAGACTCCATCTCAGCCA
>Ga0255782_10003081_pt1 | contig 12862 bp, 21 predicted proteins | sample 101ome_26_FD_179980 | JGI IMG/M metagenome (GOLD analysis project Ga0255782, IMG submission 179980) | Coastal salt marsh microbial communities from the Groves Creek Marsh, Skidaway Island, Georgia - 101408AT metaG (version 2) | ecosystem: Environmental > Aquatic > Marine > Intertidal zone >...
CGATATATATTCACCAGGTGTAAGAAACATTCATACCATAGGTGAAAAAGCAGGAACAGATGAATCATGGTCAGTAGTAAACTTCTTCGACACAAAAAGAGAAGTACAAAATAAGATTAACGAAAAGTGGAGAAAAGAAGGAAACGGAGATTTCGTATACTGGTTAGCTGACGTATTCAAAAATGACGAACAATTTATTAATGAACTAATCAATATACAATGGAGGTCCATATCTAATGGATATAAGAACGAATTAAAGGTCTCTGAGAAACTTTCTAATAAATTAGGGGGAAAGAGTCAGTTCTTCCCACCAGGTTCGAAAATGGACAGATATAAAGGTATTGACATGATTATTAACGGAAAGACCTACCAGATTAAACCATCGAGCTCAGTAAAAGAACAAGACGGTACTTATATCGTTAATACCTACGGAATGTCTAACAGATACAAAGAAAAAGATATCGACTACATCGCATACGGTAACGACAACGGTGACATATACGTATTCCCTAACAAAAACTATGACGCAAAAGGTCATACACAAGTAGAACACTACGACTCACCCGAAATTTACTAAAAACTTTATTGTCTAAGATTTTTTTATCCACTATATTTTATATATGGGGAATAAAACAAATATATTAATAAACGAAGTATTCGATGTGCTCACCACACAAGTCCCTAACGCAAAAGAAATAAGTTCCTTCTCCTTCGATAAAGATTCCACCATCACTTTCTCAGTAAACACACTAAGACTAAATAAATCAAAAGATTTTAATAAGATTCTAAACACCTTAAGATATTGTGGACTAACAAATATCGTAAGAATCGGGTATTCAGATAAGACCTCCATATTATTAAACATCACTATCGATGTCAGTAATTTAAACGTCTATTATGAGTATAACTAAATTCACGAAGCGGGGGGTCTTAGAATACTTTCTAATAACTAACCTCAAGGTTATTACATCAAAGTATCTTCAATACTACATTAGGAGTTAAAATGGTAAACTCATCAGAAGGATAAAACTTCTCTATAATAGACTTTATACGTCCACTAAGAAAACTCTGTAAACTTAAACTTGGGTGATAACCTTCACTCGTGTATTCCACCACAAACGTAGGGTATATCCTACCCGTATGGGGATTCACAGTATAATCATCCCATAAGATGACATCTTTAACATCGACTCCGAACTCCTTACTATTACGAATAAGGTCAGGCTTAATGAGGTATTCGAATACTCCACTCTTAAATGTGTCAAATATTTCCTGATAGTCGGGTGTGTTCATCGTCTTTCTATAATATTACCATAAATAGTTCCCGTAAGGGAAAGAAAACCAAAGTATAATAGGGTAAAGACACATTAAAAACACCCTCTTAAGACTAAATCACCCCGAAAATACGGTTTCATCTAGGAAACACCCCTCTATTCACCCCTAAAAGACCATAATAAGGGGTTAGATTGGTCCCTGAAGACATTTCTGAAGGGGGGATTCCGACAGTAACACATAAAAAATAGGGGATTCTGCCGAGCAAAAGGGGGATTTTCTCATCTGTCGGAATAAATTCTTTGGAAATTTGTATAATCGGTGAAAAATTAGGTGATTTATTACTTAAATTAATCTTTCGTATGCCAGAATCGGTTCCTTCGGACCGTTTTCTTCGACCTTCGGTCGGTTTTTTCTGGAAATTTTTTTTTTCGGGGTCCTTCGTCCCCTTTTTTTGACTTTTTTAAGTGTGTCTCTAAAAAAATACGGGTTCATTTACTTATTTTTCAGTATACAACTATTATATACAGATTATATTTATAATATTAATTTAAAATAACATGATAATAAGTACTGATAAACAATTTATGTTTGTTCACATCCCTAAAACAGGGGGTTCTTCTATTGAAAGTGCTTTAGAGGTCTATAAATCATTTGAATATGATATGTCACACCCTACTTCACTACAAATAAAACAATGGATTGATAAAGATTTGTTCAATTCACTGTATAAATTCAGTTCAATACGTAATCCATGGGATTTACAGTTCTCATGTTGGTCGTATTACGTAAGACAATGTGATGCAGGTATTGAAATGGACTTTAACACCTATATAAAATGGAAATTCTTAGATGACGAGTCTATTCGTGACGGTGAGAAGTATATTAAGAACAAAAATATGGGTGATAACATGCAATTTTTAAGAAATCCATACTACGTACATAGAATTCCTCAAGTATATTTCATTATTGATGAAAATGGTAAATTTTTAGTTGACCAAATAGTTAATTTAGAAAATGTCGATGAAGATTTATTAGAAATTAGTGAAAAATTAGATTTAGACTTAATATATGTACCTAAAATCAATATAAGTAGGACAGAAGAAGAGGATTATCGTAACTTCTACACCAAAGAGACCAGGGAAATCATAGAAAAAAGATTTGCTATCGATATAAAGACCTTTGGGTATGTATTTGATGAGAAAAAACCTGTTAAACCTAATAAATTCATTAAAAATCAAAATATTAACCGTTTTAACATTCAAAATGACGTTATTTTTAGTATTTCCCCAATTCCTTATGGTTTTTATGATGTAAAAAAACATTTTGATAATGATGCTGACTATCAAAATCAATTACAAGAGTTTGACGGTCGTAAAAAAGAACAAATGATGAATTTTTACAATTCAAACTTATCAAATATTCAAGATAATATAGAACAATTTAAAAATGACATCATAGAGCTACTTGATGAGGAAAAAAACAATAAAACTCTTATTGATGAAAAGAGAAAAATGTTAGATAATCTGATAAATAAAGAGTTAGTATATCTCAATAAGATTAGTAAAATTAAAAAATTGTCATAGTAAATTATATTTATTAGTATGAAACAACAGGTTGCAACAGAGCTTTTAAGAGACTTTCTAAAGATGTTAGGTCCCAAGTTACCATATGTCTTTAGTGATTACACCATAGAACCTGAAATGACCTCAAAAGGTAAGTTATATCACGTATATAGATTCAAATTACCTGATGAACTTAAAAAAGAACTAGCCATAAGTGACAATATGTTACCTATGTTTGCATCGTCCATGGAGACTATTTTACTATCTAAGATGGTAAACAAAGGAGTTGATGGTAAAATTAGTGTAATGTTGAAATTTATTCAAGAATTACCTAAGTTTAAAAAAACTATCGACAGTTACTTCAAAGAAAGAAACGTAAACACCGTTTTTGAATTTGTGTAATATTCCATAAACTAGTAAAAACGAAATAATGGAAAATGCTAGAATTAATGAACTCAATAAACAAATTAAAGACTTAGAAAAAGAAAAAACTGAGATACAACAAACTTGTTCTCATAAACAAACAAAAGTTAAATTCTTAGAAGGAAGTAATGACATGAGACTATTCTGTATAGAATGTGATTCGATGATTGGATTTCCTAACCAGCAAGAAGTTGACAAATTTTTAAATATTAAAAAAGATGACGTGTAGTAATTGTACTTGTGATAAAGAAAAATGTCTTACAGAAGGGTGTTCTTGTGTGAACTGCGAATGTAAGTACGGAAATATAACCTCAGATTCTGAGGATTAGGACCGTTCAGTTATGGACGATTTAAGGGGAGAGGTTCGCTACCGTCTCCCTTTTTTATTTTCTAAAACCTTTGATTTCTTTTCTGTTGGCCATGTAGACGAGAGTATTTAACTCTTTTAATCTCTTATCAATTACACCTTTCATTATTTCCAACATCTCAATATCAAATTCAGAATTTACATAATTAACGAAATCTTCTGAAGTAAAAGGTGCATTATAATCAGATAAATCAACTTGTTCAGAAACATTTCCTTTGTTGAAAGGTATTTCTTTGATACTATCAATTTGTTGTTCGGTATCTTTAGTATCGTAAACCTCATTTTCAATAAATTGACCATCACTAACCATTAATTCGAATTCGTCAAACAAATTTTGAACAAATACTTCTGAATAAGCTTCTATTTCACCAGTATAATAGTCGGCAGTATATGCCCAATACTTTTCAACACCATCCCACTCAAATTTTTTCTTAGTAGGTATGATGTATTTTTCAGGGTCGAAGTCTCCACTGTCTAATAAAGAAGCGTTGTCCTTCATAAAGGTAAAAACATAATCGTCAACCTCATTTTCAGTAACATTTTTGATACCAAGCAATCTCAAGTTGGTATACACGTCATCCAAAAAACGATTCTGAGGACTAAGGTTATCAAAAACAACATCTTTATTTTTTGAAAGTGTTAGTTGAATAACTTTTAAAAGTCCCTCCGTATTAACAGGGGCAGTTACAGGTCTTTGTTCCTGTTCTGTAATCATCATTAAACTTCTTATTCTTTGTATCTGTGACATAATAGAGTATATTTAAATAAATATTAAGGTATTTATAAATAAACAAAATAATATGAATATCGGACAATTAGCCTTACTCGTTAAAAAGTTTATTGAAAAATCTAAAAAAACAGATTCAAAACCAAGTGTCAGCTATATCATTGAGAGGTCATTAAGTATTTCCGCATTACGTACATTACTTGAAAGAGAAATTAAGACAACTAATGATTTAATAGAATTATTTTATACGGTATTTTTCTTATTTGAGGGTGATAGTTTAGAGGTGGCACAATTTAAAGCCGAAAATGATTTATATTATATAATCATACAAGAAGTTGGAGATAAAGAATATAAGGATGAGGAGTGTAATCAGTGTGATGGACACGGAACAGTAGAATGTTATAACTGTGACGATGGTAATGAAGAATGTTATAACTGTGACGGAACTGGTGAAGTTGAATATGGAGATGGCGAGACCGATGAATGTGAAGTATGTAACTACGGTAGTGGAGAGCTTAGTTGTTCAACTTGTGATGGTGAAGCTAATTTAGAGTGTGATTCTTGTGATGGTGCTGGTGAGGTTTCAAGTGAAAACGAATTTGTTTACCTCAACAATGAATATTGGATTTATTATGGAGAGGATACTCATGAAAAAATTGATAATGCCGTAAAAGAAAGTACTAACGATTTAATTGATATCTATGACATTCTTGATAATACTAAGGGGGGTCTATTTTTACTTAAAACAGAATCTGAATCAGAAGAAATAGAATTAGATGACTTTGAAAATGAATTTGGAAGTTATTACGACGCACAAGGAAAATATTTAGTCCATAGTGAATTTAATGTCAATCAATTTAACTTGACTAACTCATTTAAAATACGACAAATAGGAAATAGTTGGACTATTAGATAATATATTTTTTTAAGAATCTTTTTACTCTAAATAAATCACCTTCAGGTGTAAGACTAATATTACCACCTTTTTTACTAATCATTAAAATTCCAGTATCTATATTATAAGACACTTCTGAACTTTCAAGTCTTTTAATTAATAACGACCCTTCATTAATAAATCCTTCAGAAACCAAATGTTCTTCTATTTCAGTTTCAGGAATAAATTTAGGAGTTTTAGGTATGATAACCTCTTCAGTTTTAATTTCTGAAGTTTTCTTTGCAAATAAACTTTTTAAAAACTTAATCATAGTTCATCAATTAATGGAAATTTTTTATCAATTTTAATAAATTTTTTTTGAATGTAATCATTTAATTCTTTTTCATCTTCTAAGATACTATATCTTCTTAAAGTATTTTTTAAAGAATCAATTTCATGTGTTAAATTATGAAAGTACCCCCAAACATATTCAGGTGCCTGACTAATTCTTTTAGATGTTTCTGTGGTGTGACCTTCACTTTGTAACCATATACGTATTTTTTTGTATATGTCACAGACTTTATCATCAGATTTAGTCTTATCTAAAAATTTTTTCATTGCGGTTTCTTCCATGTTTATAAATATGAATTGAATATAATTTAATCCATTTCATAATCAAAAACTGAATCCATAGTGCTGGTTGTAATATTGTCTAATGTTATAGACCCTGAAGTATTAGTGTTAGTATAAGTAATATATGGTTGTATAGGTGTTGTGTTTGTTCCCCAGTTCGGATATGTATGGTGAGGGTATGTTATTTGATGTTCATATTTGTCAATAACATATTCATCCATGTTATCAATATTTAATAACGAGAACAAATGGTCTAAATCTTTTTTTGAAAATGAATCGTGGATTAATATTTTTTTTTCTTCTAAATCTACAGTGAATTTCATTACATTCTTTATTTATCTTTTTTTATAGTAACACAATATCCTTCGTGGATTATGTTCCATAAATAAAATAATAAAGAAACTGAAATAAGTAAAGAAACGGCTTCGGTAATCCAAAACTCATAGGTGTACCCACAATGACTTAATACGAACCCCTTAAATGTATCTACAACAGATACTGCAGATAAACCAACAAAAGTTAGAATAAGTTTTTGGTATTTTCTACATAAGTCTGAACACTTCTTCCACATATTACAAATATTTGTCTAATGTATCGGCATCGGTACTAAACTCTTCAATAAAGTCTTGAGTAAATTTACCATCCTTTTTTAGGTATTTTTCAGGTGTTTCACTAAAAACCCAATCTAAACAAAGTAATGCCACTAAATGTGTGTCTTTGTCGAATATAGGTACTGCACAGTGTGATTTAACACCTTGTGATTGACATAGAGACCTTAAACCAATATCATCCATATCATTTATATCAGAATAGAATGTTTTTAAATCCATAGTATCCTTAATATATGATGAAAAATTGGCGATTAGGTGATTTTGATTTTTTTCGGCTTTTCTTTCTAAACCATCAGAACATCTTTCGTAAGTTATTGATAATTTTTGCATCGGGGAGGTGGTATAGAATGTTCCACCATTATGAAACTGCCAAATATATACTCTATCCGCATTATATCTACGTCTTACATCTCTAATGGCTAAATGAACAATTTCATCTCTTTGAATTTGTTCTAATAAGTTTGCCTTTGATTTTACTTTATCTTTCTTTTCCCTCATTTGTCTGAAGAAACCAGCCCCTACTAAAGCAACGACAATCGATGTAACTGACGTTATTAAAACTTCTAATATTCTAAACCAATCCATTAATTTTAAATTTATACTTTATAAATATATCAATAGATTAACTTTTTTTACTTTTTGTATCTCTTTTCACCCCAAAATCTATCTTATACCACGCTCTTTCGTGTAAAAAATATAGAATCATTTTGGTGAAAACTTCGAATGAACCTATTGTAATACCCACCATAGGGTCACCAGAAACCAACCAGCCAATTATCATCGTGTCTATGGTCCCTACTACCCTCCAAGTAATAGTTTTTAATATATGTCGTCTTACAGATACATTTGTTTTTTCCATATATGTCAATATCTATCAAAAATTATTAAAGTAAATAAAAACCCCACCGATTTGGTAGGGTTTTAATTTTAATGTTTTACTTCTTAGACCTAATCACTTCATCGATGATACCGTACTCTAAAGCTTCCTCTGAAGATAACCATAAATCACGAGACGCATCCTGTTTAACCTGTTCAGGGTCTTTATCACAGAACTCACCCAAAAGATTAAACAGAGTGTCATTTAGTTTAGTCCACTCTCTCATTGTGATTTCTGCATCCTGAATATTACCGACTGCACCTCCTGATGACTGGTGTAACATTGTACGGGAGAAACGAAGAGATGAACGTTTACCTTTGGTTCCTGCACCTAACAGGATAGACCCCATGGATGCTGCCATACCAGTGTTGACTGTTGCGATATCTGATTTAATGTAGTCCATAACATCTACCATTGATAATCCTGACTTTACAGAACCCCCTGGTGAGTCGATGTGCATGGTAATCGTCATATTGTCTACTGAGTCCAAATACATAAGTTGTGCTTGAACCATTGTTGACATTTGGTCGTTTACTGGACCTGCAACCCATAACAATCGGTCTCTCATCAAACGAGAGAAAATATCCATTTGAGTTACTCTCATTTCACGTTCCTCCAAAATGTAAGGTGTCATAGAACCTTCTAGTTGTTTTTGAATGTGGTGCATTGTTAGTGATGAGAGATTATGTTCACTCATTGCGTACTTTTGAAAATCTTTTCCGTAATCCATATTAGTATTTTTTTATTTGATTAGTAATTTCGTTAATTATTTCTTCGTTGTCAACAAAGGTAAGTACTTTATTTAATAATTCCTTAATTTCTCTCTTACTTTTATTTTTAGAATATAACCTGTTTGTGGTCTCCACCTGATAAAGGTAATAGGAAATTTCGTCAAGGTCTTTTAATTTTTGTTCGTACTTACTAATTCGAGTATCTACAATTCGATTACTTGTGTTAGTACTATTGGGAACATATCCTTTATAGAGTTCGTCCAAACGACCTCTTAGGTACTGAATCTCACCAAATTTCATTATTTCTCTATAGTTCATAAATTATTGTTTGTAAATTTTTTCTGAAGTTCTGTTTTCATATATTAAAATATAAAATCCTGTGGGTAAATTTAATTTATCGTTACCATAGTATCTACCCATCCAATCATAAACCTCATATTTTATATCCTCAGTTCTATTAATCTCTTCGATACCTAAAGTCGATGTTAATACTTTGAAAGTCCATTGAATTCTTGAGGTACCTATTTTATTACCGTTTCTATATTCATTAATTTCAAAACCATTTCCTACAGGTCCTAAATTTGAAGACAAGAAAGTGATACTATCATTACCAACATACATATTTGAAGGGCTTTGTCCTACTTGAGGAACAAATACTCCATTTGCATATCCACTATATAAAGATGTTTGTTCGATAGTCACTGAATCACTATCACTTTGTGAAAAGAAACAGTTAAACACTCCCCATATCGGTTTCATCGTATTAATTGAGTCTTTCTGCATGTTAATCCACATAGGATTTTCCATATATACTGATGAATTATTAGGTATGTGCCAGTAATCCACAGAAATAACAAAATTGTAAGTGTTTGAATTTGTTGAATTATTTAATAAACCCCAACAGCAATGTGTTGCAACAAAACGATATTTGTTTGAATCTAAGTCTAAATAATCTGAGGTATATTGAACCAAATAAGTTCCTTGATGTACTGAAGTAATAGGGTTACTTAATTCTACCGAACCAACATAAGTATAGAACCCGTTTACCATTTCATATTGGCCAACATATTGTTTAGGTGGGATAATACCTTGTTGGTCCATAATAAAATAAGCACCTATTGATGTTGAGTCCTGAGATGTTTGAGAAACCGTCAACATTCCACCCATAATATGTGAAGCAAATGAATTGAGTGAAAATAGTAAACCTAAAGTTAATGTTAATATTTTACCCTTCATGACTATCTATATTTGAATTTTTAAAGATTAATACCAACCCAAAAATAATCAAAGCTAAGTTGATTAATGGACCAATACTGTCCTGTGTGAATTGAACCATAACCTGACCTGAAATCATCATCACGGTTAGTGCTGTTGCATTTTCAGGGAAAAGAGCTAAAATTCTTTTATATATTGTTGCCACTGATAACCATAGTGCTGGTGCAATAATTAATAACCCTAATGTTAATATTCCCATTTCACCAGAGGCCATACCATAACCAAGAGAGTAACCACCTACAAATGATAAAATTGTGGATACTAAATTTCTTAAGAAATAGTTTAATCCGTTTATTGTTCCTGAGAACTCAAAATACTTTTTTAATTTTTCCATACTATTATTTTTTAATTGGAGGTTTTATTAAACAACTGGGACATATCTGCGTCATTCTTAAACCTGATGGTATTTTGTCCCCACACACCACACAGGTCTTTTCATAATCACCCTCTTTAGTTTTCACTTATAAATTTTTTACAGTTATTTAGGTATTCACGAATATTCCTTGCACCAACGGGATTGGCACTTTGTATATTAAAAATAGGAACTTGCAAATTATTTTCAATACAAAAGTTACCCAACCATTTGGCAGCGTCGTAACCATCTTTCATTGGTGAAGGTCCTAAATCGTGGTCAAAGAATACTTCATCAGGTAATCCGTTGTTATTTACCCAATCTACAAATTCTTCATATGTTTTAACCCATATGATTTTATCTTTACCTTCTATATAGTCGGGCATGTATTGTATTTGCCACAAGTATACATTTGGGTCTCTAATATCGTCTAACCACAGATAAGTTCTCATATTGATATATTTATAGAACAAAGGTAAACAAAATATTTTATAATGAAAAGAGAATTCAAAGAAGCCGTAGGTGTTCCTGAAGGTATTGTAGATGCAGGTAAAAGATTGTACGATGATATGAGAAAACAACTTATACCCTTATTAAACAATAACCAAACTGAATATGAATTAGATTTTAAACCAACCGAACCTTATAAAATTGGTGACATGGACATTGATGATGTTAATATGAAAGTCACACTCCACCCCATAGAAGGTGATGAATATGGTAGTTCAAATATGCAGGTATTTAAAAAACAAAAACTTAAAGACGAAGGTAAGAATGTTGTTTTTATGAGTGTGTCACCTGGTGGAAATATTAAATTAAATATTGACAAACCTGTCCCTGAAGATTGGACTGTACAAGGAGTTATTGATTCTTTTGAAAAGGATAAAGTTCAAGGAGTGAGTAGTTTTTCACATGAACTTAAGCATGAATATGATGATTTTAAAAAACCTGTAGGTAGTCCATCACATGTTGCTGATTATCAATCTAAAGTAAAACTTATGGGAATACCTGTGAAAGCATTACAAAGACTTTTCTACGACTTGTATTACATGGATAAAGTTGAAAATTTAGTTAGACCTACAGAACTATATTCTAAATTAAAAATGAAAGGTGTTAAAAAGTCAGGGTTCTTAAATTACTTTAAAGAAGAATACTCACACATCTTAGATGCAATGAAATTTAATGCTGAGGATTTAATTAAAGAGCTTTATGAAAATATGGATGAAGTCGAAAACTTACTTTATCAAATTGATGATTTAGATGTTGATGTTGATGATATGTCTTATGATGATAAAGTTAATCTTTTATTAAGAACTGCATACATAAGTTTTAGTAATGTGTCAGGTGAAAACTTAAGAAACATGTTATTAACAAATCCGTTAGAGATTATTTTAGGATTGTCAGGAGGTAAGGAAAAATATTTCCAAAAACATATAAATAAAAACACTAAGTATTATAACAACCCTATCGAGTTTTACAAAAATGCTGAAAAATACCTTAAAAACACAGGTAAGAAAGTAATTAAGAAGATGGGTAAAGTATATTCACTTTTACCTGATTAAAAAAACCCCTCCGTTTAAGAAGGGGTTTCTAATTATTTGACTCTCATCATTTTTGTTCGTCTACCATCTGAATAATGAACTATATAAATTTTATTCAGTTCAATATGGTCTACCTCTCTACCCAATAAATCGTAATACCCAACAACTGTAACATTCGTTAAAGAAGGAACAATTCTCTTAACTGAAGTAGTTTTAAATTCTTTACATACGTCTAACTTTTTAAACGACCATGTATCAATTTGTGTACAGGTATTATACAGTTGAGGTATAATCAAATACCTACCAGAATCTTTAAATTCGTGAGTAAGAGTTCTTTCAGAACTTTGACTATAATATACTAATAATTTATCATCAAAACTGTAATCAAAATATATTAGAGAATCACTAACCTCTTTCCACTCTTTATCGGTTAGACTATTTACCCAATCGTCACCTTTCCAAATTTGATAATAATAATCAACACATTTATCTTTTCGGTCTTCAAGCTCAAATTGATAGTACTTACAATTTTTGGCACCAATATTATAGTCAAACCCTAATTTACCAAAAATAGTTATGTCAACATCATAAGTAAAAACAGTATCACAATCCAAACAACGATTAAATGCAATCATTCGGGCTTGGTATTTACCTTTGGCATTAAATGAAACTCCAAACCAACCACCCCAATCTTCCATTGTATCTTCCACTTGTCGTTGGTAATCGTAAACTGTAAAGATATAATCCCAACAAGAGTCGTAATGCATGTTGGTTTCAAAATAAAACTCATTTCCTCTTTGACTAATTTTGTCAAAGGTGATGTTACTCCAATCACATTTAGCTTGAGATGTTAAAGAGGTGAATAGAATAGTTAATAGTAATAATAATTTTTTCATATTCACAAAAGTAAGTATAAAAACTTATAAAGACAATCAAATAATTGTCATAAAAATTATACTATTCTACTGTTGAATGAATAAACCAATTAGGTATACTTCTATTTTTCCACTTTGAAAAGGATACCTTTTCTCCATTATAGTAATTTCTATAAGATTCCACAACAGATTTAACTTTATATTGTTCAGGCATTGCTTTTGCTGGTTCGGTGAATCCTTTGTCAGAAATCATTGGTTTGTTTTCAATACACCACTCAATTACATCCTGAGACTTATGTCTCTTACCGTAACGATAGGTATATTCTTTGGATAGTTCTAAACCCAATTCACACAACCATAGGTAGTTGGTGAGACTTTCACGAGCCCAAATGGAACAAGGGTGATTCTTATGTGATAACTTGTACGGAACTTGGTCGTTAGCTTGGTCGGTCATGTGATGAACTCCACACAATAGCTGAGCAGTCTCCAATATCATCTTAACAACATGTTTGTCGTTGTGATACCTTGCACACTTCTCAACGTCCCAATCCAATACAAATATATTCATCGTAAAAAATTTAATACTTTATCTTTAACTCCACTTTGTTTCAATCCTTCCCAATCACGAGGGGTCCACACAAAGTTTTTTAAACCCCAAAGTCTTTCAATAGGGCCATAACTGCTATTGATGTCGATTCCCATATTAAGGTCATCAATTGCAACCCATTTGGTTACTGAT
>Ga0255782_10003083_pt1 | contig 12855 bp, 11 predicted proteins | sample 101ome_26_FD_179980 | JGI IMG/M metagenome (GOLD analysis project Ga0255782, IMG submission 179980) | Coastal salt marsh microbial communities from the Groves Creek Marsh, Skidaway Island, Georgia - 101408AT metaG (version 2) | ecosystem: Environmental > Aquatic > Marine > Intertidal zone >...
CAACTCAGATAGACGGATCTTGGAGAACAGATGATGTCGAAGTAATTTGGAATAACTAATTTTCAATATATAGACTTTTATATAACTGTAGAAAAATTTTATAATGCTGGGAACAGTTTATGGAAAAACTTCAACAACTAAATTTAATTTTATAGTTGAAGGTAGTGTAAATAAGTGGGACTACGTTGCAGTTAATCATCCGGAATTAGGTCCTATACTTAATCAAGTTTCTGAAATTGAAAAAGAATATGATAAAACTATTGCAAAATGTCAAATTATTGGTTACAGAACTGAAAGAAATTTTTTGAGACAACCTAGAACTCCTCTAGAACCTGGTTCAGAAGTTTATATAGCAAAGGACGATTTAATAAAATCAATTCTTGATTTGAGGATGAATGGTATATATTTAGGTAAATTACAAGGAAAAGATATACAAGCATATTTAGATCCAAAAAAATTAGTAACAAAACATTTAGCAGTATTAGCTAAATCCGGTGCAGGAAAATCTTATGCTGTCGGAGTTATACTAGAAGAATTACTTGAAATGGGTCTACCAATAGTAATTCTAGATCCGCATGGAGAATATTCTTCAATAAAATATGAAAATAAGAACTCTGAAGAAACAAAATATTTCAAAACTTTTGGAATAAGTGGAAAAGGATTTTCAAATAAAGTTATGGAATTTGCAGTTAATACTTCAGTAAATATTGATGCTCATCCTATTCGTTTGCCGATACCAAATGATTCATTTAGTTTAATGGAATCTCTACCTTTCAAGCCAACTGATGCTCAAAGAGGTTTATTATATAATGTTGTAAATGACTTAGTTGAAAGAAAAGGAGTTTTTGAATTTGATGAATTAATAAAAGAATTGGAAATAGCAGAATCAACTGCAAAATGGAGATTGATAGGCGGAATACAGCAACTTGAACAAAGTCAATTATTTTCTCATGGTTCAACAAATATATCTGACATTGTAAAACCGGGTCAACTTTCAATAATAAATTTTAAAGGTGCATCTTCTGAACTACAAGAAATTGTTGCAAGAGGAATATTAAATAAAATTTTTGATGAAAGAAAAAAAGAAAATATACCTCCTACGTTTATTGTTGTTGATGAGGCACATAATTATTGTCCTGAAAGAGGTTTTGGTGAAACAAAATCATCAAAAATAATTAGAACAATTGCAGCAGAAGGTAGAAAATTTGGAGTAGGATTATGTGTTATATCTCAGAGACCTGCTCGAGTTGATAAATCTGTTCTTTCTCAATGTAGTAGTCAAATAGCTTTACAAGTATCTAATCCTAGTGACCTTAGCGCAATATCAAAAAGTTTTGAAGGTATAACTTCTGAAGCTGAAAGTGAAATAAAGAATTTGCCTATAGGAAAGGCTATGATAATTGGTGCAACTGATTTTCCAATATTTGTTGATATTCGTGTTAGAAAATCTCAACATGGTGGTGCGGCAAAATCATTTTCATTAGGTGAAGCTAAAAAGGCAGTAGTAAAATCTAATTATGTTTCTGATAAGCCTAAGAAAATTGAAAAAGAAGAAAATAATAATTCCACTGAATTATTTATTTTTGAACCTAAAATCAATAGAAAGGAATTAGAAACTCTTGAAAATAATGTTGATTCTGTATCTTATGAACTTAATCCTGTTATATCTACAATAGTTTCAAAAAATAACAGAAATTTTCATTTAGTATTTGATCTACAAAATCTTAGTATATACAAATTTGACGGAAAACTAACAAAAACTCGGTTATCTTCTTCAACAAATTTATCTCCGATTCAAAATAAAATATATAACTTAATAACTAAAAACAATCCTCTCTCTGAAATATTTGTAAAATCTGGTCTTTCGTTTAGTGAATTTAATGACACATTGAACACACTTTCAAATCAAAAAATTATTTCTGTTGAAAACAAAATAATAAATAAATTAGATTCTAGTTTTAACTTAGGAATATATAATTTTCCAATAAGACCCAAATACAATAATTTAAATGGAAAAATTAGAAAATCAAAAATTAACTTTTCGGATGTTCAAGATTATTTACAAAATAATGGATTTAAAGTTTTAGCACATCGGAATGCATATATTCCTTTCTTTAAAGTAAAAACAGGAAATAAAAATAAAATTATTGATTCTCTTTCTTACAATTTAGAAATATAGATAGTTTTATAAATATATAATCAAAGCAAATATTAAACTGACTAGTCAGTAGCTAAATAAAATGGACGAAAATAGCGTACAAAATGCATTAAAAGAATTAAGAAAAGTAATTTCTAAAAGAAATTTTAAACAATCAATTGAAGTAATTATATCTTTCAAAGATATTGATATGGCAAAAGTTCCTAAATTGGAGCAATATATTAATCTTCCTTCAGGTAAAATAAAACAATCAAAAATTTGCGCATTAGTGGGTAATGAATCTGCTGATTCTGTAACTTCTGCAGATCATGTTATACTAAGTTCTGATTTTGGTAAATATAAAGAAAAAAGTAAAATAAAGAAATTGGCAAGACAATATGACTATTTTATTGCTCAAGCAGATATGATGCCTTTGATTGCTCAAACTTTTGGTAGATATTTTGGTCCAGTAAATAAGATGCCTAGTCCTAAGGCAGGTTGTGTAGTTCCTGCACGAACAAATATTGCTCCAATTGTAGAAAGATTAAGAAACACAGTACAAATTGTGGCAAATAAAAACCCATTTTTTATGTGCGGAGTTGGTGATGAAAGCCAAAAAGATGAAGATTTAACAAAAAATATTTTATCTATACTATCTTCTGCAGAAAATATTCTTCCAAACGGAAAAAATAATATTGGTAAAATATACTTAAAATCTACAATGTCTAAGGCGGTGAAAATATAATGACAACAGAATACGTTACAAGAGCATCAGGGAATAAAAAAGAATATGTAACTAACTTAACAAAAGAAATTGATAATTCAAAAGTTGTAGCAGTAATTGATCTTAATAATTTACCATCAAAACAATTACAAGGAATAAGAAATAATGTTGATTCTAAATTAAAAATTAGAATGGCAAAAAAAACATTATTATCTTTGGCATTAAAAAATTCTAAAATAAAAAATTCAGAAAAATTAATTGAATATTTTGACGGAATGCCTGCATTAGTTTTATTTGATGACGATTCATTCAATTTATGGACATTACTAAAAGAAAATATGTCCGATTCCTTAGCAAAGGCAGGACAACTTGCTCCATTTGATATAATTATTCCGGCAGGACCTACCGGTTTTGCACCTGGACCTATTTTAGGAGAATTAGGTGACGTAGGTATTAAGGCAGGAATAAATGCAGGTAAAATTGAAGTAAAGCAAGATTCAAAAGTTGTTTCTGAAGGTGAAGAAATAAGTGCAAAATTAGCTGCAATACTTTCAAGATTAGATGTTAGACCAATGAAACTTGGTTTAAACTTAATAGCATCGCTTGAAGATGGAACAATTTACTTAAGATCAACACTAGATGTGGATCCAGATGAATACATAGAAAAAATTAAGAGCGCTTATTCAGACGCATTTAAATTAGGTATTGGTGCAAATATAGTAAATAGTGAAACAATTAAACATACAATACAAAATGCAGAAATGGATTCAATTAAATTAGCATATTCACAAGATATACTTGTTGAAAAAACAAAATCACTACTTTTATCTAAGGCAGAAGCAGAAGCTTCAGCATTAAATAAAAAGGTGGTAAATTAGGAGTAAAAAATGGAATATATATATGGCGCAATGTTATTGCACAAAGCAGGGAAAGAAATTACTTCAGAAGCATTAACTGCAACTTTGAAAGCAGCAGGAATTGATGTTGACGAAGCAAGAGTAAAAGCTACAGCTTCAGCTCTTAAAGACGTTGATATTGAAAAAGTAATTGCTGAAACACAAATTGCAAGCTCAGCACCGGCAGCAGCAGCACCGGCAGCAGCAGCTAGTGAAGCTCCAGCAGCAGCACCAGCAGAAGAAGAAAAAGCTTCAGCAAGTGATGAGGAAGTTTCCCAAGGTCTTGGTGCATTATTTGGATAATGCACCTTCCTCTTTGAGAGGGTATAAATGATGGATATAGAAGATCTAAATAGTAAGGCAAAAAAGATCAGTAATGATCTTAGAGAGCTAGGAACAAAAAAAGAGAAAAAATTCAAGGAAAAAAATAAACTTGAAAATAATCTTAACAAGCTTATAAAAGAAGCCAATGAACTAAAATCTAAAAAATCCCAACTTATTAAGGAAATAGCAGAAGCTAAAAAAAATAGAAATCAGTATAACTCGGAAGTTCAAACTGGTTTAAAGGAACTTAAAAAAATAAGAGATTCTTATTTAAGAAATCGAAAGAAAAATAATAATTCTGATAAATTGAAAAAAGATTTAGACGCTTTAAATTTTAGAGTTGAAACTGAATCTCTTTCTGGTAAAAAAGAAAAGGAATTGATGAAGCAAATTAAAGATATTAAAAAAGAATTAGAAGACAACGATAAAGATACAAAAAATAAGTATAATAAATTAAGAAAAGAACTTAAAAAAATAAAGAAAAAATCTGATAATTATCACAAAGAATTGCAAATAAAAGCAAAAGAATCCTCAGAAATATTTGACAGATTAACTCAAATATCTAAGGAAATATCTTCAATTAAGAAGGAAAAAAACTTAACAAAAGTTATACTTAATGGATTAAAAGATCAAATAAATACTTTAAACTCTAAATTATCTAGTGTTTTAAACGAAATGTCCAAAATACCTGGTGCAGCTAAATCTGCATTAACTTTTACTAAACCTAAAGATGAAAAAATAAAACTAACTTTGGGAAATAAGTTAGACAAAGATGCAATATTAAAATTACAAAAAAAGTTAATGAGGAAATAGTTTTAATCTTATTTCTTTATTAATAAATATGGATATTAAATTGCTAAAAAAGGAATTAAAATCAAAAACAGATAAAAATCCTGAAAAATATTATCCCATATCAGTTTTACAAAATCTAGGTTTTAATAGATCAACTTGTAAAAAATGTTCAACCAAATATTGGTCTATTGATGAAAGAATTACTTGTGGTGAACCTGATTGTAATGATGGTTATAGTTTTATTAATAATTCACCAACAAAAAAGAAAATAGGATATATTGACACTTGGAAAGAATATTCAAAACATTTCAAAAAATTAGGTTACACTCCAATAAAGCGTTATCCTGTTGTTGCAAGATGGAGAGATGATACTTGGTTTACTCAAGCTTCAATTTATTGTTTTCAACCATACGTAGTAACTGGTCAAGTTAAACCTCCCGCAAATCCGTTAGTTATGTCTCAACCTAGTCTTAGATTTAATGATATAGATAATGTTGGTATAACTGGAAGACACTATTCTACGCATTTTCATTTAGGTCAACATGCTTTTGTTCCTAAAGAAGAATATGATCAAGAAAAATATTTATCTGATATTATTTCTTGGATAAAAGATGGAGCTAAAATACCTCTTGAAGAAATACAATTTCATGAAGATCAATGGGGCGGCGGAGGAAATCTCGGAACATCTTTAGAATATTTTTCTAATGGACTGGAGCTAGGTAATCAAGTTTATATGAAATATAAAATTACACCTAGCGGATATAAAGATTTACCACTTAACATTCTAGATATGGGATCCGGACAGGAAAGATATCCGTGGCTAACAAGCGGTAACCCGATTAGTTATGAGCTAACTATGCCGGATTCAATTAAATATTTGTATAAACAATCAGGAATAAAGCCTGACAAAAAATTATGGGAAAAATTTGTGCCTTTGTCCGGAAAATTAAATATTGATGAAGTTGATGATATTGAAAAAACTTGGTCAAATGTCTCTAAAAAAATAGGTTATACAAAAGGAGAATTAAAGAAAGAAATTTATCCTGTTTCTTCTCTTTATGCTATCGCAGATCACTTTAGAACATTATTATTTTCCTCGTCAGATGGTGCATTGCCTTCCAATTCAGGAGGCGGATATAATTTAAGATCAATTTTTAGAAGATCTATGGATCTATCAAATAAATATAATATTAATTTTGATTACAAAAAATTAATCGAATTGCAAGCAAATTATTTGAAACCTCAATATCCTGAACTAAAAAAGAATATTAATACGGTTAACAAAATACTTGAATCTGAAGAAAAAAAATATAAAAACAATATAGAAAATTCAAATAAGTTACTTAAAAAAATTGTAATTGAAAAATTAACTTCTGAAAAAATGATAGAACTTTATGATTCTAAAGGTATATCTCCCGAACAATTAGAAAAAGTTGCAATTTCACAAAATAAGAAATTAAAAATTCCTGCAGATTTTTATACTAAAATTTCAGAGAGACATGAAAAAAATATAGTTCAGAAGTTTGAAGAAAATGAAGAAACAGAATTAAATCTAGAACCAACAATTAAATTATTTTGGGCTGATGAAAAATTAAGAGAATTTGAAGCAAAGGTCATTAAAATTTTTGATAATAAGGTAATATTGGATAAAACTTTATTTTATGCAACTTCTGGCGGTCAACTAAATGATACTGGTTACATAAATGGTTGTAAAGTAATAGACGTTTATAATAAAGGTCCTCATATAATTCATGAACTTGAAAATATAAATTTCAAAGAAGGAGATTTAGTTATTGGAAATATTAATGATATTAGAAGAACAAATACAATGAGACATCATACTGCGACTCATGTAGTTGGCGGTGCTGCAAGAATAGTACTTGGAGATCATCTTTGGCAAGGTGGATCTGATGTTAATCAAGATAGAGGAAGATTAGATATAACTCACTATGATAACTTGTCAAAAAAGGAAATCAAAAAAATAGAAGAAGTGGCAAATAAAGCAATTTCTCAAAAAATTCCAGTAACTAAGGAAATATATCCTAAAGATCAAGCTGAAAAAATATTTGGATTTACTCTTTACCAAGGTGGTTTTGTACCTGGAAGCGAAATAAGAGTTCTTCATGTAAAAGGATTTGATGCTCAAGCATGTGGAGGTACTCATTTAGATAACACTTCTGAACTTAAGAAAATTAAAATAATTAATTCAAAAAAAGTACAAGACGGATTAATTAGGTTAACATATGTGGCAGGAGATGTAGCAGAAAAATTAGAAATAGAAGAAAAAGAACTAGGAAAAGAAGTTATGAAAGCATTTGGATTTAATACAACTACTGATATTGAATCAATTGAATCCGCTGCAGAGATACTAAAAACTCAAAAAAATCATTTAGCAAAAAATATTACAAAATTCATGAATGAAACAAAAGATATAATGAATAAATTGGATTACTCGAGTAGCGAAATTCAATCTAAATTAAAATTTGATAAAAACAATATTGTAAAATCCGTAGAAGAACTATTTATTTTATGGAAAAAGACAAAAAAACAATATAAAAAACTTAGAAAATAAAAAAGGAACAATTAATTAAATAAATTGTCCCATTTTCCTGCTGCAATCATTTTTGATGCTTTATCTGCAGGAGTACCGTTTACTTTTATACCCATAGATTGACAAATTCCTACTAATTCTTTAACTCTTGATTTAGTAGTTTTACCAATAATTTTATCGCCCAATTGTTCTGATACATTTTTTAATTGATCAACAGAAATATCTGCAATTAAATCTGTTCCAGGTGCGCCTGAGCCTTTACTTAAATTTATTTCTTTTCTAATTAATTCTGGTGTTCTCATTCTGATCTCCCCTCAATTCCTACCACTCTAACTGAGTCTAGGTTTAATGTAATTGGAATTGGAACTGCTGCTTCCAGTAATTCCACAATTACTTCTGATTTTTGAGTATTTAATCGAGTTACCTTTCCTCTTTCTCCTTTGAAAGGTCCTCCAATAATTTCTACAATATCTCCAAGTTGAATATCTACATTTTCAGGTTTAAATTCGATTAGGTGTTCTATTGAAGATAATTCTACTTCTCTTGAAAGTACTCCTCTTACATAAGGAACTCTATATGAAATTTGTTGAACATCAGATAAAGAATCTGCTTCTATGAATATATAACCAACTACTCCGTAAGGAGATAATAAAGCATGAATTCCTTCTGCTCTTTTTGCATTAGTTGATAATGCATCCATTACTTGTTGTTCTCTTCCAATTGCTGTTCTTACTGTAAATATTCCCATTTTAAGCTGCTAATTTTGTAATTAATTGAACCAATACAAAAATTGAAAATCCAATTAATCCTATTACGATCATTCCAAGCCCAGTCACTTTTACAACTGCTTGAAATTCGTTCATTTTTGGTTTCTTTGTGATAGCAAGTACTCTTTTATATTCTCTTGCTTTTTTTCGAAGTATTCCTGGTATTTCCTTTAACTTAGGAATTTTAATGTCATCAGGATTAAACTCGATAGGTGTAACCATATTATGAGATTTTAACTCTATTTATAAAACTTTTGAACTAATCGATGAATCTGATACCAAAATTATCTTCCATATCTTCTTGTCGTTTTTTAGATAATGTTCTTTTTGGTCCGAATATTTGAGGAGATTTTACTCCAACTACGACTAACATTGTTCTTAAAGAATTTTGTAATTCTGGAGATAATTGTGCTCCCCATATTACTTTGGCAGAATTGTCTAATCTTTCTGTAACTGCCTCAACAACTCTTTTTGCTTCATCTAAAGTCATATTTGGTCCTCCAATAACATTTATTAATGCTCCAGTTGCTCCTTGGACTTCTACATCCAATAATGGATTATTTAGTGCTTTCTCTACTGATTCTACAGCTCTATTTTCGGTATCACTTTCTCCTAATCCAATCATAGCTATACCGCCAGAAGACATGACTGCCTTAATATCTGCAAAATCTAAGTTAATTAAACCCGGTTTAGTTATTAGTTCAGCAATGCCTTTTACAGCATTAGTTAAAATTTCATCAGCAACTTTGAAAGCGGTATGAAGTGGTAAATCTGGTGCTAATTCAATTAATTTATCGTTTGGAATCAAAATCAAAGTATCAACCAATCCTTCTAATTCTTCAAGACCTACCATAGCATTTTCATGTCGTAATACTCCTTCCATCTCAAAAGGAAGTGTTACTACTGCTACAGTTAAAATTCCCATTTTTTTAGCAATACTTGCTACGACGGGCATACTTCCTGTACCTGTTCCTCCGCCAAGTCCACCTGTAATAAATACTAAATGTGCACCTTGAAGCGCATCTTTAATTTCTTTTTGAGATTCTTTTGCAGAATCTTTGCCGATTTGAGGATCAGATCCTGCACCCAATCCTTGAGTCAGATCTTTTCCAATAAGTATTTTTTTATCTGCAGTTGTATTAAGTAAATCTTGAGCATCAGTATTAATACCAACAATTTCTGCTCCAGTTACTCCTATTTCAGAAATCCTTGCAATTGTATTGTTTCCTGCTCCTCCGCAACCCACTACTTTGATTCTTGCTTTTCTATTTGACAAAATTTTTTCTAATTCTTCGTCCTCATTGCTTAATTTAGAAACACTTTGGTCTTGGTAGGATGAATAAGATTGGGAATTATTTGAACTATAAGAATCATTATTTGAACTATAAGAATCATTATTTGAACTATAAGAATTGTTTGAATCATAATCGGAAGAATAAGAATTTCCTGAATCATAATTATCGTCCGAATCATAATCGGAAGAATAAGAATCTTCACTTGATGATTTTTCTGCACCTGTATTATAATCTATTTCGTTTGAATATTCGTCATAAGGATCCATTAATTACTGAATTGAATGTTTTTTATAAACATTATTACACTAGTCAATAGTAATTTCTTTAACTTCGGGCACGTATTTCTTTATAGTTGTTTTTAATAAATTAATAAATTGTTCCCCTAGTTTTTCTTTATTTGCGATCTTAAATTTAACATTTTTTTCTTTTATTGTTAAATTTTCAGCTTTAAAACCTATAATTTCTGTAGCATAATTAACTTTTTCTTTTAAATCATTAATAACACTTGAAACTTTTAAAAAATAATGAACTTCTTTTCCTGCAAACGGATGATTAAAATCTAAAATAACTCTTCCACCATTAACTGATCTTATTGTAGCTCTTCGTCCGTCAATATCTAATTGCATTCCCGTAACTGGATTTAGCTTTTTTTCTCTTAATTTATTTATTGATATTAATTGTATTAATTTAGGTGATCTTTTACCAAATGCGTCTTCTGGCTTCAAATCTACTTCTTTAGAATCATTTACTGACATACCTACGATATTAGATTCAATACCTTTCAATAATTGTCCGCTTCCAACAAAAGCCTTCATCGGTTTGTATGGAAAATCTTTTTGATAAATATTATTTTTTTTAGCTTCTTCTTCTAAAGTTAAGTCAAAAATTTCTCCAGATTCTTTGAATGAAGCTACAAAATCTAGCTCAATTAAATCTCCTTTTTTAATTTTAACCATAAAATTAATTTTGACTAAGGTTTATAATGTTTTTGAAGTTGTTCTTAACAATTTCAGTTATTATTAATACTGAAGATGCAGTTAAAATAACAATAAACCAGTCAAGTGGAGCAATATTAACTGTTGAAAAATATGTTTGAAAGAATGGCATTGATACTACAAAATATTGTAATGATGCAGATGCGATTATTGCTGAAACTAGATATTTATTATTAAAAAATAATTCAGGTTCATGAAATACAGATTTATCTGTTCTTGAATTAAATATATTAAATAATTGATAGAAAACTATTGTTGAAAATGCAATAGATCTTGCATAATCTAAACCTTCTCCTAAGTATACTAGGAATAAACTCAGAGTACCAATCATCATAATTATTCCGATAAAAACAGAAAATGTCCAAGTAGATTTAGATATTGCTCCGACATTTGATTTAATTGGTTTTCTTGTCATTATATCTTTTTGAGGTGGATCTGTACCTAGCGCTAATGCAGGTAGTCCGTCTGTTAGAAGATTCATCCATAAAATTTGAACTGCAATTAAAGGTAAAGGTAATCCTACTATTAAAGCAGCAAATATTGTAAAAATTTCTCCAATGTTTGAAGAGATTAAATATCTTATAAAATTTCGAATATTATCAAAAATTCCTCTTCCTTCTTCAACTGCATTTACAATTGATGAAAAATTATCGTCCATAAGAATCATATCTGAGGAATCTTTTGCTACATCGGTACCTTTTATGCCCATTGCAATACCTATATCTGCAGCCTTAAGTGCAGGAGCATCATTAACTCCGTCTCCAGTCATAGCAACAACATTATCTTTTTTATTAAGTGAAGTAACTATTCTTAACTTGTGTTCTGGACTAACTCTTGCAAATATATTGCAATCTATTAATTTTTTATTTAATTCTGAATCCGATAATTTATCTAATTCCGCTCCAGTAATGGATAAATCTGAATTTTTGAATCCCAATTCCTTTGCAATTGCTCGAGCAGTATTTTCATGATCTCCTGTGATCATAATTGTTCTTATTCCTGCATTTTCACATTTTACTAATGCAGGTTTTACTTCCGGTCTTGGTGGATCCATCATTGCTTGTAAACCTACAAACACAATATCATTTTCAACATAATTAGTTGTTAATTTTTTACTTCCAACATATTTATACCCAAAAGCAAGTACTCTTAAAGCATCATTAGAATAAGATTCAATAACATCTTTAATCTTGTTTTTATCTGCCTTTTTTATGGGTTTAACAACTCCGTCAATAAAAATAAAATTTGATTTTTCTAAAAGTATTTCAGGCGCACCTTTTATGAATGCAATATTATTTTTTCCTGACTTATAAATTGATGACATCATTTTTCTATTTGAGTCAAATGGTAACTCGTTAACAAAGGAATACTCCTTTAATTTTGATTTTATTAGTCCGTTCTTATTTGCAGAAACAATTAATGCACCTTCTGTTGGATCTCCAAAAATTTGCCAAGATTTATTTTTTACTAATCTTGCAGTATTACAAAATAAACCAATTTTTAATATCATGTCTAAATTTTTCTTAATTTTTGTTGAAGTTGTATCTTTGTAATTAAAATTTCCTTCTGGATTATAACCGGATCCTGAAACTTCAATATGAGAATGGTTTGTATAAATCTTTTTTACAGTCATTTCATTTTTTGTTAATGTTCCAGTTTTATCTGAGCAGATAATATTTGCACTTCCTAATGTTTCAACAACTGGCAATCTTCTAACAATAGACTTTACTTTAACTAATTTAGTCAATCCAATTGCAAGAGTTATGGTTACGACTGCAGGTAGACCTTCTGGTACTGCTGCAACTGCTAGAGATACTGAAGTGGTAAACATTTCAATTAAAGTTTCACCTTTAAATAAACCTATAAAAAATACTGCACCAGATATTGCTATTGCTGCGATTCCTAAATTTTTTGCAACTATATTTAATTTTTTTTGTAAAGGAGTTATTGGTGCATCTTGATCTTGAATACTTTTTGCAATTTTACCAATTTCTGTATCCATTCCAGTATTTACTACAATTGCTGTTGCTCTTCCTCTGGAAACAATAGTATTCATAAAAACCATATTTTTTTGATCTGCAACTGCAACATTTTTTGATAAAATTTTATTTGAAATTTTATCTACAGAACTAGATTCTCCAGTAAGAGCAGATTCGTCACAAGATAAATTGGCAGATTGAATAATTCTGGCATCTGCAGGAATTCTGTCTCCTTCTTCAATAATTATTATATCTCCCGGAACTAGTTCAGTAGCATCAATTTGAAATTCTTTTGAATTTCGTAAAACTTTTGCTTTTGTTGAAGATAATTTTTTAAGAGATTCAATTGCTTTTTCGGCACGGTATTCTTGAAAAAATCCAAGTAATGCATTAAC
>Ga0255782_10003105_pt1 | contig 12810 bp, 16 predicted proteins | sample 101ome_26_FD_179980 | JGI IMG/M metagenome (GOLD analysis project Ga0255782, IMG submission 179980) | Coastal salt marsh microbial communities from the Groves Creek Marsh, Skidaway Island, Georgia - 101408AT metaG (version 2) | ecosystem: Environmental > Aquatic > Marine > Intertidal zone >...
TTAATATACCATTATAGTAGTATTATATGGACACTCCCACCCTTCCTAAAACCGAACAAACTCAAACACCAACCATAGAAGAACAAGAAAAAGAAATACTGTATTGGGAATCTCAATACCAAAAATGGTTTGATAAAATAGAAGAAAAAAATAGAAAATTATTAAAACATCATCTATTTAGAACCCTTCTAAGATTTAAACAAAAGTAACTATATCATAAAATATACCATATCATAAAATATACCATATCATAAAACTATTTAAAAATAAAAAACAAACATATACTACAATCATGACTTCAGTAACGAATCATTTAAACACCACCGCATCTATTACTCCTAAATTTAAACTACTTCTTCAAGTAGATGACCCTGAATTAAGGGAAATGTATAAGGGAAAGGTAGATAAATGGAACAACGACTTAAAAAAACCACAACCCAATTACGTAGACTCTGGTTTTGATTTGTATACTCCACAAACCGTAAAATTTACTCATCCATCTACACAGTATCCATTAACACAACTTGTAAATTTAAAAGTAAAAGCGGCAGCATACACAAATACCTCCTCACCAGTTCCATGTGCTTATACATTAAACGTTCGGTCAAGTATTTACAAAACAAAATTTAGACTTGCCAATAATGTTGGTATTATTGACAGTGGTTACAGAGGCAACCTAATGGCAGCAGTAGATTGTTGGGACACTACACAAACCATGGAAAAATACAATCGATATTTCCAAATATGCATGCCTACGCTTGAACCATTTAAAATAGAATTGGTAGAATCATTAGACAGCACAGAAAGAGGAGCAGGAGGACACGGTTCCACAGGAAACTAACACAACACCAACCACACATTATATCAACCACCCCATAACAAAAATCCAAATATAAAATAAATAAAAATTATATTAACTTTTATTTATTTCTTTACAAACCTTTTATTTATTTCTTTATTGAATTATTTATTTAATATACGGTTTCTTTGCCCATTCCCATAACGGAATTCTGCCCCCTTTCCTTCATGGATTGAAGCCATTGGTTTTTCTTAATCAACCGCCTTCCCTTTCTGGAATCATAGGTGGATTGCCATTCATTTGGTTCCAACCAACTATGTGTTCCATTGGTCCTAACACGAAAAGCATTAGTAATAAATGGGTCATCCGTAGCTGGAACAAGATTGCCTTTGTGAAACACAGCATCAACCACTTGATTGGTTTCACTGTTGTAAAACTCCTTATACCTTTCTACTCCACCAACATTTCTCAACACCCAACCTTCATTTTTCATCACCGATTGGACCGCATCGTTATAAGAATAATCTTCATCTTCCATATATTGTTGAATACCACCACTTAATCGATTGGAATCAATCATATTCATTTGCATACTGTTAATTTTAATCATAGAACTCATTATCTTACTTTTACTTATCTTAATAATTGCTTTTCTTTTTAAATGATTTTCTGAAATCAATTTTATCGGTCTAGAAAATGTTGTATTGCGTTTATATACATATGAATAACAAAGGACGCATTAAATCCGTTTGGTATCAAATCATTTTTTTCCAAATAAACACTAAATTTATTCCATCTCAACAATGGAAACTCTTTATACAATACAATCAATGAATCTAAATCATCTACTGTTAAATCATGGAACAATTTAGAAACAATACCGTCTCCATGTATGCCAACGTAATCCCTACGAATCATAGTATAAAATAACATCAATCGGTTATTCACACTACCCTTGTTATTCATTTGATTTGAATTTATAGTTACATTTGCGTTCATTGTTATACTTAATAGATTATAATATTAAAGATTTTCAATTTTACAATATCGTATACAAAATTATATACAATATCGTATACAAAATTATATACATAGATATATATACATACACACCAATGAGTATTTCTCGTTCCAATAGTAGTAGTTATTATTCTTCTTCTTATGCCTCCTCCGAAGAAGAAGATGACACATATGATTTATTTGAAACTATTCCAAGACTTCCAACTGGCATTCACATTGTTTACAACCCCCACGCTGTTTCCACATACAACAAAACTTGTAGATACATACCAAAATCCCTTGAAAATTTTCCAATCCACATCCACAACCCTAGAAAGTCGTATAAAGATATTGACAACGAAACCTTGTGGGGTATGGCTTGTTCATCGGTTGAAAATACCATGCACCTTGTAAAAGACGAAAACGAAGAAACCTACGAAGTCCACACATGCGACCCCGCAATGGATAGTGACTATTTTAGTTTTGATAAACTAAACTCCACCACCAACATGATAATCATGTATATTGCTACCACTGGAGCTACCGCCACCAACAAAATGAAAACCTTTATTTTGTGCCGCGACCTTCACCCTCAAACCTTAAAAAAAATGAGAACAAAGGCAAGACAAAACGAGTACCAATACAATGGTGATTTTTTGGAATACATGAATTTTGAAGGAGAACCTTGTTTGTATGTAGACGGTCTTTGTTCAAAGCAAAGAGGAATAGGGAAACTTTTAATGGGTTTGTTAAATACCATTGTAGAGAAATCACCACATTACAAAGCAATCAAGTTGGCTGCTTTAACGTATGTGGTGAAATACTACTACAAATTAGGATACCGTTTTGCCCACAGCCCTAATCCCAACTTTTCCAAAAACAAAACAGTTAGTATTGATATGTTACGAGACGTAAACAAAGCAGTGGAAAATCTTCCAAAAATAGCGAAAGACGATGAGTTTAAAAGCAAACCATGGATTGAATTTTTAAACAGTATTCAGAAATACAAACTTTTCAATACAGATTTTGATACTAAAATTTCAAAAAAGCAGAAAAAGCGTATGAATCGACCAACTACTTATTACGACCCGATAACGGATAAATTTGAAAAGCGTTCTCCTCTATACCGGACTCAACAAGCGACAAAATCACATGATTTGGGAGCAAACGGATGGTATATGTATAAAATGTTTGACAAATCAAAATCACAGCAAAACAAAACAAAACGAGCAGAAACACCACCAAGGCGTTCCTTAATCATAACACTAAAAAGAAAGCGACCCACTCCATCCTATAAACAATCCTCAAAAAGCAAAAGCAAAAGCAAGACCATGAAACGACAAAAACTAAAAAGTCGCACCAAAACAAGAAGCAAATCCAAAAGCAAAAGCAACACCATGAAAAGCAAAAACTAAACAAACAAAACAAACAAAAACAATATAAGTTATATTGATTTTGTTTAATTATTACCAATACTTTCTTTTCTTTTTAGTTTTCTTTTTTAGTTTTCTTTTTTTTGTTTTTATACCAATTTAATTGCCTACCATAACTGTTCGTCGCCTTCAACACTTGAAAATGGCGCGACCCATTCCAAATCTTCTTCTACCCACTCTACTATCTCTCCCTCTTCCAATCCAGTCGCATCGGTTCCGGCAGCTTCTGTAAACAACTGTCTCACCGTTTTGGAATCTTTTAACTTATACTGCTTATTTTTGTCAAAGATTTCTTGCATAGATGATTTTCTAGCATTTTCCTTACTACATAACTTAATTTCAAAACTAAGGTAAGCCATGCTGTTGTCATCTGGATTGATGTAGTAAGGCATCTTATACATTTTTCCATCACTGTCTCGCATAAAATCAACATACATCGTTTCCTCCAAACTAATGTCTTTGTCTTTCATAAACTGTTCGTAAGTGATACCAACCTGTTGTTCTTTACCATCTTTGTCAACAACGATTCCATGTTTAAATATGTCTAGAAACTCCTCTTTTTCTAAATTCCGTGCCAAACACTTCAACATCCGATGCATATCATTTTTAACATGGTCGTATGTTTCGCTTGAAATCTTATCTTCTACTAGCGCCAACATCTTCAACTTTTTTCTGGCATTTACCACTGCTGGTTCCACTATATTGGTATAATCTTCAAACAATTTCGCATTGTATTTAGCTTTTATACCATTTTTAAAACCAGTTTTCCATTCCTTGGTTTCTTCATCTTCAGTAACAGCATTGTATAAATTCATCTCCGTAATAGGGAAGTGAGCTCCGGCGTAGTATCCGCGCTTGTATTCCAAATCCTTCTCCATTCTACTACACGACCCACGTTTTTGTTCAATGTAAATGTTGTTATGATTGATGGCATCGTCCAAACGCTTTTTTTTCTTGTATCGTTCGGTCAAAGCATCGGAACTTCGTGAAATAATATCACGAAACAACTTAAATTCATGCGTCAATTCATCTTCAAATGGTCTTTCGTAATCCCATTTGCTGTATTCCACATAATTTGTTCTACACATCGGGCACGTTTTTGACTCATGTAACCATTTAAAGAAGCAATCAGAGCAAAACAAGTGGTTACAAGGCGTAGCAACCGTAGTCTTTGCCGTCAATTCGGTGTAACAAATCGCGCACTCCCCAAACTCATCTCCATGCTTTTCTTCTCCACTTTTATAACCACTGTCTTCTTGTTGTTTTTCTTCAACCTTTTCCACAGTCTTTTCTGGAGTATAATTTAAAGCGGTCATAGCGTTGTTGGAACTCATCGTTTTGTTTTTGTTAAATATGTAATAGGGATATTAATCGTTTGTTTAGTTTGTTATTGTTTTAGGTTTAATAATAACAAACAATTCTATTTCAAAAATAAAATCAATTTACGTTTTTGATTAAAATTTTCTACTCCAAAGCATTTTCAGTTAAAAGAAATCGCAAGTATTCAGCAACTTCATCTTTGGTTTCCATAGTTAGTCTGTAATTTACTTTACTGTTTTTCATAGGATAAGACAATATCCATTTACTGTTTAAAACATCATGGTCTAGTGAAACAATACTGCACTCGTCACCTTTTTTAGAATAGACCCAACAACATTGAATGTCTGTTTCTACTCCATCATCTAGATTATTGTGATAGTGAGTTTCACATGATAATTTACGATAGTTGCGGCTTACTAGTTCTTTTTCCATGGAAAAATCAATCATTTAATGTATACTGTTTATTCAAGCAATTTATTTAAACCATTTTAACAAATAAACAAAAAAATTAAACAAATAAACAACCAATCCAAAATAATTTATACCATTAATATATAACCAATCCATACACAATGTCAACATTAGGAAAAAACATAGGAATCTCGCAACCACGGTCAAATCCTCCAAGACCAAATAAAGCAAAAACTATCAATGCCAACTATCAATACCCAAACAGTATAAAAAACAGTTATTTTAATACACTTAACTTTGGAACACCCAATGGTAGCAATCGCAAACTAAAAGTATACAACTCCACACCAGTTACCAAGCACAACATCAACACTAACTTAACCGACCAACAGTCGCGAACTGGTGTAACCACAACCACAAAAACCAACATGCAAAACAAAATAGGACAAATGGACCGCCTCAACCGCATCAAAGCAATGGCAATCAACAAGTCCAACTAAACAACGTATTCACGTAAAGTATTCACGTAAAGTATTCACGTAAAGTATTCACGTAAAGTATTCACGTAAAGTATTCACGTAAAGTATTCACGTAAAGTATTATAATTAAATTATATCTTTTTAGATGTAATTTAATGTAATTTAATGTAATTTAATGTAATTAAATTAAATAGAATTTAATGTAGGTCTCCTGCCCATAGGATATAGTTTGTTGTTTAACTTGTATCGTAGTATTCCACCAAATCCGGCTGTTCCAAATATCAATATGTGCCAAATAGAATGAAGTAGTATATAGTTTTCTTTGTCTTTTCCTTGGTAGTAAAAGTAGCAGAAAAATGCAGAACCACAAAATGTAAAACAAAGCAACGAGTTGATGTAAAAATACTTAATATACCTAAGAATTGTCTTGTATTTATAAACAAATGTAATAAATGTGCTTATTACCAATAAATAAATACTTAAAATATACAAATCAAAAAAATACATCACTAACAATAAAGTGTCTATGTTGTAAGACAAAATGTAAATCCATGGGTTTCTTATTCTACAACAATACAAAACTGTATTTACAATTAAACTAGCAGATTGTTGTCCATCTAAAAACACCCATATATCTTTATACTTGTCTTGAAGTTTAATAAACCCTTCTTCTTTAACATGGTATGAGTGATACATCAAAGAAAACATAAGCGTGTAAAGAAACCTACAAATAATAAATATACTCTCCGTTTCTTTTCTTATTTTGTAGTTCCACATAAACACGCCCAATGGAAACAAACAACTACAATGTGTGATTAAAAGCCATATAGAAGACATTATGTAATCAATAAATAAATCAATAAATAATCAATTAATGCAAATATATATTGATAAACCATACCAATATATGTTTAAACAAATTTAAATAATCAATTAAAATGTAAAAAGATAATGATGCTCAATGTGGGGCTTGAACCCACGACCCTGGGCTCATAAGACCCATGCTCTACCAACTGAGCTAAATGAGCATATGCATACAATATATTAAAAAGTAACATCAAAATAGTATAGCGACTCTAGGTTTCGATCCTAGGTCCTTCTGGTTATGAGCCAGACACGCTTCCCCTGCGCCAAGTCGCTATAATTACAGTATATTACATTTACTCATAATTTATTTTATTTTATTTTATTTTAACTTAACAAATTCTTTCGAATTTAAGTTAGATCCGGACACTGTGAATCGAACACAGGACCAATTGATCTACAGTCAATCGCTCTACCATCTGAGCTATATCCGGGTAACAGCCAACATAGCAACATTTCCCTTTATTTAATTGTAAGTATGTGTTTTATTATCATCTTACTATCCAAATCGTCTACCCATATACCATTTACAACCTTTCATACCTTTTCTATTCTTTTTTTTTTCTTTTTTTATTCTTTTCTTTTTTAGTTTAGTTTAGTTTTGTGCGAGTTTTCGGTAGATTGTTTTTGGTATTTATATAAAAAATCATCCAACATTAAGCAACATTTCCCTTTTACGCGTATTATAAGGTCGCCACCTTGCGCTCAAAACAGGGGTCGAACCTGTGACCTCGCGATTAACAGTCGCACGCTCTAACCAACTGAGCTATTCGAGCATTTTGTTCGTGTCTTGACTTCACACCTAAGTATATTATACTTGTTTTCTTTATATTGTTTTTATTAATATTATCATTATCTTTTTTTATTGTTTTACACTATCCCTTATATCATTTGTATATTTATCTACGCACTTCCATAGTGGAAAACAACACCACATAAAATATAAACAATATTAAATAAGCAATAACGGTGACGTCATCGTTTAAGCATTCGGCACGCTCCAATGCGCCCATCTCCCACCTTTCTTTTCCACATATTCTGGAAAGATTTTCCAATTTTAATTCACCATATTTATGTTTGTAACCAAAACTACTTGAGTAAGAATCCATATTGATAAGATAGTTAATTAATTAGTTAATTAATTAGTTAATTATTTACATTAGTATCACAAGTAGTTGATTTTAATCAATTTATCAAAATAAGTTAAATATATCCACGTAGTGATACATAACATACTATATAATACCAATGACTACTACTTACAATAATATTACAACCGAACCCCCACAATCAATGTGTAGTATTTTATACGACAATCTTTGTTTTTTGTGTAATCACTTATATGCCAAAATGCATGACGACCTATTGATAGGAACCGAACATAGTAAAAAAATAATCCCCGACTGCACTACTCCATCCAGAGGATTTACAATTGAAGAACCACAGCATACTCAAAGTGAAAAAGCAGAAATCATTATATCCGACCCAAAGTTTGGTATGTTTTCCCTTTTTAAATACCATACCACCCGTGGATACAAAAATGAAAAACTAAAGCAGAAAAACGCTTTTTACTGTTCACACGTTTTTTCATTGCTTGCTGCTCTTCCAATTATTATTTTCGTGGCACAATGGGCTATCTACATAGCGATGGTTGCCAACGAAGTAGACAATTTTGATGGTAGGTTTTGCCCCAATGAATCGGATTGGAAGCGAAAACTAATCATGTTTGGGGCATCGTCGGTTTACTTTGTTCGTTCTTTTTTTCTTTGGGACAACTTAACCGATAGAACACGTCTTCAAAAACTAACTCCAACCATTGATGTATTAGTGATGATAGACACCTTTCAAGAGTTTGGGTTTAACTTGTTTGTATATGTTGCTAATTTATGGATTGTATTTAAGGAAGACAACATATACGATATGGTTCTTAACTGTGTTGCTATGGAGTTTTTAATGAACTTAGACAACGAGTTTGAAGAAATGTATTTTAAGTATTTGCCAGAATCTGCTGATGATATATACGACAACGTGTTTGTTTCTTACACGGTAAATCAAGAAAATATTAAACACAAAAAAAAATCACTGTGTTTTAAGTGTATTAATATAATTGCTTATATTCCTTTTAAATTACTAACAATTTCATTGATGTTGTTTCCAGTCTTATGTTTTGTAATGATGATTTACAGTCCATTATGTAAATAAGCACCAACACAATAACATAACCAATACAACCATTTAACCAAATAGATATTTATTATATATTTAATTTGTAAATATATAATATAAAACACCATAATATAAATCCATTATGACACACAATCAATATTCCGATTACAAACAATATTTAAAACTTAAAGATTCAACCCATTATTACAATTCTGCCAAAAAACTACAAGCAGACGGTTCAGTGGATTACACCCTTATTTCAGTTACATTTTACAAAGCATTGATACTAAACAAAAACAATGTAGATGCGAAATATGCTTTACAGACTATGATAACTGATGGACAGATAACAAGTGAAGAATGTGTTTCAGCAAAGGTGACCGCACGGGCCGAATTATTACAATGTTATAGTGTTACCGACTTAAAATAAAGACAATCCAATTAAATGTTTTTAAATGTTTGTGTTTGTGTTTGTGTTTGTGTTGCTAATATCAATAATTGTATTGGTTTTTTTGTCCAATATGGTTATTTTATTATCGTAGCAAACAGGAATACCAGATTCATACACCATCTGTAAAAACTCTTCTTCTTCTTTTTCTTTTAATAGTCGTTGTTGTTTTTCAAGACGTTTAGTTTCCTTTTTAAATTCATCTAACATTTCCAAAAAACATTTGTCCATCTTTTCTTTTTGTGTAGAAACAGTATGTTTACGTGTATTTTTATTCATTAAATTGTCTATACCAAAATACACGAATATAATTTATAACAAAATAATAAATTTTAAGTTGTTGTTTCAATTTATTATCTATGGAATTCACTAAAATAAACCATATTTTATAAAGTAATTAATTTATATAAAATTGATTTAAACATAATCGATATAAATATATTATAATCATCATGAGTTTGCTATTTCATAATAACACTGTCAGCCTTTACGATAACTGGTATGAATCCCATGCCTCTCTGCTACGAGCAGTATGCCTAGAACTAGGTCATTCCGATAAAATCAACGAACTAATGGAAAAGTTTGTTGGTGAAAAAATGAAGATGAAGGCCAAGAAAAATAAAAACCTTCCTAAGAAAGCAAAGTCTGCTTACTTCTTTTACTGTGACGAAAAGCGTCCAGCATTGTTGGAAAAGGCGAAAAAGAAGGGAGGAAAGGTTAACATTGGAGAAATTGCCAAAGAATTGGGTGCAATGTGGAAAAAACTAAAGCCAGAAAAGAAAAAGAAGTATGAAACCATGAATACAAAGGACAAAGAACGGTACGAAAAGGAAATGGCCGAATACACTCAAAAGCATGCTTAAAGCATCCCATTATATTAATAACAAACAACCCAACACCAATAAAACATTAAACCAAACAACAATTAAACAAACAATAAATTAACAAATCATTAAAATAATATTTTTTTATTATAAATCAAAGTATAGTTTATAATAAAACAAATGAAAAAAACATTTATAGAAGAAAAGTACAATACAGTTTCAAAGTCAAAGCAACTTGACTTACAAAAAAAACCATCCACAACCATAGATAAATTAAACATTGACTTAAACGTTGATAATTACACCATAAATGATATGAAACTGTTTATACGTTTATCAGATGATGAAGAATATGACTATTACAGATTACACCAAAAAATCAATGAGAAAATCAATGCAATATCCAAACTAAATTTAAGTCTTCAAGAAAAAAGCAAGATGGTTGATTTCATTAAAAACATAGAATACCGACTAAAAAGTAAACTAAATATAAAAGGCGACAACCATTTAGCAGGTATCACAGATGAGTCTTATTCCATTACAGACCTTCAACAAGATATGAAAAAACTAGCATCGGTTGTTCAAGACCGTAAAGAAAAGGAATTGGAGTCTATTTATGTTAGCCCCATAAACACTGGTATAGTTAATGATTTAAAACGTAACATCGTCACTAGTCAATTAAGTATTGATACCAAATTTAGAAAAAATTATTTCGCCACAAAAAGCACAGACTTTACCATAAACCTTGCCACGCCACTAAAAAATGTTATTTCTATGAAAATGTCTTCTATGGAAATCGCCAATATTCAACACGTTATATCACATACATTAGGGACAAATGGGTTTAAAATAACGAAAACAGCAAACGACGTTAGTGGAACTACTATTTCAACCACTGTCACAGTTCCAAGTGGAAATTACGATACAATTACCTTGGAGTCTAATTTAATTGGAGTCTCTACCGAAGAAGGTAATTTGTCTTATGCTGGATGCTCTATCTCCATCGATGCTACTACTATGAAAGCCACTATATCAGGAAACAACGACGGTGACCGTGTAACTCTGGATTTTGGGAATTTGGTTTATCAAAATGCTCCTCCTATGAAGTCGTTGGGATGGTTGTTGGGATTTAGAAAAAAGGCGTATACAGGACAACAGTCTTACACTGGAGAAGGAACGGTTGATTTGGCAGGATGTAAGTATATTTTTCTGTGTATAAATGACTTTAAAAACACAACGCAAGATGTATGCACCATACTTTACGAAAATTCGTTTTTAAGAAAGCATATATTGGCACGTATACCAATGAGAGAAGGAAAGGGGGCTGTATTGTTTGATGACCCTTCTGATAAAATCACCAAAAAACGTCATTACTTTGGTCCAGTCAATATTGACAAACTCCATGTCCAATTAATAGACGAGTATGGAATGGAAATCGACATGAACTACAATGATTACTCGTTTGCCCTTGAATTTGATATTTTATATGAAAAGTAGAAAAATTAAGCATAATTATTTATATGGTTATTATAACTACATAAATAATGAATACACCAATAAACTTAAGCAAGTATTCTATATTAAAAATTAAAGAAAATCGTGAAAATAACTCTGATAAAAAAAGTTTGGAAAATAGAAAAGGGAGAGATATTTTTGATTTGGAGTGTATTAAAACAATAGATGGTGCTCTTCTTAGGGAAACCATTACTCCTACCAGTAAATACATTAAAATAAACCACACTTATTTAAAAATAAATCCAAAATACACCATGCAACTCTTCAATAACATAAAAAAAGCACTTACTTACAAGTTAAACAACGTAACGGACCTTTCTTATAATTCCCCCCTCCAAACACTACAAGACCACTACATTTACATGATTTCTAACGCAATATTTAAAGACCCTACTATAACCGAACCATTTAAAAATTTAACCAATCTTAATAGAGCAATAGAAGATGAAATAGACAATATGATTTACAAGTTTTTAGACACGGATACTTACGAAAACGATAAAACATCCCTTCAAACCATTGTAGAATTGTTAAATAAACCTAATTTTATTTTAAAGTTTCAATGTGAAATAAAGGCACCACAATCCCTTAAAAAATACAATATTAAGGATACTATTTGGAATATTCATGTTTTAGTCGATTAATACATACATACATACATACATACATACATACATACATACATACATAGCATACATACATAGCATACATAGCATACATACACAGCATCAATAATATTATCAGAATCAATAATATTATCAGAATCAATAATATTATCAGAATCAATAATATTATTAATATATATAAAATGAGCGGTAATTTAGTTTTTGAAATTCCAGTAATATTTGACGTTTGTGGTAATTTAACTTTGTTTGGGGAACTACCAGCAGAACAATTGGTAGACCATCACTTAGTATGGAGATGTTCTGCTACTGATGTGTCTGCTTCACGATTAGAAGATTTATTTTTAATTGGTGACGCTAGTGGGGGTGATAAATTGTTTTGGGCACGTGCCGATAACAATGGAAGTGAAACAAATCAAGAATATTATGTATCCAACTTTACAGAGTTTATGGCAAACACGCTATTGAAAAATTCCAATTTGATATTTGACGCTACTGACCCTTCAAAAAATGTTCCGATTGGTCCTGCTGTTGCTGGTCAAGACCCTTCCCAAAATTATTACCAATACTCGCTTACAGGACTTACTGGTGCAAGTTATCCAGAATGTATGATACGTGTTTTGTGCACGCATCTGTTGGGAAATCCTTTGTCGCAAACGTTTATAAAAGACGAAACTGTTCTTATAAACTATATACAATCCAATACTAATATATATGTGTTGGCATCACAGTTAAATGAAACATTGGGAGGAGACATTTCAGCAAATGGGTCCATTGCCCTTTCTACCCAAAAACTCACTGGTGTCAATGAATCCTTAGACATTTCTAGAAACGTTTCAGAAGGTCGTTCCAATGCTATATTGAAAAGTATTTACGAACAAATGTTTGCTGATATAAGCAACAACCCAACCAGACGCCAGCGAATGATA